>ERZ1643247.1241-NODE-1241-length-24719-cov-6.637609_pt1 | contig 24719 bp, 21 predicted proteins | sample MGYA00579264_ERZ1643247 | MGnify/ENA primary metagenome ERZ1643247 (study PRJEB29033, sample SAMEA4952262) | chicken gut metagenome | biome: Broiler Chicken; feature: Gastrointestinal Tract; material: Caecum | place: Ireland | collected 2018 | study: Broiler... | reverse complement strand
CTCTCCTTCAGCTGCCGGATGATAAAATCCGTATTGCTGATTTCCACCGCAGGCGTCAGCTGCAGATTATGGGCTTCCAGAAAAGCGTCCAGTTCCCTCCGGTAGTTTTCGTTCTTCTCCGTGAGAAAAAAGGGCTTGTCTGTCAGGTCCTCTATTTTTACCTGCAAAGGTCGTTCCCCCCACCAGTCCGGCGGCGTTACAAACACAATGGGTTCCCGCTTTTCCATCACCTTCTCCCATTCCGGATTGGACCTGGATCGGTCCAACAGATAAATCAAATCCAGCAGGTTCTGGTCCAGCATCTCATAGAGCCTTGCCGGTGTTGCTGTGGTAATTTTGATGGATACCTTGGGGTGATGGGTCCGAAAATAGGAAAGGACTTCCGGAAGCTTAGCCGAGCAGAGCGATTCCAGCGTGCCGATGTGCAGGGGGTTGTCCATCTCCCCCTCCTGGGAGGCCGTCTCCTTCGCCTGGTTCACTTCCTTTAAAATCTGCAAACTCTGCTTCAAAAAACGCCTTCCCTGGGCCGTAAGGGAAATCCGCTTTCCCAGCCGGTCGAACAGCTTCACTCCCAGTTCTTCCTCCAAAAGCCGAATCTGGACCGTCACCGCCGACTGGGAATAACCCAGCTCCTGGGCCGCCCGTGAAAAGCTTTCCATCTGAGCCGCCGTCACAAAGGTTTTCAGCTGGCGAAATTCCATGGCTTTGCCCTCCTTGTTATGAATTCTTTTCAATTATACCATAAAATCTATGAAATTGATTTATTTATCTTGGATGGTTACAATAATAAATAGCAACAGTTCAGGACGGCGGGAAAATGGGGGTAAAAACAGGCGTTAAGCTTGCTTATAAGCAAAGTGCCCCTTGGGGTATGTACCGTCCTGAACAGTTACAATAAACAACCAAGCTGCACCTGCGGCAATCTTCAAAGGAAAAGAGGTCACGTTTTATGGTGTTTATCAGCATTTTTGATGTTTTGGGCCCCAATATGGTGGGACCATCCAGCTCCCACACGGCGGGAGCCTGCTCCATCGCTCTGCTGGCACGGAAGATGTTGGGAGAGCCGGCCCGGGCGGTGGACTTTACCCTCTACGGCTCCTTTGCCAAAACCTACAAAGGCCACGGCACCGACCGAGCCCTTCTGGCAGGCGTTATGGGCTGCTCCACCGACGACGAGCGCATCCCCGGAGCCTACCAGATGGCCCGGGAGCAGAATTTGAAATGGAATTTCTCTATTAATGAGCTGGAAACCGACGTTCACCCCAACACAGTGGACATCCTCCTCACCGGCGTCAGCGGCAAGGTTGTTTCCCTGCGGGGCGAGTCCATCGGAGGCGGAAAAATCCGCATCACCCGCATCAACGGCATCGAGGTGGATTTCTCCGGGGAGTACAATACCCTCATCGTGGTTCACAAGGACCGGATCGGTATGGCGGCCCACATTACCAGCTGTTTAAGCCAGGGTATGGTCAATATCGCCTTTATGCGCCTTTTTCGGGAAGCCAAGGGCGACACCGCCTACAGCATTGTGGAATTTGACGGAGAACTTCCGGAAGATACCAGACAGAGGATCCTGGAGAAAGAGGACGTGGAAAATGTAATGGTCATTGACGTAAAGGAGGGATTATAAGATGGATTTTAAAAACGGAGCGGAGCTTTTAAGTCTGTGTGAAACAAGAGGACTTCCCATCTCCCGGATTATGAAAGAAAGGGAAATCCATCTGGCGGAAACCACCACAGAGGAGATGGACCGGAAAATGAAACGTGTTCTGGAAATTATGACCCGTTCGGCAAAGGACCCCATCAGCCGGCCCCGCGCCTCCATGGGCGGCCTCATCGGAGGAGAAGCCGCCCTGGTGGACCGGCACCGCAGAGAGGGAAACGCCATCTGCGGCAGCCTGCTCTCCAGAGCCATCGCCTATTCCATGGCCGTGCTGGAAGTCAACAGCTCCATGGGCCTCATCGTAGCCGCCCCCACCGCCGGTTCCTCAGGAGTGGTTCCCGGAGTCCTTCTGGCCTTAAAGGAGGAATATCATCTGGATGACGCCGACCTTCTGCCCGCCCTCTACAACGCCAGCGCGGTGGGCTACCTGGCCATGCGCAACGCCACGGTGGCGGGAGCCGTAGGAGGCTGTCAGGCTGAGGTAGGCGTAGCCTCCGCCATGGCCGCCTCAGCCGCCGTGGAGCTTATGGGCGGCACTCCCGCCCAGTGCCTGGACGCCGCCTCCACCTCCCTGATGAACCTTCTGGGGCTGGTCTGCGACCCGGTAGGCGGTCTGGTGGAATATCCCTGCCAGAACCGGAACGCCATAGGAGTCGCGGGCGCCATCACCGCGGCGGAGCTGGCCTTAAGCGGAGTGAAGCAGCTGATCCCCTTCGATGAAATGTTAGCGGCCATGTACAATGTGGGGCGGCGTCTGGCTCCGGAGCTGCGGGAAACAGCCAAAGGCGGATGCGCCGTCACTCCGGCCGGATGCGCCGCAGCGAGGAACTGCCATGGCTGCCGCTGATAACCGCATGCACAAAGGACCATTTCCCCTAAAACCAGGGAACACGCCTGCCCTTGAAACCGGCCGCCTCATCCTGCGTAAATTTTCCGCCGCAGACGAAGAGGCTGCGTTTCTCATTTTCAGTGACCGGGAGACAAACCGTTTTCTCCCCTGGTATCCCTTAACATCGATCCGGGAAACAAAGGCCTTTATGGAACAACGCTATGAATCCCTCTACCGTCAGCCGCAGGGCTGCGGCTGGGCCATTTGCCTGAAGCAGGATAACATTCCCATTGGATATATCAACGTCAGTATGGATGAGGCCCACGACCTGGGTTATGGACTGCGCAGGGAGTTTTGGGGCAGAGGAATCATGACAGAAGTGGGGCAGGCCGTTATCGGACTTTTGAAATCCTGGGGACTTCCGTTTATCACAGCCACCCATGACCGAAACAACCCCCGCAGCGGCCAGGTAATGGCCCGCCTGGGCATGCATTATCAATATTCCTACGAGGAGCAGTGGCAGCCCAAAAATATCTCCGTCATTTTCCGCCTGTATCAGCTGAATCTGGACCAAAACAAAGAAAGAATCTACCGAAGATACTGAGATGAATCCGCTGTCCATTTTGTGGAAAAAGATTTATAGATTAATCCTTTTTGCCCTGTGCCTCCTCAAATGCCCGCTGATAATTTGCCATTGTCTTTTCATCAAAGCAGACCATCTGCACCTCCATCCGGGGATGCTCCTCATTTTTCGTACCCCCGTTCCACACAGGGCCGGGGGTGTGGATTACATACCGGGCCGGAAGGCGGTAGCCTCCGGTCATCTTCGCCTCCCCGGTGCGGCAGCCGTGGAGCATCCGGCACTCATTCAGCAATTCCGGCCCGGCCGCCCGGTGGATGGCGCCGTCCACTCCCCCGCCGCCCAGAAGGCTGGTATTGGCCGCGTTGACAATGGCGTCGGCCTTCACCTTTGTTATATCCCCCAAAACAATTTTCAGCACAGGTCTCCCTCCTTTCATTATCAGTCTTTCAGGGCCTCCATGGCCGCCCGGTATCCGTGGATGGCGGTGGTGTCAAATACCGGCAGCGGGGAATCCTCCTGTTTGACCAGCAGTCCGATTTCCGTACAGCCAAGGATGACCCCCTGAGCTCCTTTTTCCTTCAAATTTTCAATAATTTTCACGTACTGTTTCCGTGACTCATCAGAAATAATCCCCCTGCACAGTTCCTCATAGATCACCCGGTTTACCGCCTCGATTTCTTCCTCCTCCGGAACCAGGACCTGGATTCCCCGCTGTACCAGTTTTTCCTTATAAAAGTCCTGGGTCATGGTGTACTTGGTTCCCAGCAGGGCGGCGGTCCCAATTTTCTCCTCCAGAAGGGCGTCGGCAGTGGCATCCGCGATGTGAAGGATGGGCATGGAAATCTGCTCCTGAATCTGGGGCGCCACCTTGTGCATAGTGTTGGTGCAGATGACCAGAAAATCTGCCCCCGCTTCCTGAAGTCCTCTGGCAGCCTTTCCCAGAATCTCCGCGCTCTTCTCCCACTCTCCCCTGGCCTGGCACTCCTCGATTTCCGCGAAATCCACGCTGTAGAGCAAAAGCTTCGCGGAATGAAGTCCTCCCAATTTTTCCTTAACGGTCTCGTTTACAATCTGATAGTAAGGAACCGTACTCTCCCAGCTCATTCCCCCAAGCAGACCGATTGTTTTCATGATAATCCTCCTCTTCCTGGCTTTGATGCTTCATCCTGAACCGAGTTTACCACAAATCGCCGCCTTCTACAATCTGCCGCCTGCTTTCGTGGAGAGATATCCCCGGAACCATTTAAGGAAGCCTTTTATGGAACTATGAAAACATTTTGCCTCTTCTTTCATTTTATGATATGATACCGGTATCACAAGGCCTTGGCGGCCGTCCCGCCAAAAGGGCCCGGACAACAGAGGAGTCTGTCTTTTATGGAAAAAATCACCATGGCTGACATCGCCCAGCTGGCGGGCGTTACCAAAAGCACAGTTTCACGATATTTTAACGGCGGCTACGTCCGTCAGGAGACCCGGGAGAAAATCCAGGAAGTGATCAAAAAATACAACTACACCCCCAACACCTTCGCCCGTCTGAAGGCCAGAAACAGCCGGGTGGTAGGGGTTGTGGTCCCCGCCCTGAATTCCAAAATCACAGGCCGGGTTATTACCAGCATCGACCGGTATCTGCGAAAAGAGGGCTATGAAACCCTGATTAAAAATTCGGACCACAGTGTGACACAGGAACTGGAAAATATCCGGCAGCTAATGAGCCTGAATGTAGATGGAATTCTGCTCAGCGCCATCACCATCACCCCGGAACACCGGAAGCTGATTGAACACAGCCCCATGCCGATTGTGGTCCTGGCCCAGGAATGCCCCGGCGGCTTCAGCGTAGTGGATGACGACTACCAGGCAGGCTTTGCCATAGGACAGCTGGTTGGAGAGTCCCATCCCGCGTTCCCCGCCTACCTGGGTGTGGAGGAAAGCGACATCGCTGTGGGAATGGAGCGGCGCCGTGGTGTCCTGGACGGACTGAAAAGCTGCTCAATCCAGGATGTGCGGATTTTCCAGGGAGATTACACTTACGAAAGCGGACAGGAAATGACCCGGAGGGCCCTCCGGTCCGGCCCTGTGGACGCCCTCATCTGCGCCACGGACCGTCTGGCCTACGGCGCCTACCGGGTGCTGGGGGAAATGGGCCTTTCCATACCCGGCGATGTGTCTGTGACCGGATTCGGCGGCTACGATGAAAGCGCCCTCCTGACCCCCAGCCTGACCACCCTGAAATTCGATTCCTACACCCTTGGCTATCTGGGAGCGGAAACCCTGCTGAAGCTGATTCAGGGAGAACCGGTTCCACAAAAACAGGTGGTGGGATTCCAGCTGATTCCCGGCGGCAGTCTTCGCTCTGACAAGAAGAGCGGCGCATTGTCCTGAACTGTTACTCTAAAACAGAGGATTTGTGTGATATGCACAAAAACCACCTCTGTTTTTCTACACCTCAAAATGGAATCGGTTCCATTTTTCTATTGACTTTTCACCCAGTAATACACTATTATTTCTATATGGAACCGATACCATATTTTATTGAAATCCGTAACTGCCCAAAGCAGGGCAGTTACAAACACTTCACACAAAGGGAGGTTACAGATTTATGGATTATGCAGAAATTGCCAGACAGGTCATCCAAAACGTCGGCGGCAGAAACAACATCCGCTCCGCGGCCCACTGCGCCACCAGACTGCGCCTGCAGCTCAAGGACAACGACCTGCGAAACGAAGAGGCCATTAGCGATATCGAAGGGGTGAAAGGCGTCTTCCTGACTCAGTCCCAGTTTCAGATTATCTTTGGTTCCGGAACCGTGAACCTGGTATTTGCGGAGGTGCAGAAGCAGCTGGGCGCCGCTGAGGAATCCCAGGAGGAGCCGGAGGAAAAACAGGGCAATCCCCTCCAGCGCTTCGTCAAGATGCTCAGCGACATTTTCGTTCCCATCATCCCGGCCATCGTGGCAGGGGGCCTTCTGATGGGCATCAACAACATTTTGACCTCGGACCTCTTTGGAGGCCAATCTCTCATCGAGGCCTATCCCCAATGGGCCGGTCTGGCCACCGCCGTAAATCTCTTTGCCAGCGCTCCCTTTACCTTTCTGCCGGTATTGATTGGCTTCAGCGCGGCCAAGAAATTCGGCGGCAACCCTTATCTTGGCGCCGCCATGGGTATGATTATGGTCCATCCGGATTTGATGAGCGCCTACCAGATTGGCCTCGCCGAGCCGCCGGTGTGGAATGTCTTCGGACTTGCCATTCCCGCCATCGGCTACCAGGGTACCGTCCTACCGGTGCTGGCCGTTTCCTGGATTCTGGCCAATATTGAGAAGCGTCTTCACAAAGTCACCCCCTCCTGGCTGGACAACCTGACCACGCCCCTGGTTTCCATTCTTGCTACCTCCTTTTTAACTTTCATCTTTGTGGGGCCCGTTCTGCGGGAGGCCGGAAATCTGCTGGCAGCGGGCATCACCTGGACCTACAACACCCTGGGAGCCCTGGGCGGAGCGCTCTTCGGTCTGGTCTACGCGCCCATCACCCTGACCGGCATGCACCACAGCTTTATCGCCATTGAGACCCAGCTGATTGCGGACAGCGCTACTACCGGAGGAAGCTTCATCTTCTCCACCGCCAGCATGAACAACGTGGCCCAGGGCGCGGCTGTACTGGCGGTGCTGATGCTGACGAAAAATGACAAGATTAAATCCATCTGCTCCGCCTCCGGCATCTCCGCCCTGCTGGGTATTACGGAGCCGGCCATGTTCGGCGTAACCTTAAAGTTAAAGTATCCCTTCTACGCCGCCATCATCGGCTCCGCCGCAGGAAGCGCCTGGCTGGCCGCCACCCATGTGCTGGCACAGGCCCTGGGCGCAGCCGGGCTTCCTGGATTTATCTCCATGAAACCTGCCGACTATCCCAACTTTGCCATCGGGCTTGTGATTTCCATGGGCGTTTCCTTCCTGCTGACGGTGGTATTCTGGAAGAAATACCGGCTGGGCGAGCAGGAGGCACCCTCCAAAGAAGCCCCGAAAACGGCCGTCTCCTCCGATACGGCTGCCGCGGAAACCACCAGGGAAGCGGAACCTGCAGAGACTGCCGGTGAAGCGGCTGCCGAATCCAAGGCGGAAGGTGCCGCCGTCACCGAAACCTTCTACAACCCCGTAAAAGGCCAGATGCTCCCCATCTCCAAAGCCGACGACCCGGCCTTTGCCTCCAAGGCATTGGGAGAGGGCTGCGCCGTCAATCCGGAGGATTCCGTCATCTGCGCTCCCTGCGACGGGACCGTCAGCCTGATTTTTCCCACCAAGCACGCCGTGGGCATCACCTCCGCCTCCGGTATTGACGTGCTGATTCATGCGGGCATCGATACGGTGAAGCTGGAAGGCCAGGGCTTCGAGGCCCTTGTGGAGACCGGCGCCTCCGTGAAGCAGGGCCAGCCCATCCTGAAAATGGACGTGGAATTTGTCCGCAGCAAGGGCTACAATCCTCAGGTTATGCTGCTCCTGCCCCAGGTTCCCCAGGAACAGGTTGAGGCGCTGGAGGAAAACCAGGCCGATACCTGCACCCCGGCTCTGATTGTGCGCAGGCCGGCATAAGGTCCGGACCATTTGGATTTTCTTCAACAGTTCAGGACGGAATATTTGGATTTTCACAGAAAGGACGGTCGTTCAGATTCATGACCATTCAGAAATATCAGAAAGTAACAAAAAATGATTTCCTACGGTGGCGCAGGGAACATGGGGATTACCGCCGGAAGGTGTCCGGCGACCCCCGCCGGCTCCACTTCCACCTGATGCCAGAGACCGGCTGGCTCAACGACCCCAACGGCCTCTGCCAGAAGGACGGGGTGTACCACATTTACTACCAGTACACCCCCTTTGAGCCCACCGGGCAGATTAAGCTGTGGAACCACTGCACCACCAGGGACTTTATCCACTACGAGGACCGCGGACCGGTGCTGTTCCCGGACCAGGACTTTGACGCCCACGGGGTTTACTCCGGCTCCGCCTTTTTAAAGGACGGGACCATCCACTATTTTTACACGGGAAATGTAAAATACTTCGACCGGCCGGACTACGATTACATCCGTTCCGGCCGGGGCAGCAACACCGTACACGTCTCCAGCCCCGACGGGGAACATTTTTCCGAAAAGGAGCTGCTGATGACCACTGCGGACTACCCGGCGGACATCAGCTGCCATGTGCGGGACCCGAAAATCCTGGAGTATGAGGGCTCTTTCTACATGGTCCTGGGCGCCCGGGACCGGTCGGACCGGGGGCTCGCCCTCCTCTACCGCTCCTCAGACTTAAAAAAATGGGAGTGCGCCGGGCGCATCACCTCCCCCAGGCCCCTGGGCTACATGTGGGAGTGCCCGGATTTGTTTCTCATGGACGGCAGGCTGCGCCTCATCTGCTGCCCTCAGGGTGTGCCCAGACAGGAAATCGACTTTGCAAACATCTATCAATGCCTGTCCATGGAAGTGCTGCCCGATTTTGAAGGAGGCAGCTGGAAGGTAAACCTGGACTCCGGCTTTTCCCAGGTGGACCGGGGATTTGATTTCTACGCTCCTCAGTCCTTCCTGGATGAAAAGGGCCGCCGGATTCTCATCGGCTGGATGGGGATTCCCGATGCGGAATACACCAATCCCACCGAAGCCGACGGCTGGCAGCACGCCCTGACCATCCCCAGAGTCCTCTCCCTGAAAAAGGGAAGGCTCATCCAGGAGCCGGTTCCGGAGCTTATGCAGCTGCGGGATGAGATTCGGGAATTTCCATCCCCGGAACAGTTTAATAAAGCCGGAATCCGGGAGTTGGTATACGAACTGAACGCGGAGTTTGAGAACTGCTCTTCTGCCTGCCTGACCCTGCGGGACGGCGCATTCCTTCGCTATGAGAACGGCCTGCTGACCCTCCATCTGGAAAAGGGAGGATTCGGACGGGACCGCCGCAGCGTAAGGCTGGAGCGTCTAAAGAAGCTCCGGATTTTTTCCGACACCACTTCCCTGGAAATCTTCGTCAATGGTGGGGAGGAGGTCTTTACCACCCGGGTATACGGGGAGGCCGGTCCCCTGAAGATAGAAGGAGCCGGCGTCCGCCATATTGGCTTCTGCCGGCTGAATCCGATTTCCGTTATAAGCTGTCTTAGCTGAATCTGAGGCCAAAGTTCAGCTCATAGTAGTTCCCTGCCGAATCCCGGTAAGCGTAGGCCTTGCCGTTTTCGTCCTTCAGGGAATCGGGCATATACCGGTCCTTGTCATAGCCCGGCACATCGTTGGGGCTTACGCACACCCCATTGGCGTCCACCTTCAGCACCTCATCCCCTCTGGGAAGGGTCAGGGGGAGGCGGCCCGTGGGGGCGAACCGGCCCAACACCACATCCAGCACGGCGGCAGGATACGTGTCAAAGCCGCAGAGGAAGGCGTCGCAGAAGGGCTCCGCGTTTCCCACCTGCCAGGCCAGGGTCACGTTCAGGCTGGCGATGACCTTCCCCCCTCTCCCATGGACTGCCCGGGCAATCTCTTCAATGCGGCCCACCCCTGCCAGAGTCGTTTCCTTGTGGCTCCGGTCCGTGGGCCTGCCCTCCTCGTCCACATCCGGAACTTCCTTTCCGTCGCAGAGGTCCAACTCCAGATATCCGGGCGTAGCGTTAAAATATTCCCCGGAGGAGGGATTTAAAAACAGAATGGCATAATCTGCCTCCCGGTAATCCTCCGTCAGCTGCACCTGGCCTTCCAAAAGCTTCCGCAGAGAAGCAGTGGCCTGGGCCGCCGTCTCCTCATTTTTGTGAAAGCATTCCACGTAAACCTTCTTTTCCTCCAGCTTCTCCTTCGTTAACGGCAGTGTTCCGTCATTTTTCAGCAGCACCATGCTCTTTCGGTGGGCATCCATGGCCTTCTCCCAGTCCTCCGGATTGGCCACCACCTTCGCTGCCCGGGCCGGGTCCCGGTAAGGATTCTCAAACATTCCCAGGGCGAACATCTCCGTCAGGGTTCTGGAAACCGCCCGGTCCAGAGCCTCTTCGGTCAGCACCAGGTCCTCTTTTGAAAAGCCTTCCGGAACCGGATGGTCCTCGTAGTAGTCATTGCAGGCCCGGTCGTAGGCCTCGCGGCCGTACTGATTGTCAAAAAGCCCGCTGATTAAGTCCGTTCCGGCGTGATTGACCGCAAATCCTATCCGCTCCGCCTCATCCAGCCGCTCCACACCCCAGCTCATATTGTGGACAATACCGGTATCGGAGTTGACATATCCCTGAAATCCCATCTGGCGGCGCAGGAGGTCGTCGATAAAGAACTTATTATAGGCAAAGCCGTAAGGCTCCATCGGGATGGTCCTGCCCTCCAGGTCCCTCTGGGGTGCGCTCTTTTCCGCGGCAGGTTTGGCATAGTAGGGCATAATGGAGGAAGCCTTAGCGTCCACCGCCGCCCGGAAGGCCGGAAGGTGGTAGCGCTCCAGCGCCCCGGGAGTGGGGTAAACATTCCACTGCCCCATCCTGTAATGAGGGTCAAAGCCGTTCTCCCTGGCTCCCCCGCCGGGGAAATGCTTCACCGTCATGGCCACGCCGTCGGGAGTGACTCCCTCCCCGCTTCCTTGGATTTTAGGGATGATATGGCGGAAAATCTCCGCAATAAGCTCCGGGTCCTCCCCGAAGGTTCCGTAGGTCCGCTGCCATCTGGGGTCGGAAACCACGTCGGCCATATACATATAGCCTTTCCGCAGTCCTGCGGCGTTCCACTCCCTGCGGACGCAGTCGGCAAAATCCTCCGCCACTTTCATGGAATCCCCCTTCACCGCCGCCGCGATTCCCAGGGTTCCGGGCCAGGAGGCAAAGACCCCTCCGGCGTCGTTCATGCCGAACACCAGCTCCCCGTTCTCATTCCGGGAGTTGGAGGCCACCTGGACCGGCACGAAATGCCGGCACTCCTCCGCCACGGCCTGAAGCTGGTTTAACCAGTCCGTCAAATCCTCCGGCGTGGGGTTGGCCCTGAGAATCAGATGCCGGGCGAACCAATCCTTCAGCAGGGTCGTGGTCCCGGGCAGATGCTGCTCACCGAAAATGGTCTTTCCCGTAAACTCCGCCTCGTCCAGGGTTCCCGACTCATCCAGCCTGGGCTCATGGTCCGGGAACTGGCTCAGATATTTTCCCATGCGCCAGTCGGAGATGAACAGCTGGGCGATTTTCTCCTCCGTGGTCAGGGTCTTCACATAGGCCCGGGCCCGTATCTCCGGCGGCAGCCGCCAGTCGTCGTAATCCTGAAACTCTCCGCTGCCGTCCAGATCCTTAAAATACAGTCCGTCCTTCTCGATCATCCTTCCGGAAACGGTCCCGATGACCGGGCCGTTCTCATTCTGATAATATTTTACACAATCCGATGCTTTCTTTGTCACTTGATTTCCTCCTTGCCGGTTCACTTGTTTCTCCGTCCGGCCAGCTCCGCCACATTTGCCTCCACACGTTTCTTAGTTAAAGGATAAATGAAAATCAGTGCCAGCGCAACCGCAATCAACCCGATGGCCGGGATAATGCATGCCAGGTTGAAGATATTATCCAGTACCTCCGGATAAGCGGACGGATTGGCTGCCACCGCGTCGGAGTAGCCGATCATGGTCATCAGTCCGCCAATCATTCCGGAGGAAAGAGCCTGACCCAGCTTTCTGGCAAAGGAATAAACGGAGTAAATGGTCCCGTCTTCCCGGATGCCGTTTTTCACTTCCGCGTCGTCGATTACGTCCGTAATCATGGCCCAGATGACCGTATTGAACATTCCGATGCCGATATAGGAAACGGCGTAAAAGCCTACGAATGCCATGGCGCTCTGAGGCCGGATTGCCAGACAAATCAGCCATACCGCCGCGCCAAGAAGGCAGGATACTGCGGACAGCTCCTTTTTTCCTGCCTTTTGGGCCAGCTTGGCCGCCAAAGGGGCGCAGACAAACAGCACTGCCAGGTTGCTGACTAGGGAGGACATGGACTGGGCCGTAGCGCTGTTATAGTAGACCGGGAACACATAGGGCGCCATACCGCTCATCCCCAGCATGCCAAGGAGCAGCATAATTGCCGCCGCGATGATTCCCAGCAGGGAGCGGTTGGTTGCAATGCTGCGCAGCATTTTTCCTACATCCAGCCTGCTGGTATTTTGCGGGATCTCCACACGCTCCTCTACCAGGTAAATGCAAAGCAGATGACATATAATACCGCAGACCGCGAACACGCCGGCGATGACGGTCATGCGGCTGCCGGAAAGAACAGTAGCTCCGTCCGCCGCTTCATAGGCCAGAAGGGGAGTACCGGTTCCGATGACCAGACTGGCCATGGTGGCTCCGATGTTGCGGTAAGTGGACAGCTGCGCCCGGTGGTTAGGATCCGGTGATATGGCAGAAGCCATAGAGCCGTAGGGGATATTCACCGAGGTATAGAAAATGGATCCCCAGAGAAGATAGGTTAAAAACATCCAGAATATTTTAAAACCCACAGACATCCCGGCGAACTCCGATTGGAAAATCAGAAATCCCGCAATTCCCAGAGGACCGCACATCCGCCTGATCCAGGGCTTGAACTTTCCATCCTTTGTAGGACGGGACCGGTCCACAATCTGTCCCATGGTCACGTCCGTCACCGCGTCCACAAAGCGTGCCGCCATCATCAGTCCTCCCACGATTCCGGGGGCAACGCCCATTACATCGGTGTAAAATTTCATCATAAACATGGAGGACAGCATAAAAGTGAAATCATTTCCAAAATCACCGAATGCATATCCTATTTTATCTGCCATGCCAAACGGCCTGACATTTCCTTTGGTTTTTGCTTCCATTTTCCTGCTCCTTTCTTTGCGCCTTTGAAATCCGCATCGGTCTTTCCTGCGCCTCCTATGATAGGTTGCTCCTATCCTGGCATGATATACTTCTTTCTGACCGATATTATCATTACTGGCCATTATTAATTGCAGGATGAATATTAATCCGATTTGGAGTGTTAAGAAAATGTAGAAGCAACTAAAAAGACGGAGGAATGAATCATCCTCCGTCTATACAACAGCCATCAGCACCGTTCCTGCCGTCAGCAGCGCTAGTCCTGCCGCCGACCGCCCGGACAGCCGTTCTCCAAAAACCAGATAAGAAAAGGCTGTGGTCACCAAAATGCTCAGCTTGTCTACCGGCGCCACCGCGCTGGCAGGCCCCAGCTGAAGGGCCCGATAGTAACACAGCCAGGAGGCTCCGGTGGCGATGCCGGAGCAGCAGATCAAGCCCAGCTCTCTCCCGGGAATCTGCTTGACCTCCTTCACTTTTCCGGCCGCCAGCACTACCAGCCAGGCCATCACCAGCACTACCCCGGTGCGGATGGCAGTTCCCAGGTTGGATTCCACACCGGAGATTCCGATTTTCCCCAGGATGGAAGTCAGACTGGCAAAAAATGCAGAGCCCCAGGCATAAATCATCCATCCCTTTCCTCCCGTTTTCCCCTCTTCCTCATTTTTCCGTTCAATCATAAGGAAAATCCCCACGCCAATTGTCAGAGCCGCTAAAAGCTTGGGGAGGCTCACTCCCTCCTGAAGAAAAATCAGGGCCAGCAAAATCGTCAGCACTGTACTGGACTTGTCAATAGGAACCACCTGATTGACCGTACCAAGCTGCAGGGCCTTAAAATAACACAGCCAGGAGGCTCCGGTGGCTGCGCCGGAAAGAATTAAAAAACACATTGTTCCCTTGTCAATGGAAAATATTTCTGATTCCGAACCAGTCAGAAAGACCATCAGCCAGGAAAACAAAAGAACAACGATGGTCCGCACCGCCGTCGCCACATTGGAATCCGTCTTCCGGATTCCGCATTTTGCCAGAATGGACGTCACCCCCGCGAAAAAAGCGGAGCCCAGCCCATAAATCAGCCACATGTTCCATGCCCTCTTTCATTCAGAGATTTAAACGGTATCCTACGCCCCAAACGGTTTCAATAATCCTGGGATTTCGGGCATCGTCCTCTATTTTTTCCCAAAGCCGGTTAACATGAACCGAGACGGTGGCCGCATCTGATACATAGTCAAACCCCCAGATCTTTTCAAAAAGCTCTTCCTTGGAAAATACCAGATTAGGGTTCTCCGCCAGGAAACGCAGCAGCTCAAACTCCCGGTTGGGAAGCTTCAGTTCCGTCCCTCCCTTCCACACCTTCCAGTTTTTCGGCTCAATCACCAGGTCCTTCACCGTAATCCGATCAGGCTCTCCGGCAGGTGCCTGTTTCTCTGTCAGGCGCCGGTAACGCTTCAGATGTGAGCGCACCCGAGCCACCAGCTGAGAAGGATCAAAAGGCTTTGTAATATAGTCGTCCGCCCCCAGCCCCAGCCCCCGGATCACATCTACTGCCTCTGCCCGTGCTGTCACCATCAAAATTGGTATGTCAATCTCGTCCCGGATCCGGCGGCAGATATCGTAGCCGCTCATCCCCGGCAGCATAATGTCCAGAAGCACCAGGTCATAATGATACTGTTTCAGCTCCTCCATTACCTTCATTCCATCCCGCCAAGGCGCTTCACAATGGACTCCACTACATACAGCCCCACACCGCTGCCTTTCTGGCTTCTGGACTCATCGCAGCGGTAAAACCGCTCAAAAATCCGTCCCAGCTTCTCCCTGGGTACTCCGGGCCCGTTATCCTTCCACTCCAGGAACACCCGCCCTTCCTTCGCCTTCACGGCAATCCAAAGTTCCACCGGTTCGGTTCCGGCATATTTGCAGCTGTTCTCCAGCAGATTATCGTAGATGCGGATAAACTGCTTCGTATCCATATAAATCTCCGTACTTCCATCCCGGACCGCGGACAGATGGAACCGCACCCTGCCTGTCTTGTCCCGCTCCTCCTTCTTGGCACATAAACGGAGGTAAACTCCGCCAAATCCACCGGGACCATGTGAAATGGAACGTTTCCGCTCTCAATCCTGGAAAAATCAAAGAGTTTCTGCAAAAGCACATTCATATCTTCTGTGGATTCATAGGCAGTCCGCAGATACATCTGCCGCTTTTCCTCCGTATCCGCCACTCCGTCCAGCACCCCTTTAATATAACCCCGGATAGAGGTCAGGGGCGTGCGCAGGTCGTGGGATATTCCCGTCACCATATCTCTTCTGGCCTGCTCAGCTTTCTCTCTCTGCCGCTGGTCCTCCAGAATCGTCGCCTGCATGGAATCGAAGGCCCGGCAGACATACTCAAACTCCTCGTCCCCCTGATATCCGATGGACTCTTTTAAGTTTCCCTCCTGAATCCGTCTGGCGCCCGCCACCAGTTTTTCCAGAGGTTCCATGACAATCCGCGCCATCCTCCTGGTAAAAAAGGAAGAGAGCAGCAATAAAACCACAATAGCCCCGGCACTAATAAAGAGCAGTACCGTCATCAGAACCTGAAAAGCCTCCTGGATAGAGGAAAACAGCCAGTTCTGCTCCGGGGAATCCATTGCCATAAAAAGGGTCCCCTCTTCGGGAAAATATTTTGCCACGATAGTGGCGTTGTGATAATAATAAATCGCCGGTTTGCCGTCCGGTTTTCCCTCTTCTCCAATCTGCTTCGCCAGATCCGCCAGATCTTCCCCGGCCTCTTCCGTCAGGACCGTACCGTCCTTGACAACCACCGTCTGATATCCAAGTTCTCCGGCTCTCCGGCTCAAATCTCCGATTCCTTCAAAATCGGTCTGATCCGCCAGGCTGAAAACTTCCATCGCCTGACGATCCAGCCTGGACTGCTCCACCGTCAGAAAATTTTCCTCTATGGAATCCTCAAAAGTTACCAGCACCACCATCATAATCACCAGCAGTGACAGGAGGGCCAGAAACAAAATCGCCATATTGGAACGAAACATCCGCTTTTTCAGGGACATCGCTCTGCTCCTTAACTTCTATATTTGACTCTGTTTGCATTTACCAGCACCTATTCCATCATACATCTGTTTGCGCTCTTTTTCCAGAGTCTTGTGCTATCTTTCTGATTCCATCCGCAATCAGCAGAAATCAGAATCAGGGACAGATACATCACCATCTGCTTTCCGGCCTCTCCAAAGGGCGCTGCCAGAGATACAAAGGCGATCATCCCTGCCGCCGCCAGACCGTAGGGCAGGGCCCTTGAAACCGCTGTTTTTAAAAAGCGGCCCTTTATGGGACGGGTATCCCGTTCCAGAATCGTCAGGAAGGAGGGATAGGCCTCCACAAAGGCGTCCACCAAAGTAATCTGAATAGGAGCAAAAGGGAAGGGAACATTGGTCAAAAGGCAAATGGCGGACACCACCAGCGAGTAAGTGGTTTTGATAAAAAATACTCCGGCAGTTCTGGTAATATTGTGTATGACTCTTCTCCCTTCCATCACCACCTGGGGAAGGCAGGTAAAGTCCGAATCCAGCAGCACAATCTGGGACAGCTGCCTGCTGGCATCGCTGCCATCGGCCACAGCAATAGAACAATCCGCCTCCCGAAGGGCCAAAAGGTCGTTGACCCCGTCCCCGGTCATGGCTACCTGCCGTCCCTGCCGCTTCAGGGCCTGAATCAGCTCCTGCTTCTGCCTGGGAGTGGTTCTGGCAAAAACGGCGTACCGGCGGCAAATTCCATCGTAATCAATCTCCGGCCCCAGAGCGGATAAATCCACCGCTTCCCGCCACCTTTCCAGTCCCGCTCTCCGGGCAATTTGGGAAACAGTGGTCACATGGTCCCCGGAAATAATCTTTACCTCCACTCCTTCCTTCCGGAAAAACTCCAGCGTTTTTTTTGCGTCCTTGCGGATAGTGTCCTTCAGAACCAGACAGTAGATAGGACGAAACTCTTCCGGAAGTTCTTCCTCCTCTTTCCAGACGCCCGGAGCATACCCCATAACCACAATTCTCATTCCCCGTTCCAGTTCCTCATCCAGGTCTTCCGGCAGGTTGTTTAAGCGGAATTTCTCCGGAGCTCCCACAAAGACAGTTCCCTTATCCCGGTTTTCCTCGTCCCGGAAGCTTACGCTGCCCCACTTCCGTTTGGAGGAAAAGGGGATCTTGTGAACCGGAGTGTAAACCGCCCTGGGAGGAAATGCTTTTAAAAGGGCCTGAAAGGTGGCGTTGCCGTCGTCGCAGGCCGCCGTATAGGACTCCGCCAGCCTTCCGGACTCCGCCTGATCAAAAAGAGGCATCCGGACCTTGCGGCACACTTCCAAGTTTCCATCGGTGATGGTACCGGTCTTATCCAGGCACAGCACATCTACATGGGCCAGTGTTTCCAGGGAGTAGATATTCTGAACCAAAATCTTCATCTTGCCCAGTCGGATTACCCCGGCAGCCAAAGATACGGAAATCAGAAGCACCAAACCTTTGGGAAGCATTCCCAAAAGAGCTGCCGCCGATGACACAATGGCCTCATCCCAGGCGGTCTGCCGCAGCAGAAGGGCTTCCAGAAACAGCGCCAGACCCATCGGCACAATGAGGAAGCTGGTAAAATTTGTCACTCTTCTCATGGAACTCAAAAGCTCGGACTGTACCTGCTTTTCCCGTTTGACCTCCTTCGCCAGCCCGGCGGCATAATTCTCATTTCCCACATGAGTAACCCGCGCCCTGGCCTTGCCGGAAATAACAAAGCTGCCGGAGTAAAGCATATCTCCCTTCCCCTTGCCGACCCCGTCGCTCTCTCCGGTAAGAAGGGACTCGTTCACCTCCAGCTCTCCGTCCGCCACAACGGAATCGCTGCAAATCTGATCCCCGCTTTGAAGAACTGTCAAATCGTCCTTTACAGCCTCCTCCAGCCCGATGACCTGTTCCTTTCCCTCACGGATTACCCGCACCCTGGGCCGGTTCAAAATGGAAAGTTCATCCACCAGCTTTTTCGCCTTCAGCTCCTGGGCGATTCCAATAAGGATATTGAGAATGATCACCCCGATAAACAGCATATTGGAATATGCTCCCGCGGCAAAAAGCAGAACAGCAATCAAAAAATTCAGAGCGTTGAACCTGGTACACAGATTATCCCTCACAATCTGGCCGGGCGTCCTGGTAATACTCTCTCCCTGGCATTCCCCCTCTCCTTTGCTCCGTTTCTCAATTACCTCTTCCGCGGATAATCCTTTTAATTCCTCTTCCATCTCCCGTTCCTCTCTCTATCAATTCATGTTTCCCGTTTTCTGATCGTAACATGGAAGGTTAAACTTTTTCTTTTGAGAGTTTAAACAAATCTTAAACATCCCCCTGCTCCACGCTCAGGAAAAACGCGCTTACACACAAAATAATCAGCAAAAACCTGGCATGTCCAAGAAAATCCATAAATGGATTAAACCAGTCCAACACCTGTACTGCCAACAGGGCCGCGCTGCAGACTATGCAGATATGACTTAATATGATCCTGATCCATCTTCGTATTTTCATTCCATTCCCTCCATAATAAAAATTCCATCCGGGACGGTGTGTTCCGGTTTGTATGGATGATTAGCCACACGGCTTCCCAGCGTCATAAAGGAACAGTGTCCGCCATCCAGATTGTAGGCCGCTTTGCATCCCAGTTTTTCAAACAGTGATGCCATTTCGTCCAGAAACATCCCTCTGGTATTTTTCTGCCTTCCGTCCACCACCAGCAGACAATAATGACCAGGTTCATAATATCCGATGGCCGTTCTGGGGTGGGATTCACGAATATAATCCCATGTCAAAAATTCCTTTTTTGCTTTTCCATTCTCATCCAGAAGGCTTGGGCCGAATATCCAGGTCTGATAAGTCCCCTCATCCACCAGCTGCCCTAAGCTGATTTCCTCCGGACCGTAAATTTTCATGGTGCCGTTCCAGTCCAATACACAGGTTTCCATGTCTGTATTTCGCGCCCGGTAAATCACCCCATTGCGGATAATCGTTCCATTGTTTTTATGCTGGCTGTTGCTGTAGGAATCTCCATTTACCGCCAGAACGGATTTCATCCGCTCTGACATCTGGCTCAGTTTTTCCGAATATCCGACTCCATAGGTGTCCTGAGCGAAACAGGTCTGCAGACATGTAATATCTCCCACATAGATGTCCGCCAGCACGTAGGAAACATCCGTGCCGTATTTTTTGTGATTTCCATTCTCTGACCGGTCCAGACGATTGGTCTGAAAGGAGTCGTAGGTCAAGTGAACGGAAAGGTCCGGACTGGTATAGGAGGTGTCAGTGGATACCACCTGGCTGGTAAACTGATCCGCGAACTTCTCATGCCAGTCCTGGCTGTCCAGCTTAACTTTCGTAGATTTTAAGCCGTTTCCCGCGCTGTTCACCGCAGCTTGCAGCAGGGACTCCCTCAGCGTAATGTCCTGCGAAAAAGGGGTTTCGTCGTTTTCTGTTGCCGTAATCCCATTTTCCGCTGCAATTCCCCCCTGAGGTATCAAATAATTAACACACCAGATTCCCACAATCAGCAGAGCTGCGAGCAACAGGTCCGCCGCCAATATCATCCATCTTCTCATGCCTCTCTCCCGCTTTCTTTCCAGCAAATTCCTGGTTTTCTTTTTCGTTCAAATATCATCTGCCGCTGAACCATCCAGCTGATTAAAAACAGTGTGAGTTCCGTCATGATTTTCGCAGTGTACACCGGCAGACGGAACACTCCTGCGTACAGCTGCAGAATCCAGTTATTTAAAATTAGAATGAAGAGAGCCAGGCCGGCGTAGCCAGCCGCAGTTTTAGTTTTTCCTTTCTCATGAAAGACAAAGCGGCAGTTGACCGTATAATTGTAAGCCGCGCTGATCAGCCTGGCGCCCACATTGGCAGCCAGTACGCTCCAGCCGTTCCTCGGAAACAGAAGCACCAGCAGACAGAACAAACCATAGTCCAGAAGAAAGCTGAAAAAAGAGGAAAGGAAAAATTTGAACAGCTCCCGGTAAATCCTCACGGAGTCCCGAATTCTCCGAAAATGGGAGCAGCTGTTTTCCTTGTCGTGATAAATCGTCCGTATAGGCACCTCTCTTATGGGAATCCCTTTTTTTGCGCAGGATGCCAGCATGTTCATCTCATACTCATACCTGCTTCCCGAGATTCTGCTCATAAAATCCAGAAGCTCCGCGGAAAATGCCCGGAGCCCGATTTGGGTATCCGATACGGCTACGCCAGTCATCAGCTGAAAAATTCTGCAGGTTATGCGGTTCCCCATTCGCGACTTAAAAGGCATGGTTTCGTCTATGGTTCTGGTCCCCAAAACCAGAGCCCCGGGATTCAGTCCCGCCTGAATCAGCAGCCGGTCCATATCCTCGGGAAGGTGCTGCCCGTCCGCATCCATAATACCGATCACACCGCACTCCCACAGTTCCTCTTTAATATATTGGAGAGCGGTTTTTATGGCCTCCCCCTTGCCCCTCTTTTCCTCATGATGCAGGACAATACATTTTTCTCCTAATTCTTCAAACAGCGGTCGGTACTCCTGCCCGCTTCCATCGTCCACCACAATCATCTGATTTTCCAGCTCCCAGTTGCGCCTGACAATCTGTTTTAAATATTTGTCCGGCCTAAATGCCGGTATAATAATAATCCGCTCCATCAATGCTCCTCCTTTCTCAAATCTCTGTCCTTTTCTCATGTGACAAGAAGCATTCTAAAAGGCAGACTTAAAAAATTAGAGGGGAATTTTTAAATTCTTTTTAAAAGCACATTTTCCTTCGCCCCCATATCCTTGTTTTTTTCTGTCGCATTCTGACATTTTTATTAATTCTGTTTATTTCTTCAGATACATATGATACGATAAAAATATCACAAAACAGTTACGTTTATTTTCAGAAAGGAGAATCTCATGATCGAACTAATCCTTGCCTTTCTCCCCATCATCCTCCTGCTTCTGCTCCTTACTCAGGGGTATGTAAAGGCTCCGCCGGACCACGCCTATATTATCTCCGGAATCCGCAAAGAGCCCCGGGTTCTGATTGGCCGGGCCGGTCTGAAAATCCCCTTCTTTGAGCAGCTGGATAAGCTGTACCTGGGGCAGATCACAGTAGATATTAAAACCGATGAGTACATCCCCACCAACGATTTCATTAACGTCATGGTGGACGCCGTGGCTAAGGTCCGGGTGGCGGAGGACCCGGAGCGGATGAAGCTTGCCATGCGCAACTTTTTAAACAAGGAGCCCTCTAAAATCGCAGCCGACCTGCAGGATTCTCTTCAGGGAAATATGCGTGAAATCATCGGAACCCTGACCCTGCGGGCTATCAACACGGACCGGGATTCCTTCTCCGACCAGGTGATGACCAAAGCTTCCCGGGACATGGAGAAACTGGGAATCGATATTCTTTCCTGCAATATCCAGAACGTTACCGATGAGCACGGTCTGATTCAGGACCTTGGTATGGACAATACCTCAAAAATCCGCAAGGACGCCTCCATCGCCAAGGCGGAGGCAGAGCGGGATATCGCCATCGCCAAGGCGGCTGCCGACAAGGCCTCCAACGACGCCCGGGTTCTGGCGGAGACGGAAATCGCCCAGAAAAACAATGAGCTTGCCATCAAGAAGGCGGAGCTTCAGAAGGCTTCGGATACCAAGAAGGCAGAGGCGGACGCCGCCTATGAGATTCAGAAGCAGGAACAGGAAAAGACGATTCAGACCGCCACCGTCAACGCTCAGATTGCCAGGACCGAACGGGAGGCGGAACTGCGCAGGCAGGAAGTTACGGTGCAGCAGCAGGCTCTGGAAGCGGAAATCAACAAGAAGGCAGACGCGGACCGCTACGCCATCGAGCAGGCGGCAGCAGCAGATTTGACCCGCCGCCAGAGAGAGGCAGAAGCCCGCAAGTACGAACAGGAGAAAGAAGCCGAGGCCAAAAAGGCCCTGGCAGAAGCACAAAAATACGCCATGCTCCAGGAGGCCGAAGGTATCCGGGCCAAGGGCGAGGCGGAAGCCGCCGCCATCCAGGCCAAGGCCCTGGCGGAGGCGGAAGGCATGGAGAAGAAGGCGGAGGCCTATCAGAAGTACAACCAGGCAGCCATCGCGGAAATGATGATAAAGGTGCTGCCGGAAATCGCCGGAAAGATTGCCGAGCCCTTATCCCAGATTGACAAGATTACCATTATCGGCGGAGACGGCGGTTCAGAGAAAGGGGTCGGCTCTGTGGCCGGCAACGTGCCGGTCGTCATGGCCCGGCTCTTTGAATCCATGAAGGAAGCCACCGGCCTGGATCTGGCCGATATCATGAAGGCAGAGTCCCTGGAAGCCAACACTACCCGGAATATTAACCTTACGGGAGCGCCGGATATCGTCATCGGAAACACCGCCAAGCCGGAAGCGGAGGCCCCGGAACCCCAGGAAGCCTCAGAATCGGAGAAATCATAGGGGCTGCCGTGAGCCTGACATACCCGCTTAATACGCAGAGAAGGGCTGCCGCATATCCCCCCAAATGGTGCGGCAGCCCTTCTTATAAGCCGTCTATATACGCTGTCTATTTCAGAACTTCTATCCTGTTTTCCAGCCATTTCTGGACCAGCTGCGTATTCGCTCCTACAAGTTCCGCGATTTCAGGAACCGTCATTCCTCTCTTTGCCAATCTCGCTGCGGTCTCCCTCTTTGACTTCATCTCCCCGCGCCGTTCTCCGCGTTTTTCACCATGTTTCTCACCCAACCTTCTTCCTTCTCTGAAAATGCGGTCCATCTCTTCACACATAGTCTTTGCTCCTTCCTCTGTCTCTTTCAGCTCCCGCACCCGCTTCGCCAGGATTCCGCTCTGCATCTCCGATGCCCGACTGCAATGAAAATCATGCATCAGCCGCCCCAGCGGCGTATCCTCCTGATTTTTTGAATCCACATAAATGATATAAGAGCCATCCCGAAAATCCTGATTAACCTCAGAAATTTTTCTCTTAATATGGTAAATCGGACAGCCGTAGCCCAGCCCGTCTCCCAATGTGATAAATATCACACAGGATTCCGGCAGCTCTTCGAACCTCTGCCCTGGGTTTAGCGTATTCATATCCAATAATCCGCTGTGATAACGGGCTCTCTGGGGAGATGCCCCTTCCGTTTTCTGCTGTACCTCGATATTAATCTGCCTTCCGCGGCTGTCCGCGGCAACACAGTCCAGGATTGCGGAACGCCCCTGAAGGTTCTTATAATCCTTCTGGATTACCTGCTCCAAGACCCTGAGCCCTCCATCCTCCAGAATTGTCCGGAGGATGTATTCCGTGCAGGCCCTGTCTTTTAGCACATTCCTCATAAACACATCGCTCATCATGGTCAGTTCCATAAGAATGCCGCGATAGCGCTGATAGCGGACTTCCAGCGAATTTTTCCCGGCAGTCCTTTTTTCACCCATACCTCCACTGCTCCTTTCATTATACAGTATTTTCCCTTGTCTGCAAAGATTCTGTCTGGAAATAGCCCGGAATTTCTGAGTCCAAAAGACATACAGACACCTTGCGGTTATAGAATCGTTGGGACAGACCGTCCCTTTGAATGGATTTATCATATCATATGCAGGCAAAAAAGACAAGGAAATCGAGCTGCAATCAACGGAAGCCGCTCGACGGAAGGACCGCCTCCCGTCTGTCAATCTTCTGGTTCCGTCTGTCCCTTCCGGTATCGCTCCAGAAATGAATCATACAGTTTCTGTTCGGCCTCCTCCCTGGCCTTCACCGCATCCTCATACCGGTCAAAGGTTCCCAGATAATAAACCTTCCCCTGAAAGCCGATGGCCGCCCTCCAACGGTTATTTCGTTTCCGGTACACCCCTCTGCGTCCGGTGGTATTGTTGGCGCAGTTTCTGCGGCTGGCAATCCGTTCAATGCAGGTTCCATCTACAAAATGAAGCGCTTTTTTTACATTTTCCCTGCGCACCTGCGCCGGCAGGCAGCCGCAGCTTTTGGTCTTTCCCGACAGAAGGCCTTCCCCGCTGCAAATCACCCTTTTCCCGCAATCGCAAAGACATTCCCATTTTCGGACAGAGCCGTCCTCCTCTGCTGCCGGCTCCAAAACCAGGAGTTTCCCGCAGCGCCGTCCCGTAAGGTCCTGCTGTCTTTTCCTAGGTGCTTCCCTGCGGTAACATCCGCAGCTTTGCGTATGCCCTGACTTTAAATGAGACTGCTCCACGATTTTTTCTGCTCCGCAGCTGCAGCTGCACAGCCAGAACTTTTTCCTGTTCCCTTCTTTCCGGACCGGGCGTATGGCAGTAAGGCGCCCGAATGTTTTTCCAGTCAAATCTTCTTTCATAAAGAGCCGCTCCTTTGGGACATAATCTGCATTATGTCTGAGGCAACATAAAAGAGCCCCCATTAGAGAGCCCTTTTAAGCGCTTTTTTCTAATACTTTTTTTGTAAATGATTGGCAAAATTTAAAGATCGTACAGGTCATCGCGGCATCGACTTTGGCCCGGCCCCCTTTTCCTTCTGTACCTCTCTCCGGAAAAGCTGCCGGGTCCTGTTATCATGCCATTTTCCTCTGATTACAGCGCAAAAAAGCTCCGCTGCTGATTGAAAAATAGAGCATATAATGGTATAATCCGTTTATATGTAACAATTTGTCTGACTTATTTTTCAGCGTTACGACATAATGCCTATTATGTCATGACAGCTGTTTTTTTGTTCCCGGAAATTGTCCTGTCCGGCCCTTCTCCCACATCCAGCCCTAACTCCAGCTGCTTCAAGCAAGCCTCCATGCTGCTGATAATGGTATAAATCTTATGACAAGCTTGTCATAAGCGCTATTATGACAAGCAAATTCTTATGACAAGT
>ERZ1643247.1238-NODE-1238-length-24788-cov-7.151862_pt1 | contig 24788 bp, 21 predicted proteins | sample MGYA00579264_ERZ1643247 | MGnify/ENA primary metagenome ERZ1643247 (study PRJEB29033, sample SAMEA4952262) | chicken gut metagenome | biome: Broiler Chicken; feature: Gastrointestinal Tract; material: Caecum | place: Ireland | collected 2018 | study: Broiler... | reverse complement strand
GTTCGGAAGGATCCGTGGGTTCGGAAGGATCCGTGGGTTCGGAAGGATCCGTGGGTTCGGAAGGATCCGTGGGCTCAGAAGGATCCGTGGGCTCAGAAGGATCTGTAGGCTCAGAAGGTTCTTCGATTGGCCCTGCATAGTTGGGAATATCCGGCTGCTCAAGTGTGGCAGAGGTAGTTTTATTGATTACATTCCACAGCTGGTAAATGCTGCTGTCGGATTTTTCTGTCAGAACCAGGCTGTTACCGCTGGTCATATCGTCATTTGCAATGCCGATAGCCAATCCGGAGACTTTGTTGATAAAGCGGGCAGATCCGTCTGCGTCTTCCAGGCACCAGAGCTGCGTCTGATCTTCTTCATTTCCGGTTACAAGCATGACTCTTGTTCCTGCGGATGTGCCGCTGTCCTGAGGAGCCAGAACCATATCCGGGTTCTCCAGGGGTGAGATCCGGAAGTATCCCTCTCCCGCCGGGGTGATCTTCCAGCTGTTCCGATCACTGTCTACTGTATTCCAGATTACGCCGTCATCCCAGTTCTCCCATACGCTGGCGCCGTCTGCGACGCTGATCACACGGAAGTATGTATTGGCAAAGTCATGGCCGGCTTTGGGGATCAGGGCTGTATCCTGTGTAAGATTATTGATCCGCCAGGCTGGCGCGTCCTCTTCGTCTACCAGCTGAAGCGGAGTGCCGCTTGTAACGGAAGAAGAAAATCCGAGCGCCTGGCCGGTAGCAGCCTGAACCAGTCTGCCGGTAGCGCCTTCAACCGGTACGAAGGCCCACAGCTGTTCCGGATCGGTGATATCCGCATCTGTCAGAGCTACTGTGCTGCCGTTTACAGGCGCCAGAGCCTGAGTGCCGTCCAGGGTAGTAATATGGAAGCCTTCTTCTGTAAGTGTCAGTTTCCAGCTGTTAATGGTTTCATCGCCGTAATTCCACCATAATACTACTCCGTTGTACTGCTCCAGATGGTATTCTGTGCCGTCCTCGCCGTCGTATAGAATTTTAAAGGTGTCGGTTTCATAGTTGTGGGTGCTGTCTCCGGTCTCAGAGGGGACAAATACGTCGTCATAATTATTCGGGATAGTGGAAGGATCCCAGGGGTCGTCCAGAAAGTCTTCCGGGAAAATCTTATCAAAGAAAGCATAGGTCTCAGGATCATACTTTAACAGATCCTCCCGGGTATTGACCGGACCGCGGACACCGTCTGTCCAGTCCGGGCTTTCTTCCATTACGCTGAACCAGATCGTGCACATAGTAGCAAAGAATTCGTCGGCGTTGGAGATGGCGTAGGTATTGGGCCACATACCAAGAGCCCTGCGGCTGTTGTACAGAGCCATGAATTCATCGTGGAGAGACTGATCTCCCAGCAGATCCATGCCCAGGGATTTTACAGAGTGACCGAATTCGTGAACCAGAATGTTTTCATTGCGGTAGCCGGTCTGATTCTCGCCTTCCAGTACTCTTATTACGTTTTTCTCAGCAATGGAGGAAACTCCGTCGTTGTATTCATTTCCGCCGTAGCCCTCTACTTCATACATATCCGGATCCCAGGCGTTCCGGTGCTCCGGAATGAAGTAGGCATTTTCATCCGGACCGTAGAGCGCCATGGAAGCGCCGTATTCTGCCATCCGGGCCGCAATGCCTGTCTCGGTTTTTCCAAGCATATGATCAATCTGATCAGCAGCAGCTTCCAGGCTCGAAGCCTGTACATTATCACTGGCTTTTACAACGATGCCGGTCTGGGATGTGTAGAACTGAGTGTAGTAATTTTCATAATCCACGTCATAGATTCCATGTTCCGCTCCGTTGCCGTCTTCATCCTGAATCGTATTTCCGTCCACGATTTCCAGAGTAATCGGTTCAGATTCGTCCACCGTGCCTTCAAAGCCGATGCTGCTGAGAGCATAGCCGTCAAAATACATGGTGTTCCAGTTGCCGGTGAGAAGCTGAAATTCATTGTCACCGTTTTTCAGGATATAGTTGTCCGGATCAACAGAATTCTGAACTTCCTGGTCCCAGCGGATCTCCAGATAGTTGCGCTCTTTCAGAATCCGGACATCCGTGACCTGTGGAGCATCTTCGCCCGTGCGGGGTACAGCTGCGTACGCGGCACCGGGCAGAGTGGTGGTGACTGCAAGCGAACATGCCGCAATCAGCGCAAGATGTTTTCGTTTTCTGCGCACTTTTCATCGCACCTCCTTATATTGTGCTTCTTAATTATAGAAAATCTCTCTGCCTGACAGCCTTGCAGAGCGATATTCCATACATATTCGGATGCTGAAATTTCATAGAAATTTCACAATTATACTTATACCCTAATTTATTTGGGAAATGTTGTCAAGAGAAATGTTATACGTTTTACATACCATAAATATACTTCAGAGGAGCATTTTGTCCAAATGGAAATACTTTTTATCTGTTCGGAAGAAGATGAAGAAAACCGCTTGACCGGGAAAAAGCGGAAAGTATATTATATAGCCAACAGTTAAACATATGTTTAATTAATAAAAGGAACAGGAAAGGGAAAGGACAGGAACGGTATGAAAAAATCTTATAAGATCGAAGTGGACTGCGCGAACTGCGCAAATAAAATGGAGGATGCCGCAAAACGTACGGCAGGTGTTAAAGATGCCAGTGTAAACTTTATGATGCTGAAGATGAATGTGGAGTTTGAGGACGGACAGAATCCGAAAGATGTAATGAAAGAGGTTCTGAAAAACTGTAAAAAAGTTGAGGACGACTGTGAAATTTATATTTAACCGGATCAGGCAGCGGGCGGACTTCGAATATCCGCCTGCTTATAAACGCACAGAAAAACACCCCTGAACAGATGAATGGTGGAGGGTGTTTTTCTGTGAAAGAATTACGGTATTCAGCTCCGGCATAGCGGTAAAGTATGCGGTGAATGCCGGGAATGTGAGGTGAATCTGCTGTGAATAAAAAACAGAAAAAAATGTTAATCCGTATTCTTATTTCCGCGGTTCTTCTGATCGGGCTGAATTTTGTTCCGGTTACAGGAATTGTAAGATTCCTTCTGTATCTGGTGCCATATCTGGTGATTGGCTATGATATTCTGCTGAAGGCGCTGAAGGGAATTAAGAACAGACAGGTTTTTGATGAGAATTTTTTAATGGCCGTAGCTACGGTCGGCGCAATCGCCCTTGCTGTCTATGATCAGAGCGGGGATTATACAGAAGCGGTTGCAGTTATGCTGTTTTATCAGATCGGCGAGCTGTTCCAGAGCTATGCCGTCGGAAAAAGCCGCCGCAATATCAGCGAGCTGATGGATATCCGCCCGGATTACGCAAATATAGAAAAAGACGGGAAACTGGAGAAGGCAGATCCGGATGAAGTGGAGATCGGAAGTATCATTGTCGTTCAGCCGGGAGAAAAGGTGCCCATTGACGGCGTGATCACCGAGGGGAGTTCCAGTCTGAATACCAGCGCTCTGACCGGCGAGAGCCTGCCCAGGGACGCCGGGACAGGAGACGAGATTATCAGCGGCTGCATCAATATGACAGGTGTGCTGAAGATCCGGACAACGAAGGAATTTGGAGAATCTACAGTTTCAAAGATCCTGGATCTTGTGGAGAACGCAAGTTCCCGCAAGTCCCGTTCCGAGGCGTTTATATCCAGATTCGCAAGAGTCTATACGCCGGCTGTATGCTGCGCTGCGCTGGCGCTGGCATTTCTTCCGCCTCTGGTGCGGATGCTGGGCCTGGGTATGGTGCCGGAGTGGGGGACCTGGATTTACCGGGCTCTTACTTTCCTTGTAATCAGCTGTCCGTGTGCCCTTGTGATCAGTATTCCGCTGAGTTTCTTTGCAGGGATCGGAGGAGCCAGCAAGGCAGGAGTTCTGGTAAAAGGTTCCAATTATCTGGAGACTCTGTCTCAGACAAAGATTGTCGTATTCGATAAGACCGGCACACTGACCCAGGGCGTTTTCGAAGTCAACGGAATCCATCACAATGAACTGGAAGACGAAAAACTGGTGGAATATGCGGCGCTTGCCGAGAGCGCGTCCTCCCATCCTATCAGCAGGAGCCTTCAGAAGGCATACGGGAAAGAGATTGACCGGTCCCGGGTATCTGATATCAGAGAGATCAGCGGAAACGGTGTGATCGCGAAAGTAGACGGGACAGAGGTCGCTGCGGGAAATGATAAGCTGATGCGCTATCTTGGTATCCCGTATATCAGCTGCCGTTCCGTGGGGACAATTATCCATATGGCGATTGATGGAAAATATGCGGGGCATATTGTGATCTCAGATGTAATCAAGCCGCATTCCGGAGAGGCTGTCCGTCAGCTGAAAAAGGCCGGGGTCCGCAGAACGGTCATGCTTACCGGCGATGCGGAGAAGGTGGCTGATCAGGTGGCAGAGACTCTGGGACTGGACGAAGTGTACAGCGAACTTCTCCCGGCAGATAAGGTGGAAAAGGTGGAAGAGCTGATCCGCAGGAAACCGGAGAATGCGAAGCTTGCCTTTGTAGGCGACGGCATCAATGACGCGCCTGTTCTGGGCCGTGCGGATATCGGAATCGCCATGGGAGCTATGGGTTCCGATGCGGCGATTGAAGCGGCTGATGTAGTCCTTATGGATGACGATCCTCTGCAGATTGCCAAAGTGATCAAGATTTCCAGAAAATGTCTGCGGATCGTTTATCAGAACATTGTTTTCGCAATCGGTATCAAACTGATCTGCCTTGCTCTGGGAGCGCTGGGATTTGCGGACATGTGGCTGGCCATCTTTGCCGATGTAGGCGTTATGATTCTGGCCGTTCTGAACGCGATCCGGGCATTGTTTGTAAAGAAGCTCTGAGAGAAAGAATTCAGAGAGCCGTTAAAAAGATAAAAGGCTCCGACAGAAGATCTGCCGGAGCGGAAGAATCATGTTCAGCGGAATATTTTTCCGCAGATCCAGTGTGTAAAAGGAGCTGCGGCAAACATATTCCAGAAGAACGCCATGGGGAAGTTTTTCAGAACTGTCCCTGCCCAGATGGCAGGCAGCCGGCTTACCGGCATGCCTGCCATTATTATATTGAATAAAATCGTCGCTACCATACTCATGGTCGGACACATAACAGCAATGGTTCCTGCCTGACGCAGAAGACGGCATATGTAAGGATTGTCTTTTCCGGATCACAGTGCTTTGCAGCGAAAGCGGCTCCAAGGCGGTTGCCCCAGAGATTGGAAAAAAGAATGACAAACAGTCCCATAAAAGTCATTTCTTTCAGCGCGTCCAGAAAAACAACATTTGTCATGCTGCTGAAGCCGCCCCCGGCAAGATGATATCCGTGGTTAATTGCGGTATTATAGATTTCCATGCCGAACGCCATGGCGTAGGACATGATAATTCCAAAAATAATTCCCTGTGTTTTGTTTTTTGGCATTGATTTTCTCCTTTCAGACAATATAAAAAACGTGCAGCGTTCAACTGGATTTACGCAGTGAATGCTACACGTTACAGAATATAATCATAGACAAATCTGCAGATTTTTTCAAAGGTAATTTTGCACAAAAAAGAAAGGATGAAATTATTATTTATGATGAAAAACAAATTTACAGTAGACAAATGAAATGTGAACTGGTAGTATGTATACGTAAATCAAGTTTGTTATTACGTAAGGGTAAGCAAGACTGTTTATAATACTGAATGGAGGGTATTGTAGACAGTTTTTTATTTTGCAGAAAAGCCGTACTGAATTCCATTGCTTACCGGGGAGGCAGGAGCAGGTGAAAATTCTCAGAGTTCTGAATACAAATGCAGTGGTATCGACGGATCCGCATGGGCAGGAAATTATTATTACCGGGGCAGGAATCGGATTTAAAAAGAAAAAGGGAGAGGAACTTGATAAATCCCTTGTGGAAAAAATATACTGTCTGAAAAGCAGGGAAGATAATTACCGGCTGCAGGAAGTGGTAAGAGAAATTTCGGAAAAATATCTGGAAATTGCCGGAAAAGTTGTGGCATCTGCCCGAGAAGCCGGTCTGAAGATCCGGGATGCGCTTTATGTAACCCTGACCGACCATATTAATTCTGCTGTGGAACGATACCAGAGCGGAATCAGTCTGAAAAACATGATGCGTCATGAGATCAGAAAGTTTTACCCCCAGGAATATAAACTGGGACAGAAGGCGATCGGATGGATAGAAAATATGACAGGGATTGATCTCGGAGATGATGAAGCCGCTTTTATTGCCATGCATATTATTTCTTCCGAGTTTGAGACAAATGAAGTGTCAGATGTGCAGAAGATTACCGGGCTGATGAATGCTATCATCAAGATTGTCAAAATGCATTTTAAGATAGAATTTAATGAGGATTCGGTATCATACCAGAGATTTCTGACGCATTTGAAATTTTTCTCCGCTAGGGTTATGGACGGGGAAGTTTATCAGGACAGCATGGAAGAGATTTACCGGGCAATGGTGGATCAGAACAGGCGGGCATACACCGGTGTGGAAAAAGTTGATCAGTTTATCAGGAAGCAGTACGGATATAAATTAAGTATTGATGAAGAACTGTATCTGTTAATACACATAAAAAGAATACTGGACGAACAGCAGAGCTAGTCCGCAGGTTTGTTATTATTCAGTTAAGCAAGACCTGATCGCGGAGGGCGCATATCCCGGGAAGATGCGCTCTCTGTGATCAGGTCTTTGTATTTCCGGGAAAATCCGGGGAAAAATATATAAATATATAAAAAATATTTTGAGAGGTGAAATCATGGATTACGAGAGTGTTGCAAAGAAAATCCTGCAGCGTGTAGGAGGCAAAGAAAATGTAGTAAGTCTGGTGCACTGTATGACGAGACTGAGATTTACCCTGAAAGATGAGTCAATCGTAGATGATGAGGCGGTCAAAAAGACAAAAGGCGTTATGGGCGTTATGAAAAAGGCCGGACAGTATCAGATCATTATTGGAAATGATGTGGCTAATGTTTTTGAAGAGCTGAACAAACTGGGAAATTTCTCAAATGAGGCTCCGAAGAAACTGCCGGAGAAGAAAGAGAAGAAAAATATTCTTTCTATGCTGATGGATACGATTTCCGGTATTATGGCGCCGGTTATTCCGGCGATTATCGGGGCAGCCATGATCAAAGTGCTGCTGACACTGCTTCCGATGATCGGCGTGCTGGATACAGAGGGGTATACATACAGCCTCCTCAGTGTCATGGGCGACGGAGCCTTCTTCTTCATGCCTGTGCTGATTGCCATCTCCGCATCGAAGAAATTCGGGACTAATATGTACTATGCGGCAAGTATTGCCCTGATCATGCTTCACCCGAATTTTATTTCTCTGATGGATGGAGCCAATGAAGCCGGGGAGGTAGTGAAATTCCTTGGATTTATTCCGGTTACCTATGCCTCATATTCTTATTCGGTTATACCGATCATTCTGGCTGTATGGTCCCTGCAGTATGTAGAAAAGCTGGTGGATAAAATTACGCCGGTAGTGACAAAAAACTTTTTAAAGCCAATGCTCGTTGTGCTGATTGAAGCGCCGATTGCCCTGATTGTATTAGGACCCCTTGGAGCGATCTGCGGAAATGTTCTCTCAGATGTGGTTTATTTTGTTCATGATAAACTCGGGTTCCTGGCAATCGGAATTGTGGCAGGTATTTATCCCTTTGTTGTTATGGCCGGTATGCATCACGCATTTACGCCGATTAAGCTTGGCATGATTGCCACAACAGGATATGAGAATTTTATCTGTATCGGAGAGCTGTGTTCCAATATGGCACAGGGCGCGGCGGCACTGGCAGTATCTATTAAAAGTAAAAACAAAGATTTCAAACAGGTAGCCGGTTCATCTGCATTTTCCGCATTATTCGCGGGCATTACCGAGCCTGCTCTGTATGGTGTTACACTCCGCCTGAAGCGCCCCATGCTTGGCGCCTGCATCGGAGCGGCTGTGGGAGGTCTTTTCGGAGGATTTTTCCAGATGAAATGTTTTGGAATTGCCACCCCGGCTATTGTTACTATCGTGCAGTATGTAGAAGAAGACAGAGCTGTCAGCCTGCTGATTGCGGCGCTTACGATTCTTCTTACAGTTGTAGTTACGTTTATTGCCACAATGCTGATCGGATTTGAAGATATTGTGGATGAAGACGAAGAGGAAGAGCTTATCTCTGAAGCGGAGGAGACACCTGCCGCAGAACTGCTTCCGGAAGGACAGGAAATCCATATTTTCAGTCCTGTGCAGGGAGAGTGCATCCCGCTGGAACAGGTTAAAGACGCTACATTTTCACAGGGAATTCTGGGAAAAGGAACAGCGGTCATCCCGGAAAAAGGAGAAGTAGTAGCGCCGTTTGACGGGAAAATCGATGTAATGTTTGAAACCGGACATGCAGCAGGACTGACAGGTGAAAACGGAGTGGAACTTCTGATCCATGTAGGAATGGATACGGTTAATCTGGAAGGAAAATATTTCCACCCGAAAAAGGCCTCAGGAGACAAAGTGAAAAAAGGAGAAGTAATTCTGGAATTTGATAAAGATGAAATTGTAAAAGCCGGTTACGATATTACAACTCCGATTATTGTTTCCAATACGGATGCTTTTGCTGATGTCGCGGCCGCTGCGTCGGGACCGGTAAAAGAGCTGGATGAGATTTTAGTGATCAGATAACACAGAAAGAAAATGGAGGAACAGGATGGAACAGATGAAAGCAAAGGGATTTCCGGAAGGATTTCTCTGGGGAAGCGCGTCGGCAGCGTATCAGATTGAAGGCGGCTGGCAGGAAGGCGGAAAAGGTATGACAAACTGGGATGCATTTGTGCGTATCCCGGGGAAAACCTATAAAGGAACAACAGGAGACGTAGCTGTGGATCATTACCACAGATATAAAGAAGACATTGCCCTGATGGCGGAAATGGGACTGAAAACTTATCGCTTTTCCGTTTCATGGGCCAGAATTTATCCGGAAGGCACAGGAAAAGTAAATGAAGAGGGCATTGCATTTTATGAGAATATCATTGATGAGTGTCTGAAATACGGAATTGAGCCGATGGTGACGATTTATCACTGGGACCTGCCGCAGGCTCTTGTCGACGAATATCAGGGCTGGGAAAGCCGGAAGATTATTGACGATTATGTAAATTACGCAAAGACTCTGTTTGCAAGATTCGGGAGTAAGGTGAAATACTGGATTACGCTGAACGAGCAGAATATTTTCACCTCCCTGGGCTGGCTGACCGCGCAGCACCCGCCGGGGAAATTTGATGATCAGAAGACCTTTTATCAGGTGAATCATCACGCTTTTATGGCACATGCAAAAGCAGTTCTCGCCTACCGGGAAATGGGCGGTACGGGAAATATAGGGGCAAGCTTTGCCTATACACCTTCCTATGCGCTTGACTGCAGACCCATTAACGCAATGGCGAAAGCGAATTATGATGATCTGAAGAACTACTGGTGGATGGACGTCTATGCATACGGCCGCTATCCTGTGGCGGCAATGACTTATTTAAAGAAAAAAGGAATTGCGCCGGAAATCGCAGAAGGAGATGAAGAAATCTTAAGAAAGGCGGCGGCTCAGATTACATTTATGGGAGTAAATTACTATCAGAGCTGTGTGTGCGAGTACAATCCTATGGACGGCGTAACGCCCTACGGCACAATGAATACAAGCGGGGTCAAAGGCTCTGCCCAGGAAGTCGGCATCCAGGGAATCTATAAGAATCCTGCGAATCCATATCTGATGACAACCGACTGGGACTGGAGCATCGATCCCTCTGGTCTTCAGTTCTGCTGCCGGGAGATTACCAGCCGCTATGCGCTTCCTGTCATTATCTCGGAAAACGGACTGGGTGCTTTTGATAAGAAGACGGATGAGAACCGTATCCATGATGAATACAGAATCTGCTATCTGAAAGAACATCTGAAAGCGCTGGGCGATGCGATCGAAGAGGGATGCCGTGTGCTTGCCTATTGTACCTGGTCTTTTACAGATCTGTTAAGCTGGCTGAACGGATATCAGAAGAGATATGGTTTTGTTTATGTGGACCGGGAAGAAGAGGAAGGCGGCACTCTGAACCGTTATAAAAAGGACAGTTTTTACTGGTACCGGAATGTGATTGAGACAAACGGAAAATCGCTTTTTGAAGAGGAAGATACAGAACAGTCCTGACAGAATACTGGCGTCAATTCAGATCCTGCTGTATAATGAGCTGGTAAACGAGGAGAAATCCAGACAGGAAACGATGACAGACAGGAGTATCCGGATATGACATTAACCCAGCTGAATTATATTATTACAATTGCAGAGACAAAATCAATCAACAAGGCCGCCGGGCAGCTGTATGTATCTCAGCCGTCCCTGACCAGTGCCGTCCGGGAGCTGGAAAAAGAGCTGGGTATTACGCTGTTTCACCGCAGCGGCAGAGGCGTGACTCTGACCAATGACGGTGCGGAATTCCTTCTGTATGCCAGACAGCTTTACGGACAGTATGAGACGATTCTGGAGAAATACGGGAAAAACGGCTCGCTGAAGAAAAAGTTCGGTGTATCCACCCAGCATTACTCCTTTGCGGTGAAAGCGTTTGTGGATATGGCAAAGCAGTTTGATATGTCAAAATACGAGTTCGCTCTGAGGGAGACGAAGACTGCGGAGGTGATTCAGGATGTGAGCACAATGAAAAGTGAGATCGGAATCCTTTACCTCAGTGAATTTAACAGAAAGAGTCTGGAAAGGCTGCTGCGTCCGGCAGGGCTGGAATTTCACCGCCTGATTGACTGCAAGGCATATGTATATCTGTGGAAAAATCATCCTCTGGCTTCCGAGCCGTCCATCTGCTTCCGGCAGCTGGAGGAATATCCGTGCCTGGCGTTTGAACAGGGAGACAACAGCTCTTTTTATCTTGCGGAGGAGATCCTCGCCACAAATGAGTATCCAAGGATTATCCGCGCAAATGACAGGGCGACCATGCTGAATCTGATGGTGGGCCTGAACGGATATACGCTCTGCTCCGGCATTATCTGCGAAGAACTGAACGGCAATGAGTTTGCGGCGGTTCCCTTTCAGGACGACGAGGAAAACCACAACAGCGTTATGGAGATCGGCTACATTGTCAGGAAAAATACGATCCTCAGCAAAATGGGAGAGATGTATCTGGATGCGCTGAAGCGGTATCTGGATATCCGGGAATAATTCTCAATTATAAAAGATCTGATTGACAGATTCTGTAAATTATTCATATTATTATTACAGCCGTGTGATCACGGCTTCTTTTTTGATCGAAGGTTAGCAAAAACTAACTCGCGGGTAATACTATGAACAGAAAACAAATAAAAAAATCAAAAAAATGGATATGCCTTGTGCTGTGCGGCCTGGCGCTTGCGGGAACCGCGCTGTGGAAGATTCTTCCGGACTGCCTGGACAATCTGAGCTCTGCCGCAGCCTATGAGGATCTCCGCGACCGTTATACAGACGCGCCGGAGGGACCCGCAGGAGAGCAGAAGGAAGACTGGTGGCTGACGGATGTTGTCGTCCGGTTCGATGCGCTGAAAAAGAAGAATGCAGATATTGTGGCATGGCTGAGGTCTGACAATCCGGAAGAACTGGAAATAGATTATCCGGTTCTGTATTCCGGGGATAACACAGAGTATTTAAGGCACGATCTGTACGGAAGGGAACATACTGCGGGAAGCATCTTTCTGGAAGGCCTGAATCAGCCGGATTTTTCGGATCACTATATAATTATATATGGGCATAATATGAGGGACGGGAGCATGTTCGGCAGTCTGGACAAATATAAGGAGCAGACATTCTGGGAGAAAAATCCGTATTTTACGCTTTACACGGAGACCATGGCGTACCGGTATCAGATTTTTGCCTGCCAGAACGCGGCAAACGGGGGAAGTGTATATAAGATCGGCTATGAGCCGGGCATGGAATATCAGAACCTGATTAACAGCATGGTGGAAAATTCACTCATAGAAACAGGAATTCATCCGGACAGCAGTCAGAAGATAATGACCCTGTCTACCTGCACCGGCAGCGGCTACAGTACCCGGTTTGCCGTGCATGCGGTGTGTATAGATGCCCGGCCTGTTCAGATCCGGGAAAATGATAATTGATAATTTTATAACAATAACCTTGATTGACAGAATCTGGAAATGTATGATAGTATGCCAGTAGTTAGAAAAAACTAACTCGCGCGATGTGAAAAAGATTCGCGTGGGTTAATTTTTACTGCATGGGTTAGTGCAAACTAACTAAAAAGTGAGCTGGAGCTGAAAAACATGAATCGAAAAAAGAAGATTATCCTACTGATTGTAATTCTCATACTTGTGGCGGGCGCCGCGGCGATGTATCTGCACACACGACCGAAAGAAGTTACAAATTATGATGCGGAATTTGAGGAAGATCAGGAAAAGCCGGATAAGGAGGATCAGGCCGGCGGCGTATCTGCGGGGATTCAGATACCGGGCTATAAATCCATTACCATTCCTGCGGGGAAGACGGATGTCTCAGTGGAGCTGATGAATCCGGAGGAAAATGAAGTGTATTTTCAGATTTCTTTTTACCTTCCGGATACAGATGAGACGATATATACGTCAAAACTGATCAGACCGGGACAGCATCTGTATGAAATCACTCTTGAAAAAGCAATGGAGGCAGGCGAGTATCCGCTGACGGTAAAATATGACACGTTCACCGCGGATGAGGACATGACACCCAGAAACGGGGCGGAAGTAAACTGTACGCTTGTGGTAAAAGAATGATGTTACGGCGCGGCGGCGCTTAACATAAATAAAACAAACCATAGAAGGGAGAATCAGTTATGGGACTGAAGAAATTATTATCAGGCGCCCTGGCGGCAGCAATGATGACAACAATGATGTGCGGCACCGCGTTCGCGGCGGAGCCGGCCAACGGAGACTATACGGGAGAGATTCATTTCCTGAATGCCAACGGCTCAGGGAACAACAGTATGTGTGATCCGATTTTTGTGCATGAGGCAGATCTGACCCTTACAGATACGGAGGCGGAACTGACATTCTACGTGGCTTATCCGATTCCCGCGTTCCCGGATCAGGGAACAGACGGAACAGTTCTGGATGTAGTATTTACAGTAGACGGAACAAAGTATGAGGCGGAATCTGATATTACCACAAAACCGGAAAAGGAATTTGATACTACGGCAGCTCTGTTCGGCGTGAACGCAGGAGATGTTCTTCCCACGCAGGTGCTTACAGTTACGCTTCCCCGGGATGCGGTGGATGACCTGGAGGCAGGAACTGTATCCGCAACCGCATATGTGAATGTAGTAATGAATTCTACTCAGAACTTCTTCGTACAGGTAACAGATCTGCAGTCTGCCGGCGGAACACAGACACCGGATGAGGATACCCAGGACATGCAGATTACGGCAGATGTTGAAGAGACAGTTTCCGCACCGTCCTATACGGTAACCGTTCCTTCCTCTGTCGCAATGGGAACACTGAGCGCTGAGCAGAATAACGCAATGGTATATGCGGTGGACGTGAAAGCTTCTGATCTGAACGGCACGCTGTCTGTGACAGCTCCCGGAGAGGGCAGCCTGACAAGCGGAGACAATTCTCTGGCATTTGCCAACAGCTTCGGCACACAGACAGTAAATGACGACACAGCAGGAACAAAGCTGAGCGGAAAGATCAGCGTGTCCGCTGAGGATGTAAAGGCTGCGGCAGCAGGAAATTACACAGGCACAACAACATTCTCCATTACATACGCAGCAGAATAAGAAAAAGCGTCAGTATCAGAATCAGGAATCCTCAGGCAGTCTGTCCGTGAGGATTCCTGTTTTTCCGGGGATGACGCTGGTTGACGGAGGAAACGATGGGAAGAAAAAGAGGAAAGAAAAGATGGGGTCTTCTGCTTCTGGCAGGGATTCTGGCAGCAGTTCCGGCCGGCCCGGCCGTGCAGGCGGAAAGCGGGACTGCAGAGGAAAGGGCCGGTTCCTATACAAAGAGCGGTACGTTCCATATTGACCAGTTCGGTGAATATGATATTGACGCAGACGTAACGGTAACAGACGGAAAGATTACGGATATTACAATTACAGGAGCCAACTTCGGGGGAACTTATGCGGAAGTCAACAAGACGAAACTTGCCTCTGCCATTGAGGGCATGGCAGGAAGTTTTCTGGGGCTTGAAGATACGGATACGGACAGCCTGAAAGAGATTGACGCAGTGTCCGGAGCCACATATTCCTCCAACGGAATTAAGGAAGCAGTGGCGGACGCTCTGGGACTGGATCTGTCTGACAGCAGTGCGTCCGTTGTGCCGTCGGAAGTACCGGAGCCGGGAACTTATGATGTGACCGTAGCAGTCCGCAGTGATGTGGTAGACCACAGCCTGGTGCAGACGGAGACGGCGGATGCTGTGCTTACGGTAGAGGAAGACGGGCAGATGCGCCTGTCCTACCGGATGGTGTCAGGGACCGATCAGGAGCCTATGTATATTCTCGGGTTCAACGGATATTACACAGATAATGATCCGGAACAGGAACTGACCATGGACGGCGTGGATTACAGTACCGGGGAAAGAAACGGATACACAGTGGTGACGGATGTGTCATTTCCTCTGACCGGGCTGAGCCAGTATTATTACAACAATACTTATATCTATGTACCGGCCATGAGCAATCTGAATGGCGAGATCAGCGGGATTCTGTTTGAAAACGGCAGGTTCAGCGTAAAGACGATTGTAACAATGTACTGGGATACGCTGAAAAAGCAGGAAACAGGAACAGACGGGGATGAAAGCACTGAAGAAAAGGATATGGAAATCTCGGCGGATATCGAGGAAGAAACATCCTCTCCCTCCTGTATTGTGTCAGTTCCCTCTTCCCTTTCTATGGGAAAACTGACTGCGGTTTCCGATAATATACAGGAATATGAGATCCGGGTATCCACGGAAAACAGAAACGGAACCGTGACGGTCAGCGCGCCGGAGGGCGGGCTTTTGTACAGCGGAGACAATGAGCTGGCCTTTGCCAATGATTTCGGCACCCAGTCTTTTCAGGCAGATGGGACAGAGAGTAAGGGAAGCGATTCAGAGGAAACCGCGCTTTACGGAAGAATTATCATATCCGGGAAGGATGTGGGTGCCGCAGCTCCGGGGAATTATACAGGCGTTACTACCTTTACCATAACCTGCGGGGACGGCGCCGCAGATCCGGATGATCCGGGGAATACCGGGGATCCGGACAATCCGGGAGGCACAGAGGATCCGGACAATCCGGGAGAAACAGAAGATCCGGACGACCCGGGAAGCGGTGAACTGGATATTTATAATCTGGAAGACGGCGTCTATTCCATAACCGGCAGAATGGTGAAGACAGATAAGACCACACTTTCCATGTCTGACAACGCGATTAACCATACCATAAAGCTGACGGTAAGAGATGGAAAGTATTATATTACCCTGGATCTGAAAGGCCTGAATATCAGCGGGCAGCTGGGTTATCTTGGAGGCCTGAAGTACTTCCTCACCGGCTATGCCCAGGATCAGTACGGCAATCCGGCGGGAGAGCTGGCAGACGCAGTCGTGGAATCCTACCAGCTGAATGAAGACGGTACAAGAGTCAGTGACAGTTATGGTACGGATTATCCGGATCAGGTTACGTTTGAACTGATTCCGGAAGCTCTGGAAGACGGTTATGCGCCGCTCCAGGTATTCGTGCCGATTATGGAATCCATCGCGGAAGGCGTGGGGACACAGCCGGTATTCCTGGCCCTTGACTGGGATACTTTGGAAGCGGCAGAAGAAGATGACCCGGCCTTTACAGATGATAATGAGCCCGGAAACGGAAATCAGGATGACGGTGATGACGACGGCAGCGACCTGAACGGCGGCAGCGGATTAGACGGCGGCTCGGGTCTCCCGGGAGGCAGCACTCTGGGCGGGGCCTCCCTTGGGGGAAATTCTCTGAGCGGCAGTTCTCTGGGCAGTTCTTCTCTGGGAAGCGGCCTGTCCTCTGCTTCCAGTGTAAAGACCGGCGATACGTCAGAGGATATCAGGGGATGGGCAGCCCTGCTTGTGATCGGATGCGGGGTTCTTGGAGCCGGAATCCTGGAAAAGAGACGGGGGAAGAAGGAAAGCAGATAGCCCCTTTTAGAGCGGGAAGGAGCTGCGGAGAGTATGCGGCTCCTTTCCGGTTATGAGGAGGCAGCGGGGCGGATCGGGAATATCCGCCTGATTATTCAGACAGAAGACAGGAGAAACGGATGAAAACAGGAAAAAGAGTGAAAAAAGTGTTTGCCGGGCTGCTGGCGGCTCTGCTGCTTGCCGTTACGGGCGCAGGAGCAGAGCCGCTTCCGGTAAAGGCGGCCGGCGGCAGCGTGTATACCTGCGTGATCCATCCCTGCTACGCACATCCGGTTACCGGAGTGATCGAGGATTCCGGCGGGGAGGCATCTTACGCCACCGGACAGGGAATGGTGGACGGAGCCGTCTATACCACAGGAATTCTGGAGCTGACAGACAGCGGAGAATATTATCTGACGATCCGCATGAGTCTGATGGACTATACCTCCGGGCACAGTTTCTGGGTGCAGAATGTGGGGGATTCCGGCTGGTCCACTCCGGCGCTGGGCGTAACGGGAAACGGAACAGACAGTAACGGGGCAACGGCAGATATCTGCATTCAGGTGCCAAGCGAGAACTGCGTGGTCCGGGGGTCCATGTATGTAGAGCCGATGGGAAGAGACGTAATCTTTTATCTCTATCCCAGTGATTATACCGCGGGAAACAGTACGGATATGAATGCTGCGATTGTAACTTCCGCTTCCGGCAGCAGTACGCCCGGCGGCAGTTCAGGGAGCGCCGGCGGATCCGGCAGCGGCAGTACAGATACCGGCAGCGGAAATACAGGAACAGGTACAGCAGGATCTTCCCTGCAGAGCGGCAGCTTAAGTTCTTCCGGCTCTGAGGACAGCCAGACTTCAGAAGAAGGAGAAGATACGGAGGAGGCTCCGGCATTATCCAGTTCTATTGAAGAGGCGGCAGCGCCCTCCGGGGACAGCGCTGCAGATACAGAGCTGAATGACGCCCAGGGCTTAAGTCTGTCTACGGCAGAGCAGGCTTCTGCTTCAGAAACAGACAGCGGATCCGGCGGAAACGGACCTTTTGCCGTTGGGGCGGCGGTTACCATATCCGGTCTGATTCTGATGGGAGCAGCGGCTCTGATTGTATATTTCTTCCGGAAAAACTGGCGGAGATGGGGCGGAGGATATGATGATGATGAAGATTAGGATTACAGGAGAAAAAAACAGAATCTGCAAAGCTCTGGCGTGCACGGCTCTGGCCTGCGGTCTCCTTGCGGGATGTGTGGATCAGAGCGGAGGTGCTTCCGGGCAGACCGGGGACGGTTCCGGGAATCCGGCGGAAAGTGCGCAGACGCTTCTGGAGATTACGGATCCGGAGGAAAAAGCGGCGGTAGAGGCGGCAAAGGCGAAGGTGGCCGCTATGGAGGGAGAGCCCCGGATTATCGCTACGTCACCGGCAGTCGCAGAGATCTGTGACCGGCTGGAACTGGATCTGGTGGGTGTGTGCTCCAGCTCCATTTCCAATCTGCCGGAGCGGTATGCGGAAGTGGAAGAGGTAGGTACTTCCATGAGCCCGGATATGGAGGTCGTGGCGTCTCTTGATCCGGACTGGATCCTGAGTCCGGCAAGTCTGCAGTCCGATCTTCAGCCCAAATATGAGGCCATTGATACAGACTGGGCATTTCTGAATTTAAGAAGTGTTCCCGGCATGTACCGTTCTATTCAGGAACTGGGAGAAATTTTCGGACGGGAGGAGCAGGCCCGGGAAATGGCAGATGAGTTCACGGAATTTTATGAGGACTACAGTACCCGGAATGAAGGCAGGGAAAGTCCGAAAGTGCTGATTCTTATGGGACTGCCCGGAAGCTATATCATTGCTACGGAAAATTCCTATGTGGGAAGTCTTGTGGAGCTGGCCGGCGGAGAGAATGTTTATGCAGGAACGGACCAGGAGTTCCTGACTGTCAATACAGAAGATATGCAGTCAAAAGAACCGGATGTGATCCTGCGGGCGGCCCATGCTCTCCCGGATCAGGTAATCGAAATGTTTAATGAAGAGTTTCAGACCAGCGACATCTGGCAGCATTTCACAGCGGTGCAGGAGGGGCGGGTTTATGATTTGACCTATGAGCTGTTCGGCATGAGCGCCAATTTCAATTATCCGGAGGCTCTGGAGGAGCTGCAGCCTATGCTTTATCCGGAAACAGAGGAAGACGCGGCCCAGGCACAGAAGAACAGTGAGGATGCGGCGAAAGCGGCAGAAGACAGCGAAGCTTCGGAAAAGATTGATGAAGAAACGCTGCAGGAGATTACAAAGTAAGGAGGGAAAACCATGAAGGAAGAAAGAGAAAGCCTGCAGGGAAGAGATGAGCCATGCAGACAGGATCAGATCCGGAAGAAAAGAAAGCACGCCAGGGCGGTCCTGTCCTTTCTGATCATGGCGGCGCTTCTGGCGGTTCTGATCTTTGCTTCCGTCAATATAGGAAGTCTTCAGGTTTCGCCGGGAGAACTGTTCCGGGGACTGTTTATTGAGCGGATGGAAAACGTGGCGGCAATCTATGATCTCCGGTTCCCGCGGATCGTCATTTCCCTGTTCGCAGGGGCGGCGGTGGCTGTTTCCGGCGTGCTGTTCCAGGCAGTGCTGAAAAATCCTCTGGCAGACCCGGGAATTATCGGAATCTCAGGCGGCGCCAGCTTTGCGGCGGTGCTGGTTACAGCGTTTCTGCCGTCTCTGTATTTTTTCACGCCTCTGTTCGCGTTCGCGGGAGGAATCCTGGCCTTCTTTCTTGTATACAGCCTGTCATGGAAAGGGGGGTTAAGCCCTTTGCGTATTATTCTGACCGGTGTGGCAGTGAGCACTGCATTTACAGGGCTTTCGGATGCCCTGAACTCCATGACCGGAGGAAACTCCTCAGGAGTGGCGTCCATAGTTGAGGGAAATATTACACAGAAAACATGGGAGGACGTGCAGACCCTTCTGCCCTATGTGATTGTGGGACTGGTTCTTGCGGTTCTTTTTTCAAAAATATGTAACCTGATGTCCCTGGAGGATAAAACGGCAAGAGGACTGGGGGTCAATGTGAATCTGATGCGCATTCTGATTTCTCTGATTGCAGTACTGCTGGCCAGCATTTCTACAGCGGTGGCGGGAGCCATCAGTTTCCTGGGACTGATTGTGCCTCATATCGGAAGAATTCTTGTGGGAAGCGACCACCGGGCGCTGGTGCCTTTTTCCATGCTGGCGGGCGCCTTTACATTTCTGCTGGCGGATACCATCGGCAGAACGGTGGCGGCGCCCTACGAGGTGTCTGCCTCAATTATTATGAGCGTGATCGGGGGACCGTTCTTCATTATTCTGTTAAGGAGGTCGAAGAAGTATGCAGCATGAGGGAAATAAGAAGCCTGCCATGGAAGTGCGGAACCTGTCCTTTTCTTATGGAAAGAACCGGGTGCTTAAGGACATTTCTTTTCAGATTGAGGAAGGGAAGATTACAACGATCATGGGGGCAAACGGATGCGGGAAATCTACGCTGTTTAACCTGATGACCCGGAATCTGTATCCGGGGAAAGGCAATATTTTCCTGCGGGGAAAGAATATCCAGAATCTTGCCCTGAAAGAATTTGCGAGGAAAGTATCCATTGTACATCAGTACAACTCTTCCGCGGATGACATTACGGTAGAGCGCCTGGTATCCTTTGGCAGAACTCCTCATATGAAACTGATGCAGGGACGAAGGGAAGAAGATGAGAGACGGATCCGGTGGGCAATGGAAGTAACCAATACAGAAAAATACCGGGACCGGGAGATCAGCCGTCTTTCCGGCGGCCAGCGGCAGAGAGTCTGGATCGCCATGGCACTGGCCCAGAATACAAAGATTCTGTTTCTGGATGAACCGACCACGTATCTGGACATCCGCTATCAGATCGAGATTCTGAAGCTGGTGCGGAAGTTGAACCGGGAATACGGAATTACCATTATTATGGTGCTCCATGATATCAATCAGGCTATCCACTATTCAGATCGGATTATCGGTCTGAAAGACGGACATGTGGCAGCGGAGGGAGCTCCGGAGGAAATTATTACTCCGGAATGCATCCGGGAACTGTATGGAATTACGCTTGGAGTGACGGAGATCGAAGGAGAAAAATTTGTACTTACCGTATGAGGTACACAGCCGGGGGCAGGCGGCTTCTCCGGGAAATGCAGAAATACCATTTCTGCCGGAGCCGCCCGCCGGTCCTCCGGGATACAGGAAAAAGGAGGTTAATGAAGGATGAACAAGAAAAATCCGCTGCGGATCTTCTGGATTGTGCTGGGATTTATCTGTCTGGGGCTGGGCACCTTAGGGATCGTTCTGCCGATTCTGCCTACAGTGCCCTTCTATATGGCGACGGTATTCTGCTTCGCAAAAAGTTCGAAAAAGCTTCATGACTGGTTTACAGGAACCGGTCTGTATCAGAAACACCTGGACAGCTTTGTGAAGCAGAGGGCCATGACAATGGGGACGAAGCTGCGCATTGTAGGAACTGTGACTGTTGTAATGGCTGTGGGATTTATTGCGATGAGCAGAGTTCCGGCGGGACGGATCTGCATTGCCATTGTGTGGGCATGTCATCTGATTTATTTTTTCGGAAGAGTCAGAACAGTAAAAACAGAAAACTAAATGAGAAAAAATATCAAAAAGCATCCTTTTTGAGAATAATTATTGACAAGCATGGCGGGGAATGGTATATCTGATATGCAAATGGTTAGTAAAAGCTAACTGAATGCTGAGAGTTAAAGATATAAACTGAAAATCAATTTTCTCAGAAAGGAATGTGTATATGAAAAAAGAGAAAAAGAATCCCCTGCGGATTATGTGGCTGATTCTTGGATTTCTGGCAATGGGGATCGGAGCGGTGGGAGTTATTCTTCCCGTGCTGCCGACTACGCCATTTCTTCTGCTGGCGTCCTTCTGCCTGGCCAGAGGATCGGAACGGTTTCACAGGTGGTTTACAGGGACAAAACTGTACAGACGGCATCTGGAGAGTTTTGTCAGGAACCGGGCCATGACGCTGCAGACAAAGTTCAGTCTGCTGATTCCGGCGTCCTGCATGCTGATTCTGGCGTTTCTGGCCATGTCAAATGTATATGGCAGAGTATTTATTATTTTTCTGATTTTTTTCAAATATATCTACTTCTTTACGAAGATACGCACGGTCCCGGCGGGACAGACGGCAGTGCCGGAAGCGGAAGGGTAAGGAGACGGTATATTACTTGAAGGGACAGTCAGATGAAAATGCAGAATATTGAAAAGAAGCGGAAAAAAGAACAGTATGTGGTGAAGGAAATGATCCGCCTGTACTGCCGGAAAAATCACGAGGGATATGAAAAAAAGACAGGGAAGATGTGCCCTGTCTGTCAGGAACTTTCTGATTATGCGGAACTCCGCAGTGAAAAATGTCCGTTTATGGAGAAGAAAACCTTCTGCAGCAACTGCCGGGTTCACTGCTATAAGCCTGAAATGAGAGAAAAAATCCGGCAGGTCATGCGGTTCTCCGGACCCCGGATGCTGCTGTACCATCCGGTGATGGCTATATGGCATGTGGTGTGCAGTATGAGAGAAAAGAAAAAGCAGAAGCAGGAAGGAATTGTATGATTAAGAAAAGACTGGTGGAACTTCTGTCCCACGCAAAAAAATATATTATATATCAGGTAGTCTGGCAGTGGCTGGCCCTGCTCTGCCAGATTCTGATGATCTACTGCGCGTCTGTCCTTCTGGAACAGGCGCTGTTTTGGGAAGTGACGTGGCAGACGGGAGTGCGTTATGGAGCGCTTGTAGTGATTGCCATGTCGCTTCGGTTTATCTGTGACAGGCGGGCGTCTTACGCATCCTACCGGGCCAGCGTGGATGTAAAACGGATCCTGAGAGACCGGATTTACAGTAAGCTGCTCCGTCTGGGAGCGGCGTATCGGGAGAAGGTGTCCACCTCCGAGGTGGTGCAGATGGCGGCGGAAGGAGTGGAGCAGCTGGAAACTTATTTTGGAAAATATCTGTCTCAGCTGTTTTACAGTCTGCTGGCGCCGGTAACTCTGTTTGCGTTGCTGTCTTTTATAAACTGGAAGGCCAGTCTTGTGCTGCTGATCTGTGTGCCTCTGATTCCCGTTTCCATTGTCGCGGTCCAGAAAATTGCAAAACGGCTGCTGAATAAATACTGGGGAATCTATACAGAACTGGGAGACAGCTTCCTGGAGAATCTGCAGGGACTGACGACCCTTAAGATTTACCGGTCAGACGAGAAAAAAGCAGAGGAGATGGACGAGGAATCCCAACGGTTCCGCCGGATTACCATGAAAGTGCTGACCATGCAGCTCAATTCCACCAGTGTGATGGATATGATCGCCTACGGCGGAGCCGCGGTGGGAATGATTGTGACTCTCTCTGAATTTATGAAAGGAAACTTAAGCGTCCATGGAGCGCTGATGCTGATTCTGCTGGCGGCGGAATTCTTTATTCCTCTGCGTCTTCTTGGATCCTTTTTCCATATTGCCATGAACGGCATGGCGGCAAGCGATAAAATCTTTGCCCTGCTGGATCTGCCGGAACCGGAGCAGAAATCCGAATGGCTGGACGGCATGGAGATGGATATCGAGTTTTCCGGAGTACATTTTTCCTATGAGGCGGACCGGGAGATATTAAAAGGCGTTGACATGGAGTTCCCGGCAGGAAGTTTTACTTCCATCGTCGGTGCTTCCGGCTGCGGCAAAAGCACGGCTGCCGCAATACTTATGGGCAGAAATCAGGGGTATTCGGGAAGCGTGACAATAGAAGGGAAAGAACTTTCGGATATTCAGGAGGAGAGTCTGATGGATCAGATCACCCTGGTCAGCCACAACAGCTATCTGTTCAAAGGAACGGTGGAGGACAATCTGCGGATGGGCAGTCCGGACGCCTCGGAAGAGGAGATGGAAGAGGCTCTTATGAAAGTAAATCTGTGGGGATTTCTCCGGTCCCAGCAGGGACTTCGGACTCCCATTCTGGAGAAAGGGAGCAACTTTTCAGGCGGACAGTGTCAGCGGCTTGCTATTGCCCGGGCGCTGCTGCACGATACGCCGGTCTATATCTTTGATGAGGCCACATCCAATATTGACGCGGAGAGCGAAGAGATGATCATGGATGTGATTCATCAGCTGGCACAGACAAAGACAATACTTCTCATTTCCCACCGTCTGGCCAATGTGGTGAAGTCTGACCGGATCTATATGATGAAAGACGGATCCGTGGCCGAAAACGGAACCCATGATCAGCTGATCCGGCAGAATGGAGAATACGCGAAGCTGTACCGATCCCAGATGGAACTGGAGCAGTATGGAAAGGAGGCGGCAGTATGAGCAGCGCAATGACGGCGGCACAGCGGCCAGAGAAGAGAACGGGGCAGTCTGCAAAAAGAAGCTCCCGTAAGAGAAGGAGCGGCATCCGCATTATGGGACAGCTGATCGGGCTGGTCAGACCTCTGCTTCCGGTGATGCTCCTGGCAATTATTCTGGGAACCATCGGATATCTGTGCGCCATTTTCCTTACCATTGTGGCAGGATACGGTCTGATGCATATTCTGCTGGCTCCGGTTATGGAAGCCCTTGGGCTGCAGTTTGACGCGGCTGAAGCGGGAATCCTGCTGGGCGCACAGCCCCGGACATTGTTTGCCGCTCTGATAGTAATGGCTGTAATGCGGGGAATCCTTCATTACGGGGAACAGTACTGCAATCATTTTATAGCCTTCAAACTGCTGGCGATTATCCGGCATAAAGTGTTCGCGGCGCTGCGGAAGCTGTGCCCGGCAAAGCTGGAAGGCCGGGACAAGGGCAATCTGATCTCAGTGATTACTTCAGATATTGAACTGCTGGAAGTTTTCTACGCGCATACGATTTCACCGATTGCCATTGCGGTGCTGACCTCTCTTGTGATGGTCCTGTTTATCGGACAGTTCTCAGTGGCGGCAGGAGTCCTTGCTCTGGCAGGATATGTGGCAGTTGGCGCGGTAATCCCGCTGTTGTTCGGAAGGCGGGGCGGCGACCGGGGGATGGAATTCCGGAATGAGTTCGGGGAACTGAACAGTTTTATTCTTGATTCCCTGCGGGGACTGGACGAGACAATTCAGTACCGCCAGGGGGAGAAAAGAAGAAAAGAGATGAGGGAGCGGTCCGGTCAGCTGGGCGAGATGCAGAAAAGTCTGAACCGGCTGGAAGCTTCCCAGAGATCTGTGACCAATCTGGTGATCCTTCTGTTCTCCTTTGCCATGCTCTTTCTGATGATCGGACTGAAGCAGTCAGGCAGCGTGGATCTTACCGGTATGCTGGCGGGCACGGTTGCTATGATGGGCTCCTTCGGCCCGGTAACGGCTCTTGCAAGTCTGTCCAATAACCTGAACCAGACCCTGGCCAGCGGAGAACGCGTGCTGTCCATTCTGGAAGAGGAGCCTCAGGTAGAGGAAGTGACGGGAGCCGCCAGTGTTTCCTTTACCGACGCAGCAGCGGACAATGTTGATTTCGCATATGAAGAGGAACAGATTCTGAAAGATTATTCCATAAAAATACCGAAGGGAAAGGTTGTCGGCATCCATGGCGCCAGCGGCTCCGGCAAGTCCACCCTTCTGAAGCTTCTCATGCGGTTCTGGGACGTGCAGGGCGGACAGATCCTGATTTCCGGAAGAGACGTGCGGGGAATTAATACCTCCGATCTGCGGGAAATGGAATCCTATGTACCCCAGGA
>ERZ1643247.1237-NODE-1237-length-24793-cov-59.282804_pt1 | contig 24793 bp, 21 predicted proteins | sample MGYA00579264_ERZ1643247 | MGnify/ENA primary metagenome ERZ1643247 (study PRJEB29033, sample SAMEA4952262) | chicken gut metagenome | biome: Broiler Chicken; feature: Gastrointestinal Tract; material: Caecum | place: Ireland | collected 2018 | study: Broiler... | reverse complement strand
CAGAGGAAAACGCTTATCAGATCCTTCAGATCCATTCCAGAGACAACAGCCGTACACCTATGCAGTGGACCAGCGGAGAAAACGGCGGATTCACCACAGGAAAACCCTGGATCGAGGTAAATAAAAACTGCTCATACATTAATGCGGAGGCAGAACTTCAGGATAAAGATTCCATTTTCCATTACTACCGGAAACTGATCGCATTGCGGAAAAAGTATGATGTGATCGCTTATGGAGATCTGAAGCCTTTAGATGAGAAAAATCCTTCCGTCTTTGCCTATGAAAGAGAATACCAGGGAGAGAAGATGATGGTGATTTGCAACTTCTACGGAAAAGAAGTGACCTGGGATTCTGAGATGGATCTGGGAGAGTACCAGTGTGTATTGAGCAATTATGAAGTGCATAACATAGAAGGCAGCAGGATAGGGCTGAAGCCGTACGAGGCAGTGGTGCTGTATAAGAAATAAGCAGAAAAATGCAGAATTCAAGAGAAAAGGTACTGCTAATGGGAGAATTTCCTCTTGGCAGCGCCTTTTTTCTTTATGTATAATGTAAAATTCATGTAAAATAAAAGAAATACTTCTTGAATTCATCTTCCATAACAGGTATAAATGTAATAGTATGGTTAAATTAAAGTAAAGAATATGTGAAAGTACTAATGGAGGAGAAAAGTGAAAATTACAGATTTTTTCAGTCTTTTAGGGGGACTGGCCTTATTCCTTTACGGTATGCAGATGATGAGCAACGGTCTGGAGGCTGCTGCCGGGAACAAAATGAAACAGATCCTGGAAAAACTTACTGCAAACCGTTTCCTGGGAGTGCTGGTAGGAGCGGGAATCACTGCTGTTATCCAGTCTTCTTCTGCCACCACAGTTATGGTAGTGGGTTTTGTTAATTCAGGCATGATGACGTTGCGCCAGGCGGTCTGGATCATCATGGGCGCCAATATCGGTACGACGATCACAGGACAGTTAATTGCCCTTGATGTAAGTGCGATCGCACCCCTTCTGGCGTTTCTCGGTGTAGCTCTGGTGGTATTTGTGAAGAAGCAGAAGGTTCATCACTATGGTCTTATCCTGGCAGGGCTGGGTATCCTGTTTGTAGGTATGGATATGATGAGTACTTCTATGATGCCGCTTAGAGATTCAGAAGCTTTTGTAGCCTTGATGACCAAGTTCTCCAATCCTGTGCTGGGAATTCTGGCAGGCGCCATTTTTACGGCTGTTATCCAGTCTTCTTCTGCATCGGTGGGCATCCTGCAGGCCCTGGCTACCAGCGGGCTGATCGGACTGGGAAATGCAGTTTATGTGCTTTTCGGACAGAATATCGGTACCTGTATTACAGCGATCCTGGCTGCTATCGGCACGAACAGAAATGCAAAACGTACCACGATCATCCATCTGATGTTTAATATTATTGGTACCACTATTTTCACAACAATATGTATCCTGACCCCGCTGACCAATGTGATCGAGGGACTCACGCCGGGAAATCCTGCGGCTCAGATCGCCAACATGCACACATTATTTAATGTTGTAACTACGCTGCTCCTGCTTCCCTTCGGAACTTATCTGGCAAAACTTGCCACTAAGATCCTGCCGGAAAAGAAAGACGAAAATGCAGATGTCATGCATATGGAATTTATCCGCCCCATGGAAACAAAGAGAGATACGCAGATTGGTCTTTCCGCCATTGCAGTGACCAGTATCCGTAAGGAAGTTCACCGGATGATGACCATGGCCAGAGAAAATGTGGATAAGAGCTTCCAGGCAGTAAAAGAAGGCAGCACTGCTTTGCTGGAGGATGTAAGGGAAAGAGAAGAGTATATTGATTTCCTGAACAAAGAGATTTCCAAGTATATTTCTAAAACCCTGGTGAACGAAAGCAATCCCAGAGATTCTAAATATATCAGCGCTCTGTTTAAGGTGTGCGGCAATGTGGAGCGTATCGGTGATCACGCCATGAATATCTGCGAATATACAAAGCTGATCGAGAGGCAGAAGATTTCCTTCTCTTCTGAGGTAAAAAGAGAGATTGATGAAATGCGGAAGATCTGTGACCAGGCTATTGATTACCTGGCAGAGATCGGGCAGGAGCCGGGACAGAAAGAAGACATCAAGGCTATTGTGGATATTGAGCAGAAGATTGATGATATGACAGAGGACTATCGTCAGAAACAGCTGGAGCGTATGCAGAAAGGCACCTGCTCCGAAGAGGGATGTATTATATACTCAGAAATGCTTACAGACTTTGAGCGTATCGGCGACCATATCCTGAACATTGGACAGGAAATGGGAAGAGGCAAAGTAAGCGCATAACAAAAAAAGAAGGGATCTTATCCGGCACAGAAATGTGGAAGGGTAAGATCCTGTTTGTTTTATAGGAAAGTTCTTCGGACTGTCCTATAGAATAAAAGAATTGCAAAAGGCCTGGTTTGTTGCCCACAGGAAAAAAAATACCGGAAACCTGTAATCAGGATTTCCGGTATTCTTACAACCAGTCGAAGCGACGTGATTCGAACACGCGACCTCTGCGTCCCGAACGCAGCGCTCTACCAAACTGAGCCACGCTTCGTTAAGGTGTTCAACAGAAGTTATTATAAAGAATAGAAAGGAAGATGTCAAGAAAAAAATTAGAAATAAATTGTAAATATATGGCAAAAAGAACTTCCTGCATGTAGAAAAGGAATTGACAGAGAGTATGACCCTGACTATAATGGGGCTATGAAAAATGAGAGAGGTGAAAAAATGAGGAGATAGTTTGTTTTTGGATATCGTGAAACTTGGAGTCAGGTTCCTTCCGGAGAAGCCGGAAGGCAGGTTTTATGTTGCCAAAAACAGGCTGTATTCTCACCACCTCTCTTTTTTGTGCGATAAGCCCGGCAAGCAGCTGCCGTGCTTGCACGAGCAGATATTTGCCGGGCAAGTACAGCGAGCGGCGAAGCAGCGAGCTGTGCGCTATCGCAGTAATCGTGAGGCAGAGCCGAAACGATTGGATAAGCCCGGCAAGCAGCTGCCGTGCTTGCACGAGCAGATATTTGCCGGGCAAGTACAGCGAGCGGCGAAGCAGCGAGCTGTGCGTATTGCAGTGATCGCGAGGCGGAATCGAAAGGATCAGATACGCTCTTTTATAGAAAAGTGAGGTTTTGGAAAGACAGCAGCCCCTTTGGCAACACAATGAGGAGGGATAGATATGTCTCAGATTAATGTGAGTAATCTTACTTTTGGATATGAGGGCAGTTTTGATAATATTTTTGAAAATGTCTCTTTTTCGGTGGATACAGACTGGAAGCTGGGTTTTGCAGGGAGAAACGGAAAAGGCAAGACTACTTTCCTGAAACTGCTTTTGGGGGAATATTCTTATCAGGGCAGTATTACAGCCAGTACCTGTTTTGATTATTTCCCATATACTATAGGGAAAGAAGACCGGTTAAAGCCGGCGGCGGAATTTATAGAAGATCTGAAGCCCGGCTGCGAACAGTGGCGGGTATTTTGTGAAATGGATAAGCTGGGGCTGGAGGGAGATCTGCTGTACCGGAGATTTGATACCCTCAGTTTCGGCGAACAGACCAAGCTTCTTTTAGCAGTGCTTTTTTCCGGAGAAAATGATTTTCTGCTTCTGGACGAGCCTACCAACCATCTGGATCAGAAATCCAGGGAAATGGTAAGGGCATATCTGAAAGAGAAAAAAGGATTTATCCTGGTGTCTCATGACAGAGACCTGCTGGACGGCTGTATCGATCATATCCTGGTGCTGAACCGGAAGAGCATTGAGATCCAGAGCGGAAACTTCAGCTCCTGGGAAGAGAATAAGCGGCGGCAGGATGAATTTGCCAGGAGAGAGAATGAAAGACACAGAAAAGCTATTGGAAAGCTGAGGGAAGCAGCAGGGCAGACAAAACAGTGGGCAGAGAAAAATGAAAGTTCTAAGATCGGATTTGACCCTGCGAAAGAGCATGACCGTTCCATTGCCACCAGAGCCTATATCGGCGGAAAAACAAAAAAGATGCAGAGCAGGGTTAAACAGATGGAAAAACGCGTGGAACGGGAGATCCGGCAGCAGGAAGGTCTTCTTCAGGATATCGAGGAGATCCGGGATTTGAAAATGACTTCTCTGAAATATCGTAAGGAAAGGCTGGCGGCGGCTGATGGATACGGACTGGAGTTCCCTGACAGCGGCAAAGTGCTGTTTAAAGACCTGGATTTTGAGATCATTCAGGGAGAAAGGATATTTATAACCGGAAGAAACGGCCAGGGAAAATCCAGCCTGCTGAAAATGATCCAGGAAAAAGCCACAGGGATCCCTCAATTTGGGAAAGGCCAGCGACCAGTGGAAAGAGGCGAGTTAAAAACCGCTTCTGGTCTTGTGATATCTTATGTCAGTCAGGATACTTCTTTCCTTCAGGGAAGTATACGGGAATTTTGCAGGGAGAGAGGACTGGAGGAAAGCCTTTTTTGTTCCGTACTCCGGCAGATGGATATGGACAGGAACCAGTTTGGAAAGAACATGACGGAGTTTTCCGAAGGGCAGAAAAAGAAGGTGCTTCTGGCAGCCAGTCTTCTGACGCCGGCTCATCTGTATATATGGGACGAACCCCTGAACTATATCGATGTATTTTCCAGAGTCCAGATAGAGACCCTGCTTCTGGATTACTGTCCTACGCTGCTGGCTGTGGAGCATGATATAAGATTTTGTGAGAGGATAGCTACCGGAACGATTTCCCTTGATAAAATATAGAAATTTATCTGCAGAAAAATTATGAAAGGCAGGTTCTAAAGAAAGGGAGCTTTCATATACTTTAGGGATAAGGATCCAAAGGAAGGACATATGCCGGGATATAGAAGATTTATTGCCTATGTATACGAATACGTTCAGGGAAAGAAAGGTGACGGAAAGGGATTTATCAAAGTTGAAGCCAGAAACGGAATCTGCCGCATGAGCTTTAAACTCAGAGGGATTCCGGGGAGAGATCCTGCACAGGTCAGGGCATACGGCTATGTAAGGGAAGGAAACTCTGCCAGAGGGATTTACCTGGGAAAAGGCGATGTGTCAGGAGGTCAGGCGGAATTTGAATTGGAGATGGGAGAAGATCAGGTAGGCGGCAGCAGTTATAGCCTGGGGGATCTGGGCGGGCTGCTGATCCTGGGAGAAAACGGGGAGATCTATGCCAGCGGCTGGGACGAACAGCCCGTAAGACCGGATATGATCATACTCCCTTCCCCACAGGAAGAAAAAGATGAGGAGAGTCCTTTGTCAGAGGAAGAAACTTATGAAGAAAGTAATACAGACCCGGATGCAACTCAGATCTTACCTGAGGAAGATCGTGTGATAGAGACAGATCCAGACTTTGAAAAAGTACCGGGAGAATCTGAAAGGGAAAATTCAGAGAGACCGGAAAGCGAGTACCGGGAGACTTCGGGTGAACCGGAAAGCGGGTACCGGGAGGAGACCAAAGATGAATATTATATGACGCCAGGAACAGAGGCAGGATCGGATTATCAGGGAGAGTCCGGGGAGACAGAAGAAATTCTGGAAGAGAACCCTGCGCCGGAAGAAATCCCGGAAACGCCTTCGGAATATGAAGAGACAGTCAGGGGAAGTCAGGATACTGTAAGGATTGCGGACGAACCGATGATGGAAAGCCAGTCGGCCGCCCCCAAAAAGCCGTTCCTTCCTTTTTCAGATGAAGAGATCACAGACTGCCGGAAAATATCACCGGCGGATATGCGGATCCTTGGAAGAAGAGACCGGGGTCTGATGAACAACAATTTTCTCCGGTATGGAGTGAAAAATTATGGACATCTGCTGATCGGAAAAAGAAAAGAAGATGGAAGATACATACTTGGAGTTCCTGGAATTTATGAACGGCAGGAAAGTCTTATGGCAAATATGTTCGGCTTTCCTTATTTTAAAGAGTGCGCAGGTTCCCGGGAAAGGCGGGGAAGGTTTGGATACTGGTACCGGCTCATTGACACACCCCAGTTTTGAAAACTTTTCTTGACCTGTAACCGGACAGGGGATATAATAAATCTTGTCCTGCCAATGCAGGAGAAGATCAGGAGATGTACTCAAGTGGTCGTAAGAGGTCGCACTCGAAATGCGATAGGTCCGCAAGGGCGCGTGGGTTCGACTCCCACCATCTCCGCCAGAATATTTTGCCCCCAAGGGAATGTTCCCCTGGGGGCTTTTTTACGATGCGCCCGGCAAGGGACTGCCGTGTTTGCACGAGCGGGCATCCGACTTTACATTGGCTGTCTCCTATCCAGCATTTGGGTACTGAAAACAAGGAGCAGGAACATGACCAGCAAAAAGGGCGGAAAACACCAGGTTCCTATATGCTGGGCAATAAATCCAAAGACCGCAGGTGTCAGCATGATACTGGCGTTGGAGAAAGCCATTTCCATGCCGATAATAGACTGAGAGGATTCTATTCCAAAAAGTATAGGAGTGAGATGGGTCATGTTTGGAAACTGAGGTCCGTTTCCCAGTCCTATGAGAAATAATCCCAGGATCGCTGCCGTTCCGGGGAGAGGAAGAAGGAGTAAAAGGACAGCCGCCAGGATGATCACCTGACCGGCCCTGATCAGCTGCCGGCTGTTAAAGCGTACTGAGAGCAGACCGGAAAAAAATCTGCCAAGAGCCATTCCCACAAAATAGAAGGTGATCATTTTGGCAGCGGCGTCTGCGTCCATCCCCTTTGTATCTACCAGGAACGTACTTCCCCAGATCAGGCAGACGGATTCCAGAGCACTGATACCTACAAATGTGAGAAAAGCGAAAAAAATCCGCCTGTTTCCCAGCATTTCTCCGGGAGACAGGACCTTCATCCGGATCTCTTTTCCCGGCTGGCGCTGCTTTGCCTTTTTCCATAAAGGCAGAGAGACGATGGAAAGGAGAGCAATGCAAAGCTGTATAAAAAATACTGTCCGGTACCCGCCTCTCCAGTTCATGTCATCGGACAGGGCCAAAGACATGAGATAAGGGCTCACAGACACACCGATACCATAGAAACAGTGGAGAAAACTCATCTGCATGGCGTTGTAGTTTACGGCTACATAATTGTTTAGCGCAGTGTCGATAGAGCCGGCGCCGATACCCAGAGGAACCGCGCACAGACACAGCCAGAGAAAGTTCTGGGAACAGGAAAAGCCCAGAAGCGCGATTGCGGTAAGACTGGTGGACAGGGCGGTCACTTTTGGAGTTCCAAGTTTAGCAATGATCCTGGCGCTTAAGAGACTGGAGGCAACAGTACCTCCGGAAATGATCATGGAAACAAAACTTACATAAGAAATAGGCGCATGGAATTCTGCATAGATCGCCGGCCAGGCAGTTCCCAGAAGGGAATCCGGAATACCGAGTCCAATGTAAAAAATGTAAATAAATATAAGAAGGAGAATGGTCATAAGGAATTTCCTTTCTTTGAAAACAGAGTCACAGATTTCTGTGTCGATATAAGAATATCACCATATTAAGATCAAATACATGGATTTTCTGAGAAAAATATAGTATTATTTACCCAAAAAGGAGAAAGGGGCAAAGGACGGATATGAAAGCCGGCGCTGTGATGCCAAGAGATCATCAGATGAGAGAAAACCTGTCTCAGGGCACTGACAGGTTTCCGATACAGTATTATACAGACAATCTTGCAAAATGGGAGCATGGCCAGGTGCCATTTCACTGGCACAGGGAGCCGGAGTTTTTTTCCGTTTACCAGGGAGAGGTGGAGGTCCGGGCAGGGGACAGACATCTCCATCTTGTTCAGGGAGAAACGATATTTCTCAATGGCGGTGAGTTTCACAGCTATGCACAAACAGGAAAGAGGAAGGACTGTCTTTGCCCCAATATCGTGTTTTCCGGGGAGCTTATAGCTCCCGTGACCGGCATGGTCTATCAGAAATATTTATCAGCTGTTTTATATAATCCTTCTCTGCCATATTTTATCCTGGGTCCTGATGTGGAATGGCAGGCTCAGATCATAAAAAGACTGTATCATGTCTATGGACTTCTGGCAAAGTACGGGAGAAAAGGCTTTTATGAGGAGATTTCTCTGGACTTCGGGGAAGGAGAACCAGATTCCCCATGTTTTGAACTGGATGTGGCAGGGGAACTGATGGGGATTTTCAGAGAACTGTATATCCACAGAGAAGACCTCCCTTTTCAGAAAGAGTCCCGAAAGGAACAAAAAACACAGATAAGGCTGCGCAAAATGCTGGATTATATAAATGAGCATTATCAGGAAAAAATATCCCTGGAAGAAGTGGCAGCCTCGGCAGGCATAAGCTCCAGTGAAGCTGGCAGATGTTTCCAGAAATATTATGGAAAGGCCCCGATAGAATATATGATAGAGTACAGACTGGATCAGGCAAGACGTCTTCTTGAATCTTCAGAGCTGTCTGTTAAGGAGATCGGATTCGAATGCGGATTTTATGATCCCAGCTATTTCACCAGGATTTACCGGAAACATTTCGGGATTACCCCGGGAAATTACCGGAAATACGCCGGAGGGGAAAGATGAAATACCGGACTTGATTTGCCTATGGGAATACATTACAATAAATGCAACAAGAAGCATCAGAAAGAAAATCTGATGGTGGAGAACAGGGTTAAGAAGAAAACAGCCAGTCAGGAGGCAGAAAACGTGGATGAGGCGTCAAGACTTACAACAGATGAGAAATATATGAGAGAGGCCAAAAAACAGGCCATGAAAGCTTATGCTCTGGGAGAGGTTCCTATAGGCTGTGTTATCGTCTATCAAGATAAGATCATTGCCAGAGGCTATAACCGGAGAAACACAGATAAAAATACGCTGTCTCACGCAGAACTGAATGCTATCCGGAAAGCCAGCAGAAAACTGGGAGACTGGAGACTGGAAGGCTGTACTTTGTATGTGACCCTGGAGCCCTGCCAGATGTGCGGGGGCGCCATTGTCCAGGCGAGGATCGACAGAGCAGTCATTGGAGCTATGAATCCCAAGGCAGGCTGTGCAGGCTCTGTACTGAACCTGCTGGAGATGGACGGATTTAATCATAAGGTCCAGGTGACCAGGGGAGTCCTGGAAGAAGAATGCAGCTCCATGCTTTCAGGATTTTTCCGGGAGCTGAGAGAGAAGCGAAAAAAACAGAAGGAAAGAGAGGAACGGGAATGACAAAACAGGAATTTCAGGAATTGGTAAAAAAGGGAACGGTATTACTTGACGGGGCAACAGGTTCCAATCTTATGCGGGCAGGGATGCCCAGAGGAGTATGCACAGAACAGTGGGTATGTGAAAATCCTCAGCCCCTTATGGAGCTGCAGAAGGCTTACAGGGAAGCTGGTTCCCAGATCGTTTACGCGCCTACTTTTTCTGCGAACAGGATCAGTCTGGCCAATCACGGCCTTCAGGATAAAGTAGAGGAGTTAAATAAAACTCTTATCGGAATTTCCAGAAAAGCAGTAGGAACCGGATGTCTGGTAGCGGGAGATCTGACCACTACCGGGAAACAGGAGGTGCCTTATGAGGAGCTTTTAGAGGCTTATAAGGAGCAGATCACAGCCCAGATAGAGGCAGGGGCAGACCTGCTGGTGGCAGAGACCATGCTGGGCGAGACGGAACCTATGGCTGTGCTGGATGCTGCGGCTTCTGTCTGCGATCTGCCGGTAATGTGTACGCTGACAGTGGAGTCAGACGGCAGTCTTTTCTTTGGGGGGAATGTGTATGACGCCGCAAAGGCCCTGGCGGATATGGGAGCGGATGCTGTGGGGATCAACTGTTCCACAGGCCCTGATCAGCTTATGGCCGTTACGGAAAATCTTCGGAAAGCAGTTGATATCCCTCTGATCGTGAAGCCAAATGCCGGAATGCCGGTGATCGATGACCAGGGAAATCCGGTCTATTCAATGGAAGCGGGAGAATTTGCCGCTAATATGAAGCGTCTGATCGGCGCAGGGGTGGATATTGCCGGCGGATGCTGCGGGACGACACCGGAATATATACGGGAACTAAAAGAAATTTTAAAATAATATATGGTAAAGGGGGTTTTTTATGAGACTGACTTTTATAGGAGCCGCCCATGAAGTGACGGGAAGCTGCTATTTCCTGGAAGGGGCGGGAAAGAAGTTTCTGGTGGACTGCGGTATGGAACAGGGACCAGATCAGTATGAGAACCAGGATATACCGGTGCCGCTTTCAGAAATCGACTTTGCTCTGCTGACCCATGCCCATATCGATCATTCAGGGAATTTTCCCTTAGCCTATGCCAAGGGATTTCGGGGACCGATTTACGCTACGGCGGCCACCTGTGATCTCTGCGACATTATGCTCCGTGACAGCGCCCATATTCAGATGTTCGAGGCTGAATGGAGGAACCGGAAAGCCAGACGTAACGGCCAGCCGGAATTTGTACCTGCTTATACCATGGAGGATGCATTGGGAGTGATCCAGCAGTTTGCGGCCTGTGATTATCATAAGGTGATCCAGCTGGCAGATGGGATCAAGGTAAGATTTACAGATGCAGGGCATCTTTTAGGATCATCGAGTATAGAAATATGGATCACTGAAGACGGAGAAGAGCGGAAACTGGTATTTTCAGGTGATATCGGAAATACTGATCAGCCCCTTATTAAAGACCCGGAATATCTGGACAGAGGGGACTACGTGATCATGGAATCCACCTACGGCGACCGGAGCCATGGGGAAAAACCGGATTATATAACAGAGCTGACCGGCATTATCAGGAGAACCTTTCACAGAGGCGGCAATGTGATCGTTCCTTCTTTTGCCGTAGGCAGGACCCAGGAAATGCTGTATTTTCTGCGGAAGATCAAGGCAGATAATCTTCTTCCGGAATTTCCGGGATTTGAAGTGTATGTAGACAGTCCGCTGGCAGTCCAGGCAACCAGTATCTTTAAGGAACACTACAGTGAATGTTATGACGAAGAGGCCATGGATCTGATCCGGCAGGGGATCAATCCTATTACATTTCCAGGATTGAGGCTGTCAGTGACCAGCGATGAATCCAAGGCCATTAATTTCAATGACAAGCCCAAGGTGATCCTGTCTGCCAGCGGTATGTGTGACGCGGGACGGATCAAGCATCATCTGAAACATAATCTCTGGAGACAGGAATGTACGATCCTCTTCGTAGGCTATCAGGCGGTGGGCACTCTGGGCAGAGCGCTGATCGAAGGGGCAACGGAGGTCAAGCTTTTCGGGGAAGAGATCCATGTAAATGCCCAGATCGTCCGGCTTCCCGGGATCAGCGGCCATGCGGATGATCAGGGGCTGATGCGCTGGGCGGGAGCTTTCCGGGAAAAACCTCAAAAGGTTTTTGTAACCCATGGGGATGATCAGGTATGTGATCTGTTTGCAAAGAGGCTGAAAGAGGAACTTGGCTATCAGGCCATGGCTCCGTACAGCGGAACCATCGTGGATCTGCTTACCGGGGAGGTAGTAAAGGAAACTCTTGGAATTGCAGTAAAACATGCAAAAGAAAAAGCGAAGACCAGAAAGGCTGCCGGTGTATATGCAAGATTACTTGCAGCCGGTCAGAGATTAATGACGGTTATCCGTCATAATGAAGGCGGTGCCAACAAGGATCTGGCAAAGTTTGCAGATCAGATCAATGCTATGTGTGATAAATGGGACAGATGACCCCAGTCTTTAAAACAGGCGTCCGGAGCCGTGAAAAACGGTTCCAGGCGCCTGTTTTGCGGTGCGCCTGGCAGGCGGCCGCCGTGCTTGCACCAGCGGGCGTCCTTTGAGCAAATTCAGTTTTTCAGTTTGGCGTGGTTTTGACGAAAATCTGTAGGGGACATTTTTTCGTACTGATAAAATACCCGGTTAAAGGTGCTGCTGCTGTTGAAACCGGCTTCCATGGCAATATCGGTAATGGAGGCCTGAGTGGTCAAAAGCAGCAGTTTCGCCTTGTGGACCCGCTGCATGGTCACATACTGAGAGAAAGACATTCCCACAAAATCTTTAAAAAGCCTGGAAAAATGAAATTTGGAAAAACCTGCGTAGGATGCCGCCATTTCCAGGGTGATCCCCGAGGAAAGGTTCTGGTTCAGATACTGGCACACTGCCAGGAATTTTTCCTGATAGGGATGATTTTCCTGGTGACTGGAGAGACTTCCTGTTTCTTTTCCGGGGAATACCTGCATCTGCAGAGACGAAGAACGGAAAAGAAGGGTGTAAAGCTCCAGGACCAGTGCGTAGAGGCTGGCTTCCCAGAGGAGCTTTTTGTGTCTGGATTCCCAAATGGCCGAGAGCAGGAGCCTTTCTGCTGCGGTGTAAGTAGGGTCTTTCAGATCACGCCGGAGGATGAGAAAGGAGGGAAAGGAGAACAGCAGTGACTGGAATTCTTTCAGAGAATAGAGGATTTCCACATCAAACTGGAAGATCAGACGGGCGCCATTTGAAGGTCCGGTAAGAGCGTGGATGGTGCCGGAATGGAGGAACATAATGTCCCCTTTCTCCAGGTGATAAGTTTCCTCCTCGATCTTTACCTGATACCCCAGGGAAACAGGCATTATGATCTCCACGCAGGGATGCCAGTGAGGATCGATATGATAAGAATTTCTTTGTATCATCAGCCGGAAATTAGAAGAATCCGGATAGGTGATATTTTCACGAAAACCGGAAAAGATTTTTTTCATAAGTCAGACTCCAGATTATGTTGATAAAGAAAGGATAGCAGTATCAGGGGAAAAAAGCAATCGTAAAAGAGCGGAGAAAGGATAAAAGCAGGAAAAGCTATAATATCGTGTCCTATAAAAGTAAGAAAATTATAGAAGAAGGACATTTTATTTTATGGGCATTATAGACATAAAATGCTATGCTTATATCACTGAAACTATTAAACATGCCGAATGGCATAAGAAAAAGGAGGAAAGAGTATGAAAAAAAGAATGAAAAGACTTGCAGCGCTTTCCATGGCAGTTTTGATGGCTGCATCGATGGCGGCCTGCGGCGGCTCAGGTGGAGACAGCGGTAGCGGTGACAGTGGTTCCGGCTCAGGAGGTTCCAGCTCAGGCGGAGATAAGGAGATCGTGTATTGGAATATCGGTACAGAAAGTCCCGATAAAGATATTATCGAAGCTGCTGTGAACAAATTTAACGAGGAGACAGAATCTGGATATACTGTAACATCCGTTCCGACTCAGAACGACTCTTACAAGGAAAAATTAGTCGTTGCCATGAGCTCCGGTGAATGCCCGGATATGTATTCCTGCTGGTCCGGCGGTCCTATGTATGAGTATATTGATTCCGGATTTGGACAGCCGATCGATGATCTGTTTAACAACTCTGAGATCAAGGATAAGCTGATGGAATCTGCAATCGGCCAGGCAACTTACAACGATCACATCTATGCAGTTCCTTATCAGAATGTATCTATGTCAGGTATTTTCTATAACAAAGAAATGTTTGACAAATACGGGCTGGAAGAACCTACTACTTTGTCAGAACTGGAAAATATCTGTGATACTTTGAAAGAAAACGGTATCACACCATTTGCACTGGCGAACAGCTCTAAATGGACAGGTTCTATGTATTTCATGAATCTGGCCGCAAGATATGGCGGACTGGAACCATTCCAGAATGCTGTAGCAGGAACCGGAAGCTTCACGGATGACTGCTTCATTAAAGCCGGCGAAAAGATCCAGGAGTGGGTTAAAGCAGGATACTTCCCTGACGGTGTAAACTCCTTAAGTGAAGACGACGGACAGGCGAAACAGTTAATGTATCAGGAAACAGCAGGTATGCTGCTTTGCGGATCCTGGTATACGGGCACATTTGCAACAGATAGTGAAGAGTTCTATCAGAAGATCGGCTGGTTCCCATTCCCGGCTATCGAAGGTTCGGATGCTGACCCGTCTATTATGATCGGTACAGTAGGTGACCAGTTTATCGTATTCAACTGTGAAGGCGAAAAACTGGAAGCTGCTTTTGAGTGTGCAGAAGATCATCTGTCTGATGAAGTTATTGATATCGGCGTAGAAAGCGGAAAGATCCCGCCGGTTAACGGAATTGAAGACAAACTGACAGATCCTATCACAATCGAAGTTGTAGAGGCTGCCAACAATGCGTCTGAGATCCAGCTGTGGTATGACCAGTATCTGCCGCCGGCAGTTTCCAATGCGCATCTGGACGGACTTCAGGAGGTATTCGGTCTTACTATGACACCTCAGGAAGCGCAGGAATCTATGCAGCAGGCTATGGAAGAGTATAACGCACAGAAAGCCGAATAAGCAGCAATATGACGGAAAAATCAAAAGGGCTCTGGAGACAGAGCCCTTATTTTTGGCAAAATAGATAAAGAAACCTATAAAAAAGAAGCAGTATGGATAGAAAATTATAGAATCTGGGAAGATTGTTCTATGTAGTTTTCGGAATCTTTTTGTTAGTATGATACTATCAAAAAAGTTCTTAAAGTAATAAGAAGGAGGGATTTTGTTATGAAAGAAAAGAGTACTTCTTTGCTTGCGATCAGGCAGAGAAATACAAGAAAAGTGGCTGCGCTTTTTCTGGCTCCTGTTACAATTCTGATGATTGTCTACATTTTTTATCCTATTGTAGATACATTCATCACCAGTACTTACCAGTGGAACGGAATTTCCGCAGACAAAAAATTTATAGGTATCCAGAACTGGATCACTTTGATCCAGGATAAAAGTTTCTGGATTGCCTTTAAAAACAATCTGATCATCATGGTGCTTTCCATTGTGATTCAGATTCCTTTAGGACTTGCCCTGGCAACATTTCTGGATTTCGGAGGGAAAAAACTTACTATATTTAAAGTTATCTGGTTTATTCCTCTGCTGATGTCCTCTGTAGCTATTGGCTTCCTGTTTACCTACGCTCTGGCTACAAACGGTGGTATTGTAAGTACTATATCCGGATGGTTCGGCGGTGGAAATATTGACCTCCTTGGTAATCCGAAAACAGCATTGCTTACAGTTATCGCAGTTATCTGCTGGCAGTTTACACCATTTTATATGGTATATTTTATGGCTGCATTTACTAATATTCCTTATGATGTATTTGAAGCAGCCAGGATTGACGGCGCTACCAGGGGCCAGTATTTCTGGAGGATCGCGCTTCCTCTTCTGGTACCTTCTATGAAGAGCGCAGCTATCCTTTCCATGGTAGGATCTCTGAAATATTTTGATTTGATCTACGTAATGACTGGCGGCGGACCGGGTACATCTACTGAATTGATGGCTACTTATATGTATAAAGAATCGTTTAGCCAGTTTAATATGGGATATGGTTCTGCTGTAGCAGGCGGTATGTTTATACTGATCTCCATGATCGCTTTGATTACAATGAAATTGATTAATGGAAAGAAGGAGGCGTAAAACAGATGGATGTTTACAAGAAAAGTAGAATAAAAAGTATAATTTGTTGGATAATCGCCTTCGCGCTTGCGATTTTTTATCTGCTGGTTTCCTTTCTTCCCTTTATATTTATGGTGCTGAACTCTTTTAAAGAGAAGTTTGAGATGCTGACAAAGGGAGTTTTCGAATTGCCGGAAAGCTTTAATTTCGCTAATTATCAGGAAGTCCTTACAGGAGGATTTGGAAGATATTTTCTGAACAGTGTTATCGTACTTGCAGTTTCCCTGATCCTGCTGCTGTTCATAGCTTCCTGTGCTTCATATCCTCTGGCAAGATTCCAGTTTAAACTGGCCGGCCCTATTTATGCCGGGATCGTAGCCTGTATGTCTATTCCTGTACATATTACTTTGATCCCTGTGTTTAAGATGTCTCAGGCTACAGGGCTTTACGACAGTATATGGGCATTGATCGGCCCTTATATAGCATTTGCGGTTCCTATTTCTGTGTTTATCCTTACCAGCTTTATGAAAGAGATACCACGGGAGATTGAAGAGTCTGCAGAAATCGATGGCTGTGGAAAGATCAAGATGTTCTTCTCTATGATCCTTCCTCTTTCCAAACCCGGCCTTGCTACACTGGCAATCTACAATGGTGTAAATATGTGGAATGAGTTCTCCTTCGCATATACATTAACCCAGTCTTCCGAAAACCGGACGCTGCCTCTGGCTATCTGGGAATTCCAGGGACAGTATTCTATGAACACTCCTATGATCATGGCAGTCCTGACACTGACACTGCTGCCGATGATCGTAATGTTTATTATCTTCCAGGATAAACTGGTAAAAGGTATGACGGCCGGTGCTGTAAAGGGCTGAGCCAGAGAGAAAAAGGGCGTTTTATACGCCCTTTTTTGCTATACAAGCAAAAGGAAACCAGTGGACACAAGTTTAAAATAAAGATATACTGTTATTGATAAAGACTCAAAACGAAAGCTATCAGGAGAAAAGAATGAAAAAGTGGATAGAACGAATCAATCACTGGAAACTGGATAAGAAAATGCAGGTTCTGGTAACGACTTCTATTATTATGATGACCTTAATTATTTTAGCGGTATCCACCATTTCCTCAGTGACGTCTATGAAAGAAAAGTCCATAGAGCTTCTGCAGACGAACAACGATACAATGGCAGAAAACTATGTGACTGCTCTGGAACAGTATAAGGCTCTGGCAGTGGCTATAGTAATGGATGATACGGTGCAGAATTATCTCCACTGTACCAGCAAGAGAGATCCGTCCTATACCGGATATGCCAATAATGCAGTGAATACTATGACCAGCTGTCAGAATATGTATCCGGATCTGAATTTTATCGGGATAGTAAGCTACCAGATGGATGACTACCTTTATAAGGGAACGGAGGCTCTTGTTTCCAGTGATTTTCAGCAGGTCTATGCTCAGGATTATCAACAGTGCAAGAATGTCCAGAATAGCACTATGCGTATAGGTTTTTCCAATAGATATTATAAAGGCAGCCGTTATACTCTCAGTGTTTATTTCCCCATCTATGATCTGAACGTGATCATGATGGAACGTGGTCTGCTGTGTATGAATTTTACAAACCCGGTCCTGGAACAGATTCTGGAAAACAATCCGGAAACAGGAAGCCGGACTTCGGTCATACAGACAGACGGGACTATTGTAGCAGATCACAATAAAGAAAAAATAGGTGAAAGGGCATCGTACGAAGATCTTCTCAAAGGGGATAGCGGGGAATTTTCCTGGAAAGGGAGACTTTATATTTATCAGAAAGTATCCGGCTGGAATTATTATATTGTAAGCAGTATTGCCAGCCTGGAGCTGTATGCGCCCAGTATTCGTACCATTATTATCATGACAGTCATACTCTTTTTTATGGTTTTGCTGAGTTTTTTTATAGTGAAGCTTATCATACGCCGGGTATACCGGCCTTTGGATCAGACTGTACAGAAAATGGACCAGGTAGCAGCCGGGTCCCTGGATACCCGGTTAAACGTAGAGAGTATGGGAGAGGATTTCCAGAAACTGGCAACGGGTTTTAACTCTATGATGGAGAAAATCCTGGTGCTTATGGATCAGGTGAAAATGGAGCAGCATCAGATAGAACAGATCCGGTTTAATTCTCTCCAGTCCCAGATACAGCCTCATTTTCTTTATAATACTCTGGAGTGTATCCACTGGCAGGCTATGGCAGATGGAAACAAGGAAATTTCCACCCTTGTCATGGCTTTGGCAAAATACTACAGGATCTGTCTGAGCAAGGGACATGATGTGATCCCTCTGGAGCTGGAGATCGAACATATGAAAAACTATCTGATCATTCAGAATATGCGGTATGATAATATAATCGGAAGTGAGATCCAGATCGAAGAAAACTGTAAAGAAACTATGATCCCGAAACTGACCCTCCAGCCTTTGGTGGAAAATTCTATTTATCATGGGATTAAGGTAAAAGAAGGAAAGAAGGGCAGTATTTTTCTGAAAGCAGTAAGGGAAGGGGACCATGTGCTGATCACTCTGGCAGATACCGGGAGTGGAATGACCCAGGCACAGATCGACGCTATGAACCAGCAGCTTTCAGAATATGATGAATCCTTTGGATATGGAGTAAGAAACGTGAATAAGAGGATCGAGCTTCTCTATGGTAAAGATTACGGCCTGTATTATCTCAGAAATGAATTTGGAGGAGTTACTGTGGAAATACAGCTTCCCTATACTACAGAAGTTGATGATGGGATTTTAAAAGGGGATATGATAAATGTATAAAGCACTGATTGTAGACGATGAAAAGATGATACGTATGGGGATGAAAAAAGTAATACCTTGGGAAGATCTGGGTATTGGCGAGGTATATACCGCGGCATCTGCCGCCGAGGCTCTGGAAGTGCTGGATAAGAACAGACCGCAGATCATGATCACAGATATCCAGATGAATGGGATGACCGGACTGGAACTCATCGAGAAAGCCAAGAATATTATTCCCGAATTAAGAGTGATCGTTCTTACTGGCTATGATAATTTTGAGTATGCCAGACAAAGCCTCCGTCTCCAGGTCCAGGACTTTTTTCTGAAACCTATTGAAGAAGAAAATCTTTCCAGGGCTCTCGGCGAACAGGTGAAACAGCTGGATGAAGCGGAGGAAGAAAAACGTAATTTCCGGCTGCAGCAGAGGACCCAGGGAACCGCGGAACAGATGGAGCTGGAAAAATGTATTCGGGGTATTATTAGCCGCCCGAAGGAAAGCAACCAGATCATGGATGTCCTGGAACAATATTATGGATTCCAGATGGATCAGGGGCTTCAGATCGTACTGATCATACCAGCCCAGAATTATTCCGGCCAGGAAGCAGAACAGGATTTTCATGAAATGTCCGTAAAAAATATCTGTATGAGTGTGGTAGATGCTCAGGGAGAAGGTATCACCTTTTCTGAAGAAGATGGAATTCTGGGGATTGTTTATTTTGCGGAGGAGGAAAGTTCTGTTATAGAACACATTGAAGAACTTTCAGGGATCCTAAAGGATGAATTTGATACAAAACCAAAGATCGTGGTGGGAAGTGCTGTGTCAGGGTTTTCCAATCTGTATATTTCTTATAATGACGCAAAGTATCTCCTGAATACAGAAAAGGAAAGTATTCAGGATATTATCCAGACCTTTGGAGAACAGAACAAAAGTAATATTTTCCGGGATATTTTCAGCGAGTTGAAGGGGATTATGTGTTCGAATACCGGAAATACAGAGTATGTTATGAAAGCTTTCCATACTTTTGTAAAAGCTACGGAGTCGTATAATCTGTCTCAGCAGACTGTGCGCAGATTATGCTTTGAGATGGCATCGGATACCTATTTCGCTTATATGGGAGAGTCCAAGGAGACAGAGGCCGGACGTCTGGATGCGTTATCAAAAAGTCTTTTGTCTGCCAACCGGGAAGAGGCCTGTGAAGTGACGGAAATGTTTTTGAACCAGATGCTTGGAAAGGAAGAAGAAAGTGTCCATGAGATCGTAGATAAGGCAAAGTATTATATCTCGGAACATCTTACGGAAGATCTTACAGTATCCAATATTGCCGCGTCCCTGTATATTACCCCCAATTATTTTTCAAGACTGTTCAAGCGGGTAACAAAGGAAGGCTGCAATGAATACATTGTGCGGAAGCGTATAGAGAAGGCGAAATCCCTTCTGGAGACCACCAGTTTGAAAACAGGAAAGATCGCTATGATGGGAGGCTACCGGGATACCAATTATTTTTCTCTTGCATTTAAGAAACATACAGGAAAATCCCCCACAAAGTACCGGGAAGAAATGCAGAAACACGGAACAGAAGCATAAAGCAATAAATGGGCAGTTTTCCGCATGAAGGACATAGAGAAAAGACGGAAGGCCAGTGTAAAATATCCATATCAAACAAAATCGGAGGATAGAGTATGAAGAACTTTAAAAAGGAAAGAGCAGAGGCTAGGAAAAAAGCAAAAGAACTGGTAAGCAAAATGACTCTTATGGAAAAAGCCTCTCAGTTAAAATATGATGCATCTCCTGTGGAAAGATTAGGAGTACCTACATATAACTATTGGAATGAGGCCCTTCATGGAGTAGCAAGAGCAGGAGTGGCTACTATGTTTCCCCAGGCGATCGGTATGGCCGCAGCATTTGACGAGGAAGAGATGAAGAAAGTAGGAGATATCATCGCCACAGAAGGAAGGGCAAAATATAATGAATATTCTAAACATGGCGACAGAGATATCTACAAAGGCCTGACTTTCTGGTCGCCTAATGTGAATATTTTCCGGGATCCCCGATGGGGAAGAGGCCATGAGACTTACGGAGAAGATCCGTACCTGACTTCCCGCCTGGGCGTGAAATTTGTAGAAGGACTTCAGGGAGACGGCCCGGTAATGAAAGCAGCCGCCTGTGCCAAACATTTTGCCGTACACAGCGGACCTGAAGCCATCCGCCATGAGTTTGATGCGAAAGCCACTATGAAGGATATGTGGGAAACTTATCTTCCTGCTTTTGAAGCTCTGGTGACAGAAGCGGATGTGGAATCAGTAATGGGCGCTTATAACCGTACAAACGGAGAGCCATGTTGCGGCCATCATTATCTGATGGAGGAAGTGCTGAGAGGAAAATGGAAATTTGACGGTCATTTTGTATCAGACTGCTGGGCCATTAAAGATTTCCATGAAAATCATAAGATCACTAAAAATGCCAGAGAATCCGCAGCCCTGGCCTTAAAGCGAGGCTGTGATGTAAACTGCGGCAACACCTATCTCCACCTACTGGGAGCTGTGGAGGACGGCCTGATCACAGAAGAAGATATCACAAGATCAGCAGAAAGAGCCCTTACGGCCAGGTTCCTGCTGGGACTTTTTGATGGCAGCGAATATGACAAGATCCCTTATGAGAAAGTGGAATGTAAAGAACATATAGAAGAAGCGCTGAATGTAGCAAGAAAGGGATGCGTCCTTCTGAAAAATGACGGCGTGCTGCCTCTGGACAAAGAAAAGATCAAGACTATTGGCGTGGTAGGCCCCAATGCAGACAGCCGTGCGGCCCTGATCGGAAATTACCACGGTACTTCTTCCAGATATATCACTGTGCTGGAAGGTATCCAGGATGAAGTGGGAGAAGACGTAAGAGTCTTATATTCCCAGGGTTGTCATCTGTACAAAGACCGGGTAGAAAATCTGGCCTGGGAGCAGGACCGTATCTCTGAGGCTGTTATTACAGCAGAGCACAGTGATGTAGTAGTGATCTGCGTAGGACTTGATGAGACGTTGGAAGGAGAAGAAGGAGATACCGGAAACAGCGATGCGTCAGGAGATAAAAAAGATCTTCATCTGCCGAAGGTGCAGGAAGAATTGATTGAAAAAGTGACAGCAGTAGGAAAACCGACAGTAGTGGTCCTTATGGCTGGAAGTTCTATTGATTTAAATTATGCCCAGGAAAACTGCAACGGAATCCTCCTTGCCTGGTATCCGGGTGCAAGAGGCGGAAAGGCTGTGGCAGATCTGCTTTTCGGAAAAGTATCCCCTTCAGGAAAACTGCCGGTTACTTTTTATAAAGATCTGGAAGGTATGCCGGAATTTACAGACTATACCATGAAAGGACGGACTTACCGCTATATGGAGAAAGAGCCTCTGTATCCTTTTGGTTATGGATTGACTTATGGAAACGTAGAGGTTACAGATGGAAAACTGCTGAATCAGGTAACTGCAGACTCTGATATTGAAGTAGAGGTTACTGTGGAGAATAAAGGGAAAACAGCCACAGAAGAGGTTGTACAGCTTTATATTAAGGATCTGGAGTCGCCACTGGCGGTACGCAATCACAGTTTATGCGGATTTAAAAGAGTTTCCCTGGAACCGGGAGAGAAGAAAAAACTGTCCTTTACTGTGAAAAACCGGGCTATGGCAGTGGTAGATGAGGCCGGAGAGCGGCATATTGACAGTAAAAGCTTTAAGATTTTTGCCGGTATTTCACAGCCTGACAGCAGGAGTCTGACTCTTACAGGAAAGAAACCGGCAGAAATAAATGTGACACTTGGATAAAGAAAGAAGACAGATTTCTCTATAGAAAAAATAAATTACCCATGCTAACATAAGGGGCAGAATAGGTATATCCTATCCTGTCTCTTTTCAATAGAAAGCACGGAAGACAGAACGGTTTCTGAAAAGAACAGGAAGGGATTATGGACTGAGGAAAGAGAAAGGACTGAAGAGCTATGCAGAACTGGAAAAAGAAAATCATGATCCTTGGATTAAGCGTTTCCCTTGTGGCGGGAGGCCTGTACGGGTGCGGAAATACAGATACAGAAGAGACTACAGAAAAGACGGAAGGCACCTCAGGAGAAAGCCAGGAAACTGTGGAGAAAGCGGAAGGCAGCAGTCAGGCGCAGATAGAAAAACCGGAGACAACCCAGGCGGAACACCCTCAGTTTGTAGCTGATGGTATCAGAAAAGTAGTTCTGGTAGAGGATGGAGAGGAAATCTTTAATCTTTCCAATGAGCCGGCGGGATATAAGATGGATTTTGATTACTGGGAGATCCTGAATCCTTATGATGAAACAGTAACTGTGAATACAGAAGCTATGTATGAGCTTTTTGACGTACTCTGCGGACTGAATTTTCAGGCTCCTGTAGCAGTGGATGCAGAGATGGATACGGGAATTGCAGACTCCCGGACCAGTATTACACTGGATTTTGTAGATACATTGGATGATTCTAAGGCAAAACAGACTGATTACGCAGATAAGACAGCAACTATCATCCTGGGAAATGAAGACGGCGCGGGAAATCGCTTTGCAGCAATCCAGGGATTTGAAGACCAGATATATAAGCTTTCAGCCAGTACAATAGATTCTATTTTAGGTCTGGATCCATTTTCCTATATTTTAAAGATTCCGGTATTGATCAATATTGATACTGTGGAAAGCATGGAGATCCGGGCAGGCAAAAAATCTTATGAGATGAATGTAGACTCTGTAAACGGTGAATACCAATTTGGCAATAAGGATGTGGAGAAGACAGACTTCACTACTCTTTATCAGGAAATCTGCGGAATTATGCTGGAAGGAGAGGCTGAGGAAGAGAAGATTACTAAAGAAGGGGATCCGGAACTGGAAATTACCTTCCATAGAAATAGTGAAGAATATCCGGAAATACAGGTGTCGTATTACTCTTATGATGATACCCATGATCTTCTGGAAGTAAATGGAAACAGTTATTTCCTGGTAAATGCAGAAGATGTAGATAATCTCATAACTTCTGTAAAAAAAGCATTTTAACAGATAAAAGTAACATACTAAAAAGAACAATAGACAAAAAGGAACTGTTGTATCAGACATATGTCAGGAATAAAATGTATAAATATTCCTTGCCTCAATTCAATACAACAGTTCCTTCTTTTTGTGCAAAAAGCCCTTAAATACAGGACTTTCCTAACAGTCGAGTCCCTGATTTGCCCGGAATCATTGACTTTTTAAATTTTCCTTCCTATCCTTTAGATAGAACACAGCGGAGCCTGAGACAAAGACATATATCTGTCCTTCGCTGGAAAAAATCGAGAGGAGATGAAATATATGGAAAATAAGAAGACATTTGGCGCTTACGTTCTTCAACGGCGGCGGGAACTGGGAATGACCCAGAAGGAACTGGCAGAGAAATTATATGTGACAGAGTCTGCCGTCAGCAAGTGGGAGAGAGGACTCAGCTACCCGGATATTACGATCCTGCAGAATCTTTGTGCCGTTCTTCAGGTAACGGAACACGAACTTCTTACAGGAAGCGAGGACACCAGCCGGAAAGTTTCTGAGAAGCTGGCTCAGAAATACAAAAAACTGACACGGAATTATCGGATCGTTCAATATGTACTTTATGGAATGATCCTGGCAGGATGCGGCATTGGGAACCTGGCTTCTGCTCATACCCTGGACTGGTTTTTTATCGCAGCAGCCGGGGTGATGATGGCGGCTTCCCTGACTCTGGTACCGGCTCTTGCAGCCCTGGATCCCAGATTTGAAAATTATAAGCTGCCTCTGGCCTTTTCTTCCATTACCTTCGTCTATGGCAGACAGAAAGACTTCCGTATATCTGCTGACGGTGACAGGACTTCTGATACTTCTGCTTCTGACCTCCTGTCTGTCAGCGGGAGAAACCTGGTTTCCTGTAGCAGCAGTAAGTGTGCTTTTTGGCCTGAGCCTCTTGATCCTGCCGGTTCTTTTATATCAGCTTCCTTTGTCAGAGTGGATGGAAGAGCGGAAGCTGTCCATGTATCTGCTGATAGAAACGGCATTACTGCTTTTTTTTCTGTTAGTCTGTGATCTTAACGGCGGGGGAAAATGGTTCTTTCCTGCAGCCCTTGGAGTACTTCTTGGGCTTGGGCTGGTATTTCTGCCCATTATATTAAGGCAGACCCTTAGGGATCCGCCTCTGTACCGGCATAAGTCTCTCCTTTATCTCTCAGCAGAGACAGTATTTTTCCTGCTTCTTTTATTTATTGTGGCTCTTCAGGGAGAAAATCTCAGAGGTTTTTGGACTTTAAGCCTTCCCAATGCCTTGTTGTTCCTGGTCCTTCCCTGGGGCGTTATGGGGGCTCTGCGCTATCTCCCTGTAAACCGCTGGCTGAGAGCAGCGGCAGCTTTTGCATGGACAGGGCTGTGGATATGGCTGGCGCCTGCCGGTTTCGACCAGATCATGATACCTGTATACGGACAGCCTGAGAAGCCTTATTCTCTTGCCATTCCCTTTGACTTTACAAAATGGGAGCTGCCATATAATGTCTGGAATGTCATTATGATCATTCTGCTGGCGCTGGGAGCCGCGGCACTGCTCTGCGGAGTCATGGGCCTGCGAGCTATGAGAAGCCGAAGAAATCCATAAGTTCTATACTTCACCCTGATAGCAGAACCAGTCAAAATCTGCATGGTTTCTGCTGGCTGTGTGG
>ERZ1643247.1236-NODE-1236-length-24795-cov-28.304204_pt1 | contig 24795 bp, 20 predicted proteins | sample MGYA00579264_ERZ1643247 | MGnify/ENA primary metagenome ERZ1643247 (study PRJEB29033, sample SAMEA4952262) | chicken gut metagenome | biome: Broiler Chicken; feature: Gastrointestinal Tract; material: Caecum | place: Ireland | collected 2018 | study: Broiler... | reverse complement strand
GCCCGAAAAGGAATAGTTGTGCTCGTCGAACTTGCCGCCCGCGTGCAGCTGGGTGAACACGACTTCCACGCCCGAAACGCCCGTCTTGGGGTGGATGTCGGTGGGGATGCCGCGGCCGTTGTCCTCGACCGAGGCGCTGCCGTCTTTATACAGCCTGACCTCGATGCGGGTGGCAAAGCCGTTGGCGGCCTCGTCGATGGCGTTATCGACGATCTCCCACAAGATGTGGTGCAGCCCCTTGGGCCCGGTGGAGCCGATGTACATGCCCGGGCGCAGGCGCACCGCGTCTAAGCCTTCGAGTATCTTGATGTCTTCCGCGCTGTATTTTTTTCCGGCCATAATTTCCTCCCGTCAGAATTTGTCCGCCCAAAAAGGCGGAACTTCCCCGAGTATATCGTATATATCCCGCTCATTATACCATATCTCGCGCCCGTTTTCAAGGAAATGCCGCCATTTTGTGGGTAAAATTTTTTGCTTGCGGGAAGGGGCGCATGTATGGTATAATCGGTATAGGAATTTTGAAAGAAAAGGAGGCCATGCCATGGAAGGCACCTTTGCCGCCATACTCGGCAGGCAGGAGCGGGAAGACGCGGCCGCCGCGCACAGCGAGGCGGCGCTGCGCCAAGCGGTATGCCACGAATTTTTGAACGGCGAAGAACTTTTGGCCGCTTCCGGCCTTTGCCTGACCGACTTTTTTGCCGCAGAGCGGACGGCGCTGCCCGCCGTACCCGTGCGCACGGCGGCGAAATTCGGCATCAAAAAGCACACGGCGAGCCAGCGCCCCTACCGGCACGGGCACGACTTTTACGAGCTGATCTGCGTGCACGGCGGCTGCTGCCGCCAGCGCGTCGGCGATGCGCCGCTGCTCTTGGCGCAGGGGCAGTGCTGCCTGCTTCCGCCCGGCGCCGAGCACGAGATGGAGCGCTGCGGCAGGGGCGACGTCATCCTCAAACTCGTCATCCCCCCGCCGCTGTTTATTTCCGCGGACGGCAAGGCGCTGCTTTCGACGGGCAGCCCTTGCGGCACGGGGGCGCGCATATTCGGCAACATGCCCGCCGAGGCGGACTACTTTTTGTTCCTGCTGCTGCGCGAATGCGGGAAGGAAAACGCGCCCAAGGATATCTGGATACAGAGCTGCCTGACGCTGCTGTTTGCCGCCCTGGCCGGCGGCGCGGGCAGAGCGGGAACGGCGCCGGAAGAGGCTCTTGAAGAGGCGCTCGCCGCTTACCTCGCCGCGCATATGCGGGAGGCGACGCTCAAGGGCTTTGCCGCCTCCCTCCACTACAGCGCGGGATACGCGGGCAGGCTGCTCCGCCAAAAGACGGGCCGCAGCTTTTCGGAAAGCGCCGCCGTCTTCCGCCTGCGGCAGGCGGCAGCGCTGCTGGCGCAGACGGAGCTTTCTATCGAACAGGTCGCCGCCGAAGTGGGCTATGCCGACCCTTCCGCCTTTTACAGGCAGTTTTCGGCGGCGTTCGGCATGACCCCGGGCGAATACCGCCGCCTGTACGCGGAGTAGCGCGCGGACGGGATGCAAAGTGCTTGCGCTTTCAATGATTTGAAAAATCGCCGCTGCGCGTAAGGTAACGCGCGGACAGGATGAGGTCGCGCACGGACATTGACGGCAATGGCTTCGGCGTGGTATGATCGGGTCAGCAACAAAAGGCGGTATACTGAGATGAAGATCGAACGGATCGCGGCCCTCTCCCTCACCAAACGAGAGGCGATCGGCTGCGCACTGCGGGCGGCGGCTCCTTCGGCACGGCCGTGGAGCTGACTTTGGAAGACGGCGGGGCGATGGTGGTCAAGCTGCTGCGCGCGGAGGGCATGATGCGCAAAGAGGTGCACGATTTGCAGCTGCTGCGCGCGCACTGCCCCGTCCGCATGCCGCGCGTGCTGTTTGCGCGGGACAAGGGCGGCGATATCCCCGTCGACTGCTACGGCATGGAGCGGATAGCGGGCAAAAACGCGCTGTTCTCGCTCCGCCTTTTGGCGGAGAGCGAGGCAAAGCGGCGCGCCTTTGCCGAAGAGGTCACCGCCGCCCTGCACGCCGTACATGCCTGCACGGGCGAAGCGTTCGGCGACACCATGCACCCCGACTGCGGCAGCTGGCTGCAATACTACCGCCCCTTCGCCTCGGCCGTGCTGGAACGGGCGGAGGCGATGCACGCGGCGGGCAGCCTGCCCGGCAAGGTGATCGCCGCCATGCGCGCGGCCTGGGCGCGGTTCGACGATATTTTCTGCGAAGAGGTGACAAAGCCCTGCCTCATCCACGGCGATCTGAACATCGGCAACATCATGGTAGGGAAAGGCGGCAAGATCGAAGGGTTCATCGACCCCCTCAACTCGCTGTACGCGGACCGGGAATACGACCTGTTCCAATTCGATAACCTGACGGGCAAGCGCTTTTTGCGCGAAACGTACCTGAAAAACTACGGCGGCAGCGAACGGGTGCTCGTAAAGCTCGCCTTTTACGGGCTGTGGAACGAGGTATTCTGCTATATCCGCTCGGGCATGCTGGTGGACCCGATCATGCGGCCGCTGGTCAAAATCATGCACCGGCGGCTGGCGGAACTGTGACCTCGCTCTCCGCGCGCTTGACCCGCCTGCTGCTTTCCGCCTATACCTACCCGCTGCGCAGGCGGCACGCCTCCCTCTCCCGCTCGGTACAACTAAAAGACGGCGGCTTCCGCCCGCCGCACGGCTTTACCTTCCGCAGCGAACGGTTCGGCGGCGCGCGGACGGAGGTATTGCTGCCGCCCCGAGCGCGGGGAGCGCTGCTGCACTTTCACGGCGGCGGGCACACGCAGCCCATGAACGACATGTACCGCCGCATCGCCCTGCGCTACGCGAAGCTGACGGGGCGCGCCGTGTTCAGCCCCTGCTATACGGCGGGCGAGGGCAAGACCTACCCTTCCGTGCACGACGAATGCTTTGCCGCCTACCGCGCCTTCGCCGCGCGCTGCGGCATGGAAAACACCGTAGCCGCGGGGGACAGCTTCGGCGCGAACCTGCTGCTCTCCGCCTGCCTGCGGGCACGGGAGGAAGGGCTGCCGCTGCCGCAGGCGATCGCCTGCGTTTCCCCCTACATCGACCTGGCGGCGTCGGGCGATTTTTAACCAAGTCAAAGCAAAGAGGACCCGATCGGAAGCGGGTATCTCACCACATCTGCTGCGTTAAAGCCCTTGGCAATATGTCTCTATATTACCTGCGGGCTTTGCCTTGCATCTGCGGCAATCTACCCGCTTGCGATTGCTTCGCACCCTGAAAGAGCGCATTTTGCGATGGATTGGGGCGACAGACGAAGCAGCAATACCCAAGTATTGCAATGAGGATGAGCCCCAAGGCGCGCAAAAGACGCCTTTCAGGGCGGGTCCCTTTTGCCTTGACTTGGTTACGACCGAAACTGCCATAAAGACCCGCTGTACGCCCTGCCAAAGCGGGAGAGCTTTGCCGAAAATGAACGGTATATCCGCCGCCGCACGCCCTACATCGGCGGGGCGGACGCGCGGGATGCGCTGCTTTCCCCCGCCTATGCCGACTATGACCGCTTCCCGCCCGTGCTCATCGTGTACGGAAGTTTGGAAACTTCCGCCTCGGACGGCGAAATGCTGGCGGCGCGCCTGCGCGCAGCCGGGCGGACGGCATACGAGCGCCCCTACGAAGGGATGTGGCACGATTTTTTGTACCTGACCCCCTTTTTGCCCGAAAGCAGGCGGGCGTGGAAAGAGCTCGCCTCCTTTTTACGGGCGGACGGCGCGGGCAAAGAACCCGACATATCCTAAAACAGTATATAGACGGCGCCCCGCAAGTCTTGCATAAGGCTTGCGGGGCGCCGATCTGTTTTTTTATTGCGCGGAGTGCTGCTCCTCTCTTCCGCGAAGCGGCACTCGGCCTTCTCTTCCTTCTAAAAATAGATCGAGTATGCCCTGCTCTTTTGCGGGGCAGCGCAATTTGTTTTTCATTGCGTCAAAAAAATACGGAGAACTTTTCTACTCTTCCGCGGGGTAGCGCAGGCCCAGCTGCGCGCGGCAGGCGTCCAACAGGCGCATGACGGCGAGCGTGCCCGCAGCGGGGATGAAGGCGCTCTCCTGCCTTCCCGCCCGTATTTCGGCGGCGACGTGGGCGAACTGCTTTCCGTATAGGAGGGAATCGTCGGAAAACACTTCCTTTTCCTTTCCGCATTTCATGACAGCGCCCTTTCCTTCATGGAAGTGCGGCACGCAGATGCTCCCCTGTTCGCCGCGGATGACGAGCTTTTCGCCGCCCAAACGGGAGATGGAGATGAAAATGTCCGCTTCAAACCCCTGATACCGCATGCGGATGCGGTCGAAAAGGTCTACCCCGCCGCGCAGGCTGCCGCGGCAAACGATCTCTTTCGGCTCGCCGAACAGCTCGTACACATAGCGCACGGGATAGACGCCGATATCGAGGAGCGCCCCGCCGCCCGCCTCGGGCGAGAGCAGCCTGCCGCGGTACTTCTGCATGGAGATGAGGGGAAAGGCGTACACGGCGCGCACGCTGCGGATGCGCCCCAGGGCGCCGCTTTGCACCCGCTCTTTGACGCGGAGGGCGGTGGCGTTGTGCCACGTCCACATCGCTTCCGAAAGGTATAAGCCCCTTTCCTTTGCCATGGCAAACAGCGCCGCAGAATCTTTTTCGTTGAGAGTGAAGGGCTTTTCGCATAAGACGGGCACGCCCGCCGCCAGGCAGCGGCGCACATACTCCGCATGATGCGAGGCATTGACGCAGACGTACGCCCCCTCTACGCCGGGGGCGGCGAGCGCCTCTTCGGGGGTAGGATATGCCCGCGTGCCGAACTCTTCCGCAAACGCCTGCGCGCGCTCCACCGTGCGGTTCCACACCGCGGCGATGCGGCAGCTGCCCTCTCGTTGGATCTGTACGGCGACCTGGCGGGCGATGTCGCCCGTGCCGATGAACGCCCAGCCGAACTGTGCCAACTTCGTTTCCTCCTTTTTAACTTCTTATTTATCTTCTTTCCGGCTTTTAGTTCCCGTTTATCGCCCGTTTATGTCTGACATAGTACTCGCATCGGCGAGATCAGCGACCGCCTGCACGGGACGAGCGGGGATCTTTTCCAAAAAAGCGGCGATGACGGCGAACGCCTCTTCGAAGTGTTCGCGCTCGTTCAAAAACTCGTGCCGCGAACCCTCGATGAGGTATTGTTCCGCCTTGGCCATCCCCTGCTTCTTATAAAAGTCGAACAGCCTGCCCACGCCCGCAGCGCCGCCGACGGGATCTTCCGCCCCCGAAATGAGAAGGAGCGGCATCTCCCTACGCAGGCCTGCGGCGTTCTTTTTTGTATACAGCCCCGCCAGGCCGCGGAAGAAGCTGCGGAAAAAATTGTTGCTGCAGGTGAAGGTGCAGAACGGGTCCTCCGCATAGCGCGCGTTGTTCTCTCGGTCGCTGCTCAGCCACTGGCCGCGGCCTTCTTTGAACTTTTTGTCGTAGCCGCCGAACACCATGCCGTTGACCAGCTTGGCGGGGGCGTCTTCCCCTTTACACAGGCAGCCGAGCGAGGCGATCAGCAGCCCCGCGCGCACGGCGAGCGCGTTCTGGCGAGAGCTGCCGGCGATAATCGCGCCGCCGATAAGGTCCGCGTGCTTTTGGATGAACGACTGGGTCAGGAAAGAGCCGTAGGAAAAGCCGAACAGCACATATTTGATGCCGGGATAACGGCCGCGGTAAAATTCGGCGATGTGCGCCATGTCTTCCACGGTGTCCGCGAACATGTCGCCGGGGGCGTAGCCGAGCGTTTCGGCATCGGTATCGCCGTGGCCGCGGTGATCGTCCGCCACCACCGTATACCCCAGCTCGTTCAGCAGCCGCGCGAACTTGTCGTACCGCGCCGCGTACTCGTTCATGCCGTGGGCGATCTGGACGACGCCGCGCGGGTCTTCTACCTTCCACTCGCGCACGAAGATCTGTTTTCCGTCAAATGTCGTAAATTGCATAGTACTCTCCCTGTCATAATGGGCTGTTATTTCCTCTATTATATCTTATTTTCCGTCTTCTGTAAAGAGATGAACGAAATTTTTTTCCAGCGCGGCTATTTTCCCGTTCCGCGCCATATACTGTAAAGGGAGCGAACGCGCCAAAGGGAACGGACTCGCAAACCGGGGCGAACGCAAAAAAGGAATGGTCGCGCAAACCGGGGCGAACGCGCCCTTCCACATAGTAAGAAAGAAGGAGGCGGAGATGCGGACAATTATCCTGACGGGCGGCGGAAAAAGGAGGCGAAGATGCGGACACTCATATTGACGGGCGGCGGGAGCGCGGGGCACGCCGTGCCGCACCTGGCGCTGCTGCCGGGGCTGCGACAGCACTTCCGCCTCGCCTATATCGGCACCGACGGCATCGAACGGCGGATCATGGAGCAGAGCGGGCTGCCCTATTACGCCATCCCCGCCGTCAAATTCGTGCGGGCGGGGGTATGGAAGAACGCGGGGCTGCCCTTCCGCTTCCCCCAAAGCGTGCGGGCGGCGAAGAAGGCGCTGCAGGCGGCGGGGGCGGAGGGCGTATTTTCCAAGGGCGGATACGTCGCCCTGCCCGTGGCGCTGGCGGCGCGCTCGCTGGGGCTGCCCGTGGTGACGCACGAATCCGACCTGACGCCGGGGCTTGCCAACCGCCTGATCGCCCGCGGCTGCGCCGCCGTGCTGACCAGCTTTCCCGAAACGGCGCAGAAGTTCAAAAACGGCATCTGGACGGGGCCGCCCCTACGGCGGGAACTGCTGTGCGGGAACAGGACGCGGGCGCGCGCCAAATACGCCCTGACGGGGGAAAAGCCGGTGCTGCTCATCTTCGGGGGAGGCAGCGGCAGCCGCGCCCTCAACGAGGCGGCGGACGGGGCGACGGAGCGTATCCTTTCCATCTTCGACGTGGTGCATATCCGCGGCGACGAGGGGCAGGCGCGGCCGGGATATGTGCCCCTTGCGTATGAGCCGGACATGGCCTCCGCCTACGCCTGTGCGGACTTCGTGCTGGCGCGGGCGGGATCGAATACCCTGTTCGAGCTGCTGGCGCTGAAAAAGCCCGCCCTGCTCGTGCCGCTTGCCAACAAACGCTCGCGCGGCGACCAGCAGGAAAACGCCGCCTATTTTGAACGGCGCGGGCTGGTGCGGGTACTGCCCGAAGAGGCGCTCTCGCCCGACGCGCTTTTTGCCGCCCTGCAAGAGCTTGCCGCCGACGCCGGTTTGCGCCGCGCCCTGGCGCAGCACCGCCCCGCCGTCGGCAACGCCGCCATCATCCGCGCCGTCCGCACGGCGATGGGAGAATGAAAAACTTAAAACGGACGCCGCCTCGCAGCGCGGGCGGCGGCATCAAAAAAGAGAGGTCGAACCTCTCTTTTTCCTTTCGGTTTTTATGCGTTATGTGCGGCATAGTACTGCGCAAAAGCCGGAAAAACGCGCACAGCGGGGCGGAACAACCTTTCAATAGCGCAAAAAAGCGCAGAACTTATGCCCTGCGTGGCACAAAGCCGCGGGCGCGGAGAAATTCTAAAGACAGAGGCAGCCAATGCGCGGCGTGTGCCATAGCGTCTTTATCCCAATCGGCAAAGGCGACGTCTTCCGCGCAGACGGACATGCCGTGCGGGCCGCGGTCGAACAGGTGCAGCTCCGCCGCCACCCCCTGCCGCAGCAGGGCGGCGCACAGCAGCAGCGCGTTCTGCGGCGGTACCAGCGCGTCCTGCGAGGTCGCCCAGACAAAGGTGGGCGGAGCCGCGGGGCGGATGTGTTTTTCGAAAGAATACGCCTGCGGGGATACGGCGTCGCCGCAGAAATTGCGGAAGGAATCGGCATGCGCAACTTCTTTGTCGGCGCTGACGACGGGGTAGGAGAGGATGGCGGCGTCCGGGCGGATGCGCGCGCACTCTTCCCCGAATGCGGCGCGAAGGGCGGCATCGTCCCACAGATAGGAGATGCAGCCGCACAGATGCCCGCCCGCCGAAAAGCCGACGGCGGCGATATGGGCGGGGTCGACGGAGAGCGCTTCCGCCTCTTTCCGCAGATACAGCATCGCCATGCCCGCCTGCAAGATCTGGGCGGGATAGGAGACGGGGGCGATGTCGTATTCCAACACGAAGCAGTCGAACCCCGCCGCATAATAGCGCAGGGCGACGGGCTCCCCTTCCCGCTCCGACCAAAAGGCGTAGGCGCCGCCGGGGATGACGAGCATGGCGGGGCGGACACGCCGCTCGCCCAGTTCCGCAAACTGCGGGTGGCGGTAGGAAAGAAGGCGCCCCTCCCGTTCCCCTTCGCGGCGGATGCCGAAATAGGCGTATAAGTCGATGCGCTCGCAGATCATGACCGTTCTCCTTTCTAAGGCGTTTCCTAAGAGGTATTTTAAGACGTTTTACAGGACGATGGAATCGATCTCTGCCAGTTCTTCGGCGGTAAACTGCGCGTTCACGCGGATGTCGTCTTCGATCTGCGAAGAGCGGGAGGCGCCGATGATGACGCTGGCGACGTCTTCATCCTTCAGCACCCACGAAAGCGCCATCTCTGCCAGCGTCTGCCCGCGGCGGGCGGCGACCTCGTTGAGGGCGAGGAGCTTGCTTTGCAGTTCGGGCGTCAGCACAGACTGTTTGAGGAACATGTCCTTGCTCATGCGGCTGCCCTCGGGGATGCCGTGCAGGTACTTGTCCGTCAAAAGCCCCTGTGCCAGCGGACTGTACGCCGTGACGGCGAAGCCCTGCTCGTGCGCGAACGCCTTGATGCCGCTGGTTTCGATCGTCCGATCCAAAATGGAGTACGGCATCTGCGTGAGCACGAAGGGAACGCGCAGGGCGCGGTAGCAGGCGACGGCGGCCTTGGTCTGCTCGCAGTTATAGTTGGAGATGCCGATGTACAGCGCCTTGCCGCTCTGCACGATCTGCTGCATGGCCTGGCAGGTCTCCTCGATGGGGGTATCGGGGTCGGGGCGGTGATGGTAGAAGATGTCTACATAATCGACGCCGAGGTTTTGCAGGCTGCGGTCGAGGCTGGCGATGAGGTGCTTGCGGCCGCCGTTGCCCGAGCCGTACGGCCCGCGCCAGGCGCCGTAGCCCGCCTTGGTGGTGACGATCAGCTCGTCGCGGTAGCCGTGCAAATCGTTTTTGAGGATGCTGCCGAAGTTCTTTTCGGCAGCGCCCGCGGCGGGGCCGTAGTTGTTGGCGATGTCGAACACGGTGATGCCGCTGTCGAAGGCGGTGAACACCATGTCGCGCATGTTCTCGTACGAGTCGAGCGAGCCGAAGTTGTGCCACATGCCGAAGGACAGGGCGGAGAGCTTCAGCCCGCTTTTGCCCGCGCGGCGGTATTCCATGGCATCGTACCGCTCGGCGGCGGGAGAGTAGCTGTTATTGCGGCGGATGAGTGCGCCGATCTCTTTTCCGTTCATAGTGTGTTTCCTCGTTCGGCGCTGCTAAGGCGCCGTAAAATTTTTGCGGGCAGAACGCCTGCCCGCATCGTTTTTGCCTATAGCGCCTATATTGTAAAAGAAAAAAATGGAAATGTCAACAGCTTTCTAAGGGGAAATTTGTCTCCGTTCAAAATCTCAAAAAGAGCCGCTTTTTTATTCGAAATCGCCGATGCGCGCCCCCACATACACCGGCAGCGTTGGCTAAGCCGCCGAAGCGCGCCCGCAGGCGGGAGCAGGGCTTGCACCCCTATGTAAGGTCGCCGAAGCGCGCCCCTGCGCCCGGCGGGCAGGGCTTGCCGTCCGGCTTTTCCGGCCCCGCGCCCTTCAAATCGACCAGCACCACGTCTGCGCCGATCTTGACGATATTGCGCAAGGGGATGAACAGGTCTTCGCGGCGGAAGAGGCGGATGCCGCTTTTGCCGGGCACGGCGATGCCGATGACGCGGCCTTCGGGGAAGGTGAAGACGATGTCGCACGTTTTGCCGAGGTTTTTGCCGTCGGTCACGTTGACGACGTATTTGCACTTTAACTCTCTGTACGATGTTTCCATGAGACCTCCTTGCGGCACGTTTCGGCAGAAAACGCGCCCAATACCAGTATATGCGGCGGCGGGCGGATGTGTGCATCGACCCGAAAACACGGACAAGACGGAGGCGTTTGCCCGTAAAAACGGGGCAGAATTGTTTGAAGAAGGGAATACCAAGAGGAAAACGTCCGTTTGCATAGTACATCGCGCGGCACAGTTCGGCGAAACGCGTGGAACAAAGCCAAGCGCAGAGAAACGTATGCGCCGCCGCCAACACCTTGCGCCCTCCTCTTCTGCGCCTCTCCCCTTTTTGATCATACTCCTCCACAATTCTACATTTTACATTCTACATTTTACATTTCAATTTCCTGCCCTTCCCTCCCCTCTCCGTATAAGGAACGCGCAAACGGAGCATACTCAAAGAAAAAACGGAGGCCCTGTATGGCAAAGAAGAAAAAGCAAAAAGTGCGCACCCTGACCGATAAACAGTACAGCGAATACCTGATGTCGCTCAAAGACGAGCGGCCGACCATGCTCATCGACAAGGACGGCAGCCGCCGCCCGCAGCGGTAAAATGCGGAGCGGCAGCCCCGCGGCGAGGGGGCGGCGGTAAAACAAAAGGGCTCCCGCGGCGGCGAGTGAGGGCGCGGGGAGAGCTTCCCGCAGCGGTAAAGCGTTCCTTTCCACAATAAAGACCGCTCGCCGCCCGACGCATCGGCATGCGCAGGCACAGCGGTAAATAGTTCCTTCCCCAAAGAAAAAAAGAGGCGGAAACGCGGACTTTGGGCGGAATGCAGAGTACTATGCCGCGCATAAACGCCGCCTTTTGCAGGGGAAAGGCGGCAGCCTGCGGCGGGGAACAAAAAATTTTTGCCGCCGCGGGCAAATCGCTTGCAAAAAAATGCAGGCGGAGTATAATAATGCCGTTTGAAACTGAGAGGATAACGGCAATGGAAGAGACGCGGCCTTCGCGCGGAAAACACATACTCGCCCTCATCGGGCATATCGCAAAGAGCAGCGTGGTGCTCATCGTGGCGCTGGCTGCGGCGGGCATCACCTGTTTTTTTGTGCCCGTCGATAAGGAATATCTGGGATACTTCGATTTAGAGACGCTCGCCTGCCTGTTCTGCACCCTGGCGGTGGTGGCGGCGTTCAAGAACATCAAGTTCTTCGTGTGGCTGGCAGACATCATCGTGCGGCGGTTCAAGAACATGCGCAACATCGTGCTGGCGCTGGTGTTCGTGACCTACTTCGTCTCGATGATCATGGCCAACGACATGGCGCTCATCACCTTTTTGCCCCTGGGGTACTTCGTGCTCGATTCGTGCGGGAACAAGAAGCTGACCGCCTTCACCTTTATCATGCAGAACATCGCCGCCAACCTCGGCGGCATGCTGACCCCCTTCGGCAACCCGCAAAACCTGTACCTGTATTCCTATTTCGAGATCCCCACGGGCGAATTTTTCCGGATCATGGCCCTGCCCTTTGCGGCGGCGTTCGTGATGATCCTCGGCATCTGCCTGTTCGTTAAGCCGGAGGCGGCCGCCGTGCAGTCTCGCCCCAAAAACGCCCCGCCCGCCTGGCGCATCGCCGTGTATTCGCTGCTGTTCGTGCTGTCGGTGCTCATCGTCTTCCGCGTGTTCCCCTACTACTGGGGGCTGCTGGCGGTGGTCGCAGCGCTCCTCATCTTCGATTTCCGCGCCATCCTGCGCGTGGACTACGCCCTGCTGTTGACCTTCTGCGCCTTCTTCGTGTTTTCGGGGAACATGGCGCGCATCCCCGCCGTGGAAGAGTTTTTGGGCGGGCTGGTGGCGCTGGACCCGCTGGCGTTCGGCACCCTTTCCTGCCAGGTCATCTCCAACGTGCCCTCGGCGGTGCTGCTGTCAAAATTCACGGGCGACTATGCAAACCTGTTGGTCGCCGTCAACATCGGCGGGCTGGGCACCCCCATCGCCTCGCTGGCGAGCCTCATCACCCTGAATACATACCGCACCGTCTGCCCCGGCGGCACCAAGAAGTATATCCTCCTCTTTTCCGCCCTCAACTTCGGCTTTTTGGCGGTGCTTTTGGGGATCGGATAACTGAATGCGTTTCTCTTGTAAAAGCAGCGCCTCCCTCTTGCAGGCGCGGAAAAATTTTTTATTTGATCGCCACGCAAAAGGCACCCTCCGCGGAGGGTGCCTTTTGCCGATCTATGCCGCGCATACTACTGTGCAAACTGCGAGTTATAGAGGTCATAATAGAAGCCGCGGCGGGCCATGAGGCTCTCGTGCGTGCCCTGCTCGATGACGGTGCCTTCGTTCATCACCAAAATGAGGTCGGCGTCCAAGATGGTAGAAAGGCGGTGGGCGACGATGAAGGAGGTGCGCCCGCGCATGATCTTGCGGAAGGCCTTCTGGATGCGCATTTCGGTCATGGTGTCGATATTCGAGGTCGCCTCGTCCAAGATGAGCATGGGCGGGTCGGCGAGCATGACGCGGGCGATGCACAACAGCTGCCGCTCGCCCTGCGAGATGCTGACGTTGCCCGAAAGCACCGTGTCGTACCCGTGCTCCAAATTGCGGATAAAGAAGTCGCAATACGCCGCCTTTGCCGCCGCCTCCACCTGTTCGCGGGTGGCGTTCTCGTTTCCATAGGCGATGTTCCAGGCGACCGTTTCGCCGGCGAGGAAGCTCTCTTGCAGCACCATGCCGAACAGCTTGCGGTATTCGTCTAAGGGGACGGAAGTGATGTCGGTGCCGTCGACGGTGATGCGGCCGCCCTGCAGGTCGTAAAAGCGCATCAACAGGTTGATGAGGGTGGTCTTGCCGCAGCCGGTGGGGCCGACGATGGCGACCTTGCTGCCGGCGGGAACGGAGACGTTCAGATCTTCGATGAGCGTTTTTTCGGGGTCGTACGAGAAGCGGGCGTGTTCGATGCGGATCTCGCCGCGCACCTTGCCGATGCGGGCGCTGCCCGAAAGGTCTTCGCCCGGCTCGTCGGTCACTTCAAACACGCGCGCGGCGGAGGCGAAGGCGTTTTGCAGCTGGGTGACGACGTTGGAGACCTCGTTGAAGGGCTTGGTGTACTGGTTGGCGTAGCTGAGGAAGACGGACAGCATGCCGACTGTGAACCCGCTCAGCTCGAAGGCGCCCAAATGCAGGGTGCCGCCGTCGCTGAGGATGCAGAACACCGCCCCGAGTACGCCCACGAAGGCGTAGATGACCGCGTTGACAAAGCGGGTGCTGGGGTTGGTGAGCGCCGAAAAGTACTGCGCCCGCCAGCCGATCTGATACAGGTGAGCGTCGATCTCGGCAAACTTTTTGCAGGACTTTGCTTCCTGATTGAAGAGGATGACCGCCTTCTGCCCCCCGAGCATCTCTTTGACGTGCGCCGCCAGCTTGCCCTGCACCTTGACCTGACGGCTGAAGCTCTTGAAGGTGCGCTTGGTGATGAACGCCGCCACGAACAGCGACAGCGGCGTCAGCACCACGACCACGAGCGCCACGATGTAGTTGATGACGAACATGACCACGAGGGTAGCGAGGATGGTCATCACCCCCGTGAACAGCTGCGCCACCCCCTGCAGCAGGCCGTCGGAGATGATGTCGACGTCGTTGACCACGCGGGCGATGACGTCGCCCTGGGCGTGGGTGTCGATATAGCGGATGCGCGCCGCCGTCAGCGAAGCGAAGGCGTCTTTGCGCAGGTCGCGCACCAGGCGGTAACAGAGAGTGTTGACGCAGTTGCCGAGAAGTTTTTGCGATACGAAGGCCGCCAAAACACAGGCGGCGAACCCCGCCGTCATGGCGTAGACGGCTTCAAAATCTACATCCCCCGCGCCGACCATGGCGTCGATGGCCTTGCCGTACAGCACCGGGCCCACGAGGACGAAGGCGACGTACAGCAGGCTGAAAACGGTGGCGCCGACGACGTAGCCGCGGTAGGGGCGGATATAATGCAGCAGGCGGCGGGTGATGCCGCGCTTGAATTCTCTCTTTTCATTCATTGCCGCTTTCCCCCTCCTGCACTTTTGACTGCGAGTCGCAGATCTCTTTATACAGCGGGCAGGCGCCATACAGCTCTGCATGTTTGCCCTGCCCCACCACCTTGCCGTCTTCCATCACATAGATGACGTCTGCATTGCGGATGGACGAGGCGCGCTGCGAGACGATGACGGTGGTGACGCCGCGCATGGCGGCGATGTTGGCGCGCAGCCGCGCGTCCGTCTGAAAGTCGAGCGCGGAACAGCTGTCGTCGAGGATGAGGATCCTGGGCGAGCCGGTAAGGGCGCGGGCGATGGTCAGGCGCTGGCGCTGGCCGCCGGAAAAGTTTTTGCCCCCCTCGCCGACGGGGGCATCCAGCCCGCCCTTTCCCGCCACGAAGGCGTCGGCACAGGCGATGCGAAGGGCCGCCTCGCAGGCGGCGTCGTCCGCGTCCGCCCGCCCCCATTGCAGGTTGGAGCGCACCGTGCCCGAAAACAGCTGCACGTTCTGCGGCACCATGCCGAAGGCGGCGCGCAGGGTGCGCACGGGATAGTCGCGCACATCGTGCCCGAATACGCGCACGCTGCCCTCCCCTGCGTCGTACAGGCGGGGCAGCAGGCTGACCAGCGTAGACTTGCCGCTGCCCGTGCCGCCGATGATGCCGACGGTGGCGCCCTGCGGCACGCGGAGCGTGACCCCGCGCAGCGAATAGCGGTCGGTGCCCGCATACGAGAAGCTGACCCCTTCCATTTCCAGCGCGGGGGCGGAGAGGTCGAAGGCCGCATCTCCCCCCTCGCTCATGGAAGAGCGGGTATCGAACAGCTCGCTGACCCGCTTCATGGAGGCGTGCGCCTTGGTGAACAGCGACACGAGGTTGGAGATGACGATCATGGCGTTGAGTATCTGCGCCATGTAGTTGATGACGGCGATGATCTCGCCGTTGGTGAGCACGCCCGTATCCACCTTGAAGCCGCTGACAAGCAGCAGGAGCGCCACGCCGCAGTTGACGATGGCGTAGGTGAGCGGGTTGAGCCAGGCGGAGATCTTGCCGATCTTCAAAGAATTGTCCAGCATGTCTGCCGCCGCCTCGTCGAAGCGGGCGCGCTCGTTTTCACGGTTGGAAAAGGCGCGCACCACGCGGGCGCCCTCCAGATTTTCTCCCGCGATCTGCGCCAGGCGGTCCAGCTTTTTTTGGTTTTTGGAATAATACGGCACCGTTTTGTGCATGATCAACCACAGCACCAGCCCCACCAGCACGGTGACGCCCAAGACGATGAGCCCGATCTGCCAGTCGATGACAAGGCAGAGGATGACCGAGCCTGCGGCGATGAAGGGAGCGCGCACGACCAGGCGGATGATCATCGCCACGGCGCTCTGCATCTGGTTGACGTCGTTGACGGTGCGGTTGACGAGGGAAGCGGAGCCGATCTTGTCCAGCTCCCGGTACGACAGGGTGTTGATGTGGGCAAACAGCGCGTCGCGCACGTTGGTGCCGAACCCCTGCGAGGCGATGGAGGCGGAGCGCTGGCAGAACAGCGCGCAGGCAAAGCCGACCGCGCCCATCAGCAGCATGAGCCCCCCGCCGCGCAGCACATAGCCGACATCGCCCGCCGCCACGCCCGTATCGATGATGTCCGCCATCACCAGCGGCACCAACAGTTCGAGCGCCGCCTCGATCCACTTGAACAGCGGGCCGAGGATGCATTGCAACTTATATTCCTTCAAATAGCGAAAGTATCTCTTCACATTGCCCTCACTTACGGCATTTTTTTGACAGACAGAGTACTATGCGCGGCATAAATACGCCCTGCCCGCCCCTCTTTTTCCTTCCATTATACCATGGAAAGCGGCGCCGCGCAAGCAAAAAGGGAAAAATCCCCAAAACCCAAGACCGTCGGCTCAACCATTTCCGCCGCCTCCGTTTCCGCCGTATCGATTTTTACAGCACCCTTACGGCAGAGGCCCGCCCCGCCGTTGACAGAGCGCTCCTTCCGTGATATAATAGCGGTATCGAATACAGCGGGAGGGAGAAATGGAAACAGACCGACTGATGGACGAATTTTTACAGGCCGCGCGCGAGCAGGGGTACAGCGACCTGCACGCCGAGATGCTGCTGGGGCTGGCGTGCTCGCCGGAGGCGGAAGATTATTACGGCGATCTGGACAGCGCCGTCATCGCCCTGACGGAGCTGTGCCGCCAATGCAAAGACCACGAAGAATGCTTCAAAAAATTTTTGCCCGAACATGACGGCTGAAAGGACACGCAAAAGACGCCGCGCACGATGGTGCGCGGCGATTTCTATGCCCGCCCGGGCGAAACGCACCCGCCTACAGCAGGATGCACAGCACGCCGCCCCTGCCCTCGTTGACGATGCGCTCGACGGCGCGCTGCAGCTTGCCGCGCGCTTCGGGCGGCATGGTCTTGCGCTGCATCTCTTCCTGCGCCATCTGGCGGAAGCTCTTGCCGAACATGTCGGTATCCCACAGGCCGTCAGGGTCCTGCCGGTAGCGCTCCGCCATGCTGCGCGCGAACTCTTCGCCCCGCTCCCCTTCGCCCGTATAAGGACTGATGTCGCTGCGGACGCATACGCGGATGACGTGGTACTGCGCCGCGTCCGCGCACAACCGGACCCCGCACTTGCCGCCGCGGCGCACCGTTTCGGGGGCGCGCAGGGTAAGCTGCGCGGGCGGGGTGACGCCGTAGCCGCACTCGTCCGCCGCCGCGAAGGCGGCGGCGCAGCCGTCGTAAAAGCGCTTGGCTCTAGCAAGCGAGCGGATATACGCCAGCAGCTGCAGGTCGCTGCCGATCTCTTCGCCGCACTCCTGCGACAGGGTGCGGTAGAATACCCCCTCTTTGGCGGCAAAGCGGAAGACGGCGCTGCCGCAGGCGGCGTCGCCTTCAAAGGAGAGGCAGTACACGTCTTCCCCTTCAAACGCTTCCGAAAGGAGGTGCAGGTCGCCGAAGGCGCGCATCTTTGCCGCCGCCTCGCGCACCTTGGCAAGGATCGCCTCCGCCGCCTTGCTCTCCTGCGGCAGCGCCTGCATCCAGGCGGGCAGAAAGATCTCCAGCCGCGTCAGCGGAAAGGAAAGCAGCAGCGCCGAAAAGAGGGCGGGGGCGTCCACCTCGTCCGTGCCGCAGGCGACGGCTGCCAGGGCGTACTTTTTTTCCAGCGCCGCAGCCAGCGCCGCGCACTCGTCGGAAGCGTGAAAGCGGCTGCACAGCGCCAGTACCGCCGGCACCCCGCGGGCGGAAAGCCAGGCCGCCAGCTTTTCTTCTTCCGCCGCGATCTCTTCCCGCGGCACGCCGCAGGAGGCGTCCGTCGTGACCAGCACCGCCGCCTCACATTCCCCTTCCCCCAAAAAAGCGGTCAATTCTCCGCCTTCGGGGAGCGGGGCGCACATGCTCCCCTCCTCCGCCTCTCCGCCGCACGAGCGCGCCAGGGCGGTGAGAAAAGCCTGCGCGCCGCTCTGCGAGGCAGCGGCGACGGCGATGCGGCACCTGCCGCCCGTGCGGGCGGCGAGCGATCGTACTATCTCTTCCAACATAAAAACAGCCTCCCTATCCCAAAATTGCTTCGGGGATACGGAAGCCGTTCGTCCCCCGCTACCGCCGATACAGTCTACTATATGCGGGGGAAATTTGGTTTATGCAATGCAAAGCAAGGGCGAGAAGCCGCGCGCCGCGCAGGAAAGCGCTGCAAGAACGAGGCGTTCAGCCCTCTTTTTTGCCGTGCGAGAGTTTTTTGACGGAGGTGTGGTGCTCTTCGCCCGCCAGCAGGGCGACGATGTTTTTGCGGTGGGCGAACCAGGTGAGGAAGCAGTCCAACAGCAGCAACAGGAAGATGGCGACCACGAAGGGGTTGCCCGTCTCGCCGCCGTAGCGGAGATAGAAAATGACCCCCTGGATGACGGCGAAGAGGGATACGCCCAGAAGGCTCCCCATCGAGCCCCACTCGCTCGCCCATATGTAAAAGAGGGTGAGCACCAGAACGCCCAACACGACGAAGATCATCCACCAATATTCGCAGCAGAGGGCGAAGGCGAACATGCCCAGGGTGGAGGCGATGCCCTTCCCCCCCTTGAAGCGCATGGTGACGGGATAGATGTGCCCGACGATGACGGACACGCCGCACACATAGCGGGCGAGGTCGGAGACGAGCACGTCTGTGCCCGCGAACACATAGCCCTGAAAGACGAGGTGCGCCACGAGCAGGGGCAGGCCGCCCTTGACCATGTCACACAAAAGGGTCAGGGCGCCGATCTTGAGCCCGAACTGGCGGCTCATGTTCATGGTGCCGGGGTTGCCGCTGCCCATCTTGCGCACGTCTTTATGCTTGATCTTGGAAATGAGCAGGGCGAAGTTGAAGCAGCCGATCAGATAGGATACGACCGCCATGAGGATGAACCAATACCAGATGTTTGCAAATTCCAGTGCTTGCATACTCTCTCCTTGCGGAAAAGTTTTGCGGCGGAGACGCCGCAGGAAAGATCTTATTCGTTCGGCAGCGCCGCGGAAAAAGCGGAGCTATACGGTGACGCTGTCGCCGTCGTCGCTGCGGTTGCGCAGGACGATGCGGATGGGCGTGCCGCTGAAATCGAAGGAGCGGCGCAGCACGTTTTCCAGATACCGCCGGTAGGAAAAGTGCATGAGCGATTCGTCGTTGACGAACATGACGAAGGTGGGCGGGCAGACGCTGGGCTGCGAGCAGAAATAGATCTTCAGCCGCCTGCCGTTGTAGGAAGCGGGCTCGTTGGTGCGCACGGCGTCCAGCACGAGGTCGTTGAGGGTGCCGGTGGGCACGCGGCGGTTGGCGTTTTCAAAGGCGCGGCGGGCAAGGGACAAGACCCGCTCGGCGCGCTGACCCGTTTTGGCGGAGATGTACACGGACAGGTAGTAGTCCATGAAGGAAAGGTCCGCCTTCAGCTTCTCTTCAAAGCGGTTGACGGTGCGGGTGTCCTTTTCGATCAGGTCCCACTTGTTCATGACGATGACGGAGGGCTTGCCCTGCTCGTGCACATAGCCGATGATCTTGACGTCCTGCTCGGTGAGCCCTTCGGTGCTGTCTACCACCAATAAACACACGTCGGCGCGGCGCACGGCGTCAAAGGCGCGCAGCACGCTGTAATACTCGACGTCGTCGGTGACGTTCTTTTTGCGGCGGATGCCCGCCGTGTCGATGAGCAGGTACTTCTGCCCCTCTACTTCGAAGGGGGTGTCGATGGCGTCGCGGGTGGTGCCGGCGATGTCGGTGACGATGGTGCGCTCGAAGCCGAGCAGGCGGTTGGTGAGGCTGCTCTTGCCCGCGTTGGGCTTGCCGACGACGGCGATCTTCAGCCGCTCGGAGTCTTCCTCTTCGCCGCTTTCAAAATAAGAGACCACCTCGTCGAGCAGGTCGCCGACCCCCTGCGAGTGCTCTGCCGACACGGCGAAGGGCTCGCCCAGCCCCAAAGAATAGTATTCGAACAGCTTGTCCTGCGAAAAATTGTCGATCTTGTTGACGCAGAGGATGACGGGTTTGCGGCAGCGGCGCATCTTTTCCGCCACGTCTTTATCGGAAGCGGTCAGCTCCTCTTTGCCGTCTACCATCCAGATGATGACCTGCGCCACGTCGATGGCGGCGTCTGCCTGGCGCAGGATCTCGCGCCACATCGTATCCGTCGATTTGAGCTCGATGCCGCCCGTATCGACGACGGTGAAGCGCTTGCCCCGCCAAACGGCGTCTGCATACAGCCTGTCTCGGGTGACGCCCGGCCTGTTTTCCGTAATGGAGATCTTTCTGCCGGCGATCTTGTTGAAGAGCGTGCTCTTGCCCACGTTGGGGCGGCCAACGATCGCAACTAAAGGATTAGCCACGTAAATTTACCTCCTCTTTCCCTTATCAATACAGGTATTATACTGGATTGCGCAGATTTTGTAAAGAAAAAACGCGCCCGCGGCGGACAAAGAGTGCCGGCGCGGCGCGAGTTTATGCACATTGCCCGCCAAAGGGGCAGATTTTTGACGTGCGGCGCGCCCTTCCGAGCAGGGAGGGCGCGCCGCGTTTTTAAGCGAAGACGCCCGCCGAGGAGCCAAAGGCGCGCTCAAAGATATTTCCCCGTCCTGCTTTCGGGGCAGGCCTTGATCTCTTCCACACCGCCGCAGGCGACGATGCGCCCGCCCGCCTCGCCGCCGCCCGGGCCCATATCGATGATGTAGTCGGCGCTGCGGATGAGGTCGAGGTCGTGCTCGACGACGATGACCGTCGCCCCCTGCCCGATGAGCGCCTGGAACACGGATACGAGGGTGGCAACGTCCAGCGGATGCAGGCCGATGGTGGGCTCGTCGAACACGAACACGGCGTCCGCCTGCCCCCTGCCCATCTCTTCCGCCAGCTTGAGCCGCTGCGCCTCGCCGCCCGAAAGCCCGGGCGTCCCCTCGCCGAGGGTGAGATAGCCCAGGCCCAGCTCTTGCAGCACCCGCAGCTTTCCCGCCACGCTCTTCATGCCCGCGCACGCTTCCAGCGCCGCGGAGACGTCCATCGCCATCAGTTCGGGCAGGGAATATTCCCTGCCCCCGACGGGGCAGCGCACCGCCTGCGCCGCCTGCGCGTAGCGGGCGCCGCGGCACTGCGGGCAGGGGATATCGACGTCGGGCAGAAACTGCACGTCCAGCGAGATGCTGCCCGTGCCGTCGCACACGGGACAGCGCAGGCTGCCCGTGTTGTAGGAAAAGTCGCCCGCCTTATACCCCGCCGCCTTTGCCGCGGGGGTACGGGCAAAGATCTTGCGCAGCTCGTCGTGCACGCCCGCATAGGTGGCGACGGTGGAGCGGATGTTGACGCCGATGGGCGTGGCGTCGATGAGTTTGACGCGGGCAATGCCCTCCGCCTCGACGGCGCGCACATGCGGAGGCAGCGGCCTTCCCTCGATGCGCGCCTGCAGGGCGGGGACGAGGCTTTCCAGCACCAGCGTGGTCTTGCCCGAGCCGGAAACGCCCGTCACTGCGGTCAGCCGCCCCTTGGGGAAAACCGCTTTCAGCGGCTTGACGGTGTGCACGGCGCCCGTGGAAAGGCGGATGGCGCCTTTGGCGAACACCTCCCCTTTCGCCGCCTGCGGGCGCAGGGGCGGACAGGGCGCGCCGCTCAAAAAGGGGCCGATCTTGGAATGTTTATCTTTGACGATCTCCTCTACCGACCCCTGCGCCACCACCTGCCCGCCCGCCTCGCCGGCGCCCGGGCCCATCTCGATGATGTGGTCGGCGGCGGAGAGGATCTGCGCGTCGTGGTCGACGAGGACGACGGAGTTGCCGTCGGCGACGAGGTCGTGCATGACGCCCGTAAGGCCTTGGATGTTGTCGGGATGCAGGCCGATGGAAGGTTCATCCAATACATACAAGACGCCCGTGGTGCGGTTGCGCACGGCGCGCGCCAGCTGCATGCGCTGCCGCTCGCCCGTGGAGAGGGTGGAAGCCGCCCTGTCGAGGGAGAGGTAGCCAAGGCCCAGCTCGAACAGCCGCCGCGCCGCGGTGCGGAAGGACTCGCAGATGCTCTCCGCCATGGGGCGCATGGCGGGCGGCAGGCTCGCGGGGACGCCGTCTACCCACGCCGCCAGTTTCTCCAGCGGCATGCGGCAGGCTTCATCCAGAGAGATGCCGCGCACGAGGGGCGCGCGGGCGGCTTCGGACAGGCGGGAGCCGCCGCAGGCGGGGCAGTCTTCCTGCCGCAGGAATTTTTCCACCCGCTTCATGCCGCTCTCGTCTTTGACCTTGGAAAGGGCGTTTTCGACGGTGTGCACGGCGCTGTAATAGGTGAAATCGAGCTCGGTGGGAACGTCGGCGTTTTTGGCGCGGTAGAGAATGTGCTTCTTTTCGGCGGGGCCGTCGTAGACGATGCGCTTTTCCTCTTCGGTGAGGTCTTTGAAGGGAACGTCTGTACGCACCCCCATGGCGCGGCAGACGTCCGTCATCAGCGACCACATGAGGCTGTTCCAGGGGGCGACGGCGCCTTCGTCGATGGTCAGGCTGTCGTCGGGGACGAGGGTGCTCCTGTCCACCGTGCGCACGATGCCCGTGCCGCCGCACGCCCTGCACGCCCCGCCGCCGTTGAAGGAGAGTTCCTCCGCCGAGGGGGCGTAGAACTGCGCCCCGCAGACGGGGCAGGTGAGCTGCCCGCCCGCCGCCACGGCGAGGGTAGGCGGCAGGTAGTGCCCGTGGGGGCAGCGGTGGGAAGCGAGGCGGGAATAGAGCAGGCGCAGGCTGTTGAGAAGCTCGGTGCCCGTGCCGAAGGTGCTGCGGATGCCGGGCACGGCGGGGCGCTGGTGCAGCGCCAGCGCCGCGGGGACGTATAAGATCTCGTCCGCCTGCGCCTTGGCAGCCTGCGTCATCCGCCGCCGCGTGTAGGCGGAGAGCGCCTCTAAATAGCGGCGCGAGCCCTCGGCGTACAGCACGCCCAGCGCCAGCGACGACTTGCCCGAACCGGACACGCCGGCGATGCCGACGATCTGATGCAACGGAACGTCTACGTCGATGTTTTTCAGATTGTGCACCCGCGCGCCGCGGATGCGGATATAGTTTTGCATATGCACCCTTCCGCAAAGGCTTTCCCCTTCCGAAAAAAAGCCCGCCTTTTTCTCTTTTCAGAAATGCGGAAAGGCGGCACAGACCGCCCTTCCGTTCAAAAATTTCAGTTATTGGGCATGCCGCAGAGATAGCGGGGCACGCCGTCATACACGCCGCCCTTTGCCACCACCTGGTAGAAGCGGATGCCGCCCGCGAGGTTGGAACAGCGGATGCCCTGCGCCGACAGCATGCGGCAGGCGATATAGCTGCGCAGGCCGCTGTAGCAGTTGACGTAGTAGGTCTTGTTCCTGTCCAGCTCGCCGATGCGCCCGCGCAGCTCGTCGACGGGGATATTGACCGCGCCTTCCAGATGCGCCGCCTCGAACTCCCCTTTCGTCTGCACGTCGAGGAAGACGGCGTTCGGGTCGGCGGCGAGGGCGGGCACATCCTTCCAGGTATGCTGTGCGACGAGGCCGCTGCGGATGTTGCCGATGACGTAGCCCGCCATGTTGACGGGGTCTTTGGCGGAGGAGAAGGGCGGGGCGTAACACAGGTCGAGCGCCGTCAGGTCTTCCGCCGTCATGCGGGCGCGGATGGCGGTGGCGAGCACGTCGATGCGCTTTTCCACCCCTTCAAACCCCACCGCCTGCGCGCCGACGATGATGCCGCTCTCCTCTTCGTACAGCACCTTCAGTGTCATGTTGCGCGCGCCCGGGTAGTAGGTGGCGTGGTTGGGCGAAAACAGCAAGGCGCTGCCGCAGGAGATGCCCGCAGCGGCAGCCGTGCGTTCGTTCAGGCCCGTGGCGGCGGCGGTCATGTTGAAGCACTTGAACACGGAAGAGCCCTGCGCGCCGCAGTAGACGCTGCCGATGCCGCAGATGTTGTCGGCGGCGATGCGCCCCTGCTTGTTGGCGGGCCCTGCCAGGGGGATGCGCGCCTCTTTGCCGGTGACGGAATGGAAGATCTGCACCGCGTCGCCCACGGCGTAGATATCGGGATCGGAAGTGCGCATGTGCTCGTCTACGACCACCGCGCCGCCCGCGCCCAGCTCCAGCCCCGCCGCCTTGGCGAGATAGGTTTCGGGAAGGACGCCGATGGCGACCAGGGCGCAGTCTGCACGGAAGGTCTCGCCGGCGGCGTCGGCGACGACGCCGCCCTCTTCGCCGCGCAGCGACGACACCGCGTGTTTGAGGCGCAGGTCTACGCCGTTTTCGCGCAGGCAGGAATGGAGGATACAGGCCATGTCGTAATCGAAAGGCGCCATCACCTGTTCTTCCATCTGCAAGACGGTGACGCGCACGCCGCGGCGGACGAGGTTTTCCGCCGCCTCCAGGCCGATAAAGCCGCCGCCGATGACCAGCGCGTTCTTGACGGCGTGCTCGTGCAGGAAATCGTCGATGCGGAAGGTGTCTTCGACGGTGCGGAGGGTGAAGATGCGCTCGTCCGCCTGCACAAAGGGCGGCCGCATCGCCTGCGCGCCCGGCGAATAGATCAGCTTATCGTAGCTTTCCGTATACTCCTTGCCGTTGGCGAGGTCACGCACGCGCACCTTTTTTTGCTCGCGCAGGATCTCCACCGCCTCGCTGTGCACGCGCACGTCCACGTTGAAGCGGCGCAGAAAACTTTCCGGCGTCTGCAAGGTCAGCTTTTTGCGGTCCTGGATGACGCCGCCTATGTAGTACGGAAGCCCGCAGTTGGCGTACGAAACGTAGCCGCTGCGTTCGAGCACGACGATCTCCGCGCGCTCGTCTAAGCGGCGCAGACGCGCCGCCGCCGTGGCGCCGCCCGCCACGCCGCCGATGATGACGATCTTCATGGTTGTTCTCCTTTTCCGATCATTTTATATTTTGCGGATCCGCGGCCCGCAGCCGCCCTATTTGCCGCACCCCGCAGCCGCCCCTTTACCGCGGCAGCCGCGCAAACACTCAGTGACAGGGTTGGCCGCCTTCTCCATGACCGCAGCCGTGCCCCTCTTCATGGCCGCCGCAACCGTGGCCTTCGTGACCGCCGCAGCCGCCGTGTTCGCCGTGGCCGTGATGAGAACAGGCCGCCTCTGCGCCTTCGGCGAGTTCGCCGCGCAGGAAAGCCTGCACCGCGCCGTCGGCACTGCCGGAAACGCCTGCATACACGCGGATGCCCGCCTCGGCGAGCGCCGCGATCGCCCCGCCGCCGATGCCGCCGCAGATGAGCGCCTCTACGCCGCGCTTGCGCAAAAATCCCGCCAGGGCGCCGTGGCCGAAACCGTCCGTGGGGACGACCTCGGCAGCACGCACCGCGTTCCCTTCCACATCATATACCTTAACCAAGTCAAAGTAATCCGAACCCGCCCTGAAAGGCGTCTTTTGCGCGCCT
>ERZ1643247.1235-NODE-1235-length-24807-cov-76.306723_pt1 | contig 24807 bp, 21 predicted proteins | sample MGYA00579264_ERZ1643247 | MGnify/ENA primary metagenome ERZ1643247 (study PRJEB29033, sample SAMEA4952262) | chicken gut metagenome | biome: Broiler Chicken; feature: Gastrointestinal Tract; material: Caecum | place: Ireland | collected 2018 | study: Broiler... | reverse complement strand
AGACGCTGCTGGATGATGTTTCCGATGTGGCCTATGACAAGGCGGTGGAGGTGGTGACCGATACTGTCCGTCAGGAGACACACAAAGAAGATATTTGTCTGATTGAAGAAACGAAAACGTGGGTGCTTTCGCCGGAGCGGAAGGCCCCGAAGAAGGAGCGTGACTACGTTGCCGCCCGGCTGGATGGTGTGATTACCAAAATCAAGCGGGTCATGCAGAACGCCCTGGCAAAAATCCAGAAATCGCTTTTGCAGCCGGAGGTCAAGAAAGCTGGTAAAGAGCAGATCAAGGAGAAAGCCAGAGAATCCATCCTGGAGAAGCTGGCGAAAGGCAAGGTGGACGCTGACCGGGATAACCGGGAACGCTGGGAACGGGAGGGGCGGATCGCTCCGAAAAAGAAACACGATATGGAGTTATGAGGCACCTGATTTTCTGTGGAAACTGGGTGCCTTTTTCTCTGTCTGGAGGTGAGAAAATCGAATGTATTTGAAGCGGTGAAGCAGGCTGTCCCCACACGGCAGGCTGCGGAATCCTACGGGGTACAGGTCGGCAGGAACGGGATGGCCTGCTGTCCCTTCCATGATGACAAACATCCCAGCATGAAGGTTGACCGCCGGTTCCACTGTTTCGGCTGTCAGGCGGACGGGGATGTGATTGATTTTACCGCCCGTCTGTTCGGGCTGAACAAAAAAGAGGCGGCCTTGAAGCTGGCGGAGGATTTCTCGGTCAGCTTTGACGCCAAAGGCCATGACCCGCCCCGCAGGAGGCCGGTCAAACGGAAAATCAGCGAGGAACTGCGCTACCGGCAGGCGGAGCAGAAATGTTTCCGGGTGCTGTGCGATTACCTGCATCTGCTGGAACGCTGGGAGAAGGAATATGCCCCGCAGACGCCGGAGGAAACATGGAACCCGCTGTTTGTGGAGGCCCTGCAAAAAAAGCCGTACACGGAGTATCTGCTGGATATTCTTTTGTCCGGCAGTATGGAGGAACGGGCCTGCGTGGTCGCTGAATACGGAAAAGAGGTGAGGAAGATTGAGCAGCGAATATCAGAGTTTACCGCCAGCCACCCGGCAGGCCGCCATGAGCGCAGCCGAAGCCTTAGCGCCGGAGCAGAGCGTTGACGAGGTGCGGGAAAGCCTCTCCGTCACGGAGAAGGGCCAGCCCGCCAACACCATCGGCAACTGCCGGACAGTGTTCTGCCATGACCCGCTGCTGCGGGACGCCATCCGGCTGAACCTCCTGACTGACCGGGTGGACATCGTGCGGGATTTGGGCTGGCGCAGGAACACCAGCGCCCTGACGGATACGGATGTGAAGTATCTGCTTCTCTATTTTGAGCAGAACTACGGCCTGACCAGCGAGAAGAAAATGACGGCGGCCCTGTCCATCGTGGCGAATGAAAACTGCTACCATCCTATACAGGACGTGCTGAACGGCCTTGTGTGGGACGGGACGCCCCGCATCCGCTCCTGTCTCCATCACTTCTTAGGTGCAGAAGTCAGCGACTATGTGGAGGAAATGCTGAAGCACTTCCTGCTGGGGGCGATCCGGCGGGTGTTTTCCCCCGGCTCCAAATATGAGGAAATGCTCTGTCTGGTGGGTGGCCAGGGGGCTGGCAAGTCCAGCTTCTTCCGCCTGCTGGCGATCCGGGACGAGTGGTTCAGTGACGACCTGAAAAAGCTGGACGATGACAGGGTGTTTTTGAAACTGCAAGGCCACTGGATCATCGAGATGTCGGAGATGCTGGCGACCAGCAGCGCCAAAAGCATTGAGGAAATCCGCTCGTTCATCAGCCGCCAGAAGGAAACCTACCGGACGCCCTACGAGGCCCAGCCCAAAGACCGGCTGCGGCAGTGTGTGTTCGGCGGTTCATCCAACACGCTGGACTTCCTGCCCCTTGACCGGGCCGGGAACCGGCGTTTCCTTCCCATCATGATTTACCCGGAGAATGCGGAGGTTCACATTTTGGAGGACGAGGACGCTTCCAGAGCCTACCTGCTGCAGGTCTGGGCGGAGGCCATGACGATTTACCGCAGCGGGAAGTATTCCATGAAATTCAGCAAGTCCATTCAGCGCCAGCTGGTGGAGGTACAGAAGGACTTCATGCCAGAGGACACCGAGGCCGGGCAGATACAGGGCTTTCTGGAACACTACACCGGCAGTATGGTCTGCTCCAAACAGTTATTCAAGAAGGCGCTGGGCCACACCTACGATGAGCCGAAGCGGTGGCAGCTGCACAATATCAACGAGATCATGAACACGGTGGTGACGGGCTGGAAACCATTCACCAATCCCCGGATGTTCGCCGGGTATGGCAGACAGAGGGGCTGGGAACGGGACGTTTCCGGCAACGAACTGACCGGCAACGAAGATTGATTTGTGGAATTGACCGAGGAAGAATGCCGCCAGTTGGAACTGCCGAAGGAGTGGATCGCATAAAATCAGCGGTCTGTTGCCGGGACGGTTGTCACTTGGTTGCCGGTTCGTTGCCGGGGATTTTCCGGTCTGGATACGGAAAAAGCCTGTAAATAAGGCATTTTCTAATATCTATCTTTATCTTCGGCAACGAAAGCAACGAGATTTTTCAAGAAAATTGATAAAGCAAGATTTGCAGGTCAGACGGTAGTTTACAGGTTTTCAGAGGTTCGTTGCCGGACTTCGTTGCCAGTGCTGCCGTCTGGCCTGCTACTCTATGGAGGTAGCCTATGGTAGATGAATGGGGCGGTTTTGCAGATCTGCTGGCTGGTTTGATTGAGAAGTACGCTTTGGAGTTAGATGTTGAGAGTCTTCCGTTGCCATCGGTAATGCATGATGCGCAAGACAGTACAGCGGTTGACAAAAAAGATCCTGATCCTGAGTGTGATGTAGTTGCATACAAAATTGCCGCATGATATAATTAACGTGATAATAGAGTCCAAACGAAATGCTATAACTAAAATCTGAGGTGAATGCGAATGGAACACCCAAACGATAAAATGCAAGGTTCTGAAATGATGATCTATACAACGGAAGATGGTTTAACCAAAATTGAGACGACCTTTGACGGCGATACTGTCTGGCTTTCTGCCGATCAGATGGCCGAACTGTTCCAGCGGGATAAATCTACGATTTCAAGGCATATCAAGAATATTTTTTCAGAAGGGGAACTCGTGCGCGATTCAGTTGTTGCAAAATTTGCAACAACTGCCGCTGACGGGAAAACCTATCAGGTTGAATATTACAATCTGGATGTGATTATCTCGGTCGGCTATCGTGTAAAGTCCAAACGCGGTACACAGTTCCGTATCTGGGCAACCGGGATTCTGAAAGAGTATATGCGAAAAGGGTTTGCCTTGGATGACGAGCGCTTGAAAAATCTGGGCGGCGGCGGATACTTCAAGGAACTGCTGGAGCGGATCAGAGATATCCGTGCCTCTGAAAAGGTTTTTTATCGGCAGGTTTTGGAAATTTACGCCACCAGCATCGACTATGACCCTCATGCGGAGATTTCTGTCCAGTTTTTCAGGAAAGTCCAGAATAAGATCCACTATGCCATTCATGGTCAAACAGCGGCTGAGGTCATTTACACGAGAGCAGATGCCGAAAAGGAATTTATGGGCCTTACCACATTTGCCGGAAAACAGCCCACACTGAAAGAAGCGGTGGTGGCGAAGAACTACCTGAACGAAAAGGAGCTTCGCGCAATGGGCCAGCTTGTTTCTGGGTATCTGGATTTTGCGGAGCGTCAGGCGGAACGGGAGCAAGTTATGACCATGAAAGACTGGGCAGAGCATTTGGACCGTATTCTTACGATGAGCGGTGAGCAACTATTGCAAGGGAATGGAAGCGTGAGCCATAAACAGGCTGTGGATAAAGCAACCGCCGAATACAAGAAATATAAGGCCAGGACGCTTAGCGAAGTGGAGAAAGACTATTTGGATTCCATTAAGATGTTGGAACAGAAGACGGAGAAAAAATAAAAGGCTATAGTTGCCCTATGGAGAACAGGCAGATGAAGAAAGAGAAGATAAAAGTTTACACCTATACCAGAGTCTCCACCGCTATGCAGGTGGACGGCTACTCGCTGGATGCGCAAAAGGCCAAAATGAAAGCCTACGCAGACTATAACGATTATGAGATCATCGGTGAATATGAGGACGCGGGAAAGTCCGGCAAATCTATTGAAGGCAGAGCGCAATTCAGCCAGATGATGGAGGACATCAAATCCGGAAAAGACGGCGTGTCCTATGTTCTGGTATTCAAATTGTCGCGCTTTGGCAGAAATGCGGCGGATGTGCTTTCTTCCCTTCAGGTCATGCAGGATTTTGGCGTCAATCTGGTATGCGTGGAAGATGGCATTGATTCTTCCAAAGACGCGGGCAAATTGATGATCTCTGTTCTGTCTGCTGTGGCAGAAATTGAGCGGGAAAATATTCGTGTCCAAACCATGGAGGGCCGCATCCAAAAGGCAAGGGAGGGCCGCTGGAATGGCGGCTTTGCCCCCTATGGGTATCAGCTGGTGGATGGGAAGCTGATTATCAACGAGGAAGAAGCGGAGGCGATCCGCGTCATCTATGACCAATATGTGCATACGGATATTGGCGCAAACGGAATTGCAAAATATCTGGAGAACCATGGCATCCGTAAAATTCCCCGGCAGAATGGAAAGAATCCTCTGTTTGACGCACATTTGATTCGCTTGATTCTGAAAAATCCCGTGTACTGCGGGAAAATCGCCTATGGCCGCCGCAAGACAGAAAAAGTTCGCGGCACAAGGAACGAGTATAAGTTGGTGGAGCAGGACAACTATCTGTTGGCAGATGGTTTGCACGAACCTATTGTTTCGGAAGAGGTTTGGCAAGCGGCGCAGGTGAAGCTGCTGGCACAAGCAAAGAAGTATGAGCACGTCAACCGTGGAAAGGATGAACATGTACATTTGCTCTCCGGCATTGTAAAGTGCCCTGTCTGTGGAGCCGGAATGTATGGGAACAAAAGCATCAAGCACAAAGCGGACGGCACCAAGTATAAGGATTTTTATTATTACGGCTGCAAGCATCGCTCTATGATTCGTGGGCATAAATGCGACTACAAAAAGCAGATTCGGGAAGAGCTGCTGGACGGTGCCGTGGCGGAAGTCATTGTAAAGCTGGTGAGCAATCCCAAGTTCGCTGCCATGATGCAGGAAAAGATCAACATGAAAGTGGATACAGACGCCATAGATCAGGAGATTGCAAACTACGAAAAGCAACTTCGCCAGCACTATTCCATCAAAACAAGGCTAGCAGAAGAAATTGACTCTCTCGACCCGGATGACCGGCACTATGTCCGGCGCAAGGCTGACCTTGATGACCGGCTCTACAAGATGTATGATAAGATCGAAGATACTGAATCTCTATTGATCGCGGCCAGAGCCAAAAAGCAGGCCATTGAGGCAGAAAAACTGACCGGCGACAATATCTATAAAGTTCTGATTTACTTTGAGAAGCTGTATGGCGTGATGAACGATGTGGAGCGGCGGCAGCTGATCGAGGCGCTGATCTCGGAGATACAGATTTACCCGGAGCGACAGCCCAATGGCCAGTGGCTGAAATTCATCAAATTTAAGCTGCCGATCATTGAGGAAGACATGAGTATCAGTTTGGACAATGAAGAACAAGTCGAGACTGTGTGCCTCTTGAGCAACACCCAAAGCAAGAAGAAAGAGTCCTATATTACGCTTGATGTAGAGATGGCAGACTACTATCGCATCAAGAACGAAGGGAAGAATTCTACCACCTAAGGTTCAGCCTCACAATCGAATAGGAATTTGAATAGATAAGCTGCAGATGCGGACATGATCCGAGATCTGCAGCTTGTTTTGTTTCAAGCCAAAATAGTCGATTGAAAAAGGAGGACAAACACATGGCAAGCAAGAACGAAAGAGAACTGAAGGTTTGTGCGCTGAGCGGGCACAACTACAAGCCTGTTCCGTCGATTCGTTTGATGGGGCAGTGGCTGGAGGCTGCTGGGTTCCATATTGGAGATCCGGTATTGGTCAGATGCGAGGATGGTAAGCTCATCATTAGCCTGGACGCTGCAAGAGCGGAGATGATCGAGGCAGAAAAGGCGTTTGTGGAGAAGGAAACCAGAAAACTGCATGAAAGATTCCTGAAGGAGAAGAAGGCTCTTCATGCTCAGTTTGTCGCAGAGCGGCAGGCAGAATATGCTAAGGGACAGGGAAAAGACTATGTTTGATGCAGCTGATTTCTCCGCTCTGGATCCTAAGTACTTCCCCATCATCTTCACAGATGCCTTTGATGTAACGGTTATGAGCCGGAATACCGGTCATTATTGGTTTATCCATAATCCTGAGTATCCGACACCGGGAACATGCATCATATTCCACAAGCATAAGGCATCACATCCATATCACCAGCACGGTCGTGCAAATAGTTTGAAGCAGGCTGTCCGGAGCATACAGAGCCACAACAGGTGGCAGATGCAGGGCAGACCATCTAAGAGATAAAATCGAATATAGAGGCACACAGCAAAGCAGCGGTACCGGAGCGGATCCAGTATCGCTGCTTCTTTCATCTGTGTCGGTTTAGAATCATTCGGCGTTAAAGAGATCCTTCGCAAGCTTCTGAGCTGCTTTAATTTCAGAATATGCCTGCGTCTTCTTGATGCCGTACTCAGAGAGCAGTGCATCAAGGATTTCGCCTTTGGTACATTCCTGCTTCAGCAGATCGAGGATGCGACCGTAGCGCGGATTCATCTCTCTGACCTGATGGATCAGATCATCAATGATAAGGCCGAGCAGAGTCGTGTTCTCCAAAGATTCTGTCTGAGCAGGGTCGTAGCCGTTGCCGTCTTCCGACATCATATCTTCCAGCATCTTGTCGTAGGAGAGGATGTTCGGATCCTTCTTCAGGTCAGCAATGTAAGTGCGAACATCGCTCCAGAAGAGCTTCATGGTGCCGGGAAACTGTTCTGCAGTGACCGGTGTGAAGGCGACTAAAACGGCGATACCGCTGAAGTGCCAAGTTTCAAGGTTGTCGCGATGATAGTTCATCGCTTTCACTTCGTCCCAGCTGTGAACCAGGAACGGAGCAAGGTACTGTCCTTCCGGTACGGGAAGGTTGTTGTACGAGCGCTTATCGCTGTACTTGGTGAGTTCGTTATCGACCATAACGCTTTTCCTCCGTAGATTTGCGCGGAGGAATCCGCATTATGGCGATATGAAATTGTCCCTATCAGGTGGCCAGTCATTTCGGATTCCTCCTAGTTTGCTTGGCCAGCCTGTTCTACATGGGCTGACGTGATTTACATGGTGGCTTCAGTGAGACGGTAGAACCATCTTCAGCGCTAAAGAAGCAATCCCACTGAAGCTAAGACCATCATAATCGCTATAAAGGAAATCCCAAAAACTCACCAAGTCGGATTGCAGACAACAAAAAAGCCCGCATTTCTGCGGGGTTCAGCGGATCTGCTTATATAGAATTCAGTACGAGAAGAGGGATATTATGGACGAATCGCGACTCACCGAGTCGGAAATATTTTTGAAAAAGAAAAAAGCCGCGTATCCCAGTGATGGAATAGCGGCTGAAAGTTCTATAGACGTTGTTTTGTGCCAAGAGGTTCGTATCCTCTGGCAGCAAGGAAATCATTGCAGGCTGATATAGGATGCCCGGAGAGACCGGTAATGCAGAAACGTAAGGCCCTATCTTCTGGAGTATCCTTGAAGCTTCTGCCGGCAAGATAGAGCATCTTGTCGACAGTTTCTATATCGAGGGATAGGCCTACACCTATGGCGACGATTGTTCTGACTGTCGGATCGTTCTTTAGGCCCTTTTCTGCCTTTCTGTAGTTCTCTTCTCCGAGCTCAGTCAGAGTGCAGAAATGAGCTTTGCTGATACCCTTGATGTTGATGACTTCAAAGATATATTCCCAACAGTTCTTGTTTGCAGTAGAGAGCAAATGTATTTTCTCGTTTTCCTCAAAGTTCTTATTTCTGCGCTGAAGATCCTCCGATAACTGTAAGACGGAAGTGTTATGATCAGCATCATATTTGGATATGTCCTGCTCATCATTTTCGCGGTGGAATATGATCTCAGGAAGAACTTCTTTTGCGGATGCGCGACGTATCCGCTGCCAGCCAAAGGACAAGGTGCATTCATCGAGATTGTCCCAGGCATACTCGGTAAGAGTTGCCTTTCCGGTTTCATCAGCGGTGATATACTTTTCGTCGTTGATGACAACATATCCATCAACATATTTGAATCTGCCGGAGTCAATGAGCTTGCGGAAATCGCCATTGGTGCTGTACTCATAGAAAACGTCTTCGAGACTGACGTAGGAATGCCATTCTTTTTCGTTTATAGCTTGCAGTACAGACTTTGCTTCAGGATAACCGGTCTCTGTCATGCGAATGAGGGCAGACTGTCTTGATACACCATAGAAGCTTGCGAGATCATCGGCAATGCAGGTGAGCACGGCCAATTTCAGCGGCGTATCTTCATAGTTGTATTGTTGATACAGCTCATCAACCTTAGTCTTGAATGTCTCGATCGGCATAAGGATACGGGGAGCCAAGTTGTTGGCTTGCCATTCCATACGCTGTTCATCAGTCCATTCTTCACTTTCAATGGGATATACCATGTCAGCGGGGCAGCGGCAAGCAATGAATCTTTCATTCCGGAGAATGGATTTTATCGCTGCATATAGTCTGTGACGATGCCAATGATAGACTTCGTGTGCGATGGTGTTGTTTACGCAGCCGCTGTTACGCTGCCAGTAGGTATAGGCGTCGATCAGTATTGTGCCTCTGGGCACTTCTTCTTCCTTCTCTGAAGTTTTGAATAGATTGTATATTTTTACTTTACCCGGAGAGAAGCAGATCTGGCCGAATATGCTGAAGTCGTCGGTGATCCGATATCCCTGTACAACATTCAGATGAAGTTTCTCTTTAGCGATATCTTCAATAGGAACGCGCATCGGCTCAAGTAAGGCTTCCGGATAATACTTTTCCAGAAAAGCCGTAGCTTCTTTATCAAGATCCTTACGAGCGATAATAGGGACTATGCTCTTGGAAGCTGCAATGCCATTCCCGGAGGGCTTTGAATCCCTGCTCCAGGGCTTTACGGATGAAACCTTCAGAGAATCCAGCTTATCTGTAATGACGGCTTCGCAGGAAGCAATCAACCACTGCGATGTTTCTCCGGACATTTCTTCGCGATATTCATCAAATTGCTGAAGTTCTATGGTACAGCTAAGTATGGCATCGAAGAAAAGGGAATCTTCATCGATAAGGATATGAGTGGCATATTCCAGAAGCATATCAAGAAGCAGAGCAGTATCGGGATATTTGATGCGTGACATGCTGAGATTCAGTGCTGTTGGATGTACTGCTATATAATTATTTACCGATTCCCAGATGGGACGGTAACAGATTTTGTATATAAATTCTTCAATCTCATTCTGAGCTTTGCTCATGGATAGACACCTCTTTTCGAAGATGTGCCCTCTGGACACAATTATACAAAATGCATTATAGCACGAAAACGGAGAGGATTCAATTAAAAGCGGTGTGTATTCCCGCGTGTATGGAGTTTTTTACTTGTGGTTTTATGGGGGTGGTGGTATAATTGAGACTGTATAAATGTGCACAGTCACCTGATGATATATGAGTTCTGAGAATGGAACCGAGAGGATTGCTATGGAAGTAAGTTACAAGAAGCTTTGGAAACTGCTTATAGACAAAGATATGAAGAAGAAAGATCTTCAGGCACAGGCCGGAATCAGCTGGACTTCTGTCACAAAATTGTCCAAGGGTGAGACCGTGAGTATGGAAGTCCTTATGAAAGTGTGTAAAGCGCTTGAATGCAATATCGGCGACATCATGGATCTGATTCCGGAAGAAGGTGAAGAAAGTGGCGAGCAGTAACAACGACGAACTGATAAGCAAGGCTAGCCCGCACACCGTAAAGAAATTTGAATTGGTTGAAGCATATATTACGGACTGGTCTCAGAAATTAATGAATACACCAACATGCAATGGACTCATATTTATTGATTGCATGTGTAATAGCGGCCTTTATTACGATGAAAATGGGGAAATCGTAAAAGGGACGCCGATTAGAGTGGCTAATGTTTTGAGAAGCGTGGCAGGCCAGTATCCTCATAAGCAGGTGTTCATATATTTCAATGACTATAATCCGGCAAAAATTGACCTGCTCAATGAGAATTTGCCGGAAGAGAAAAGCAATTTCCATATTGTAACAACCAAAGAAGATGGAAATGCTCTACTAAAGGACATTGGCGCGAAGCTGGACCCAGAGAATCATTTGCATTATTTCCTGCTTTATGATCCGTATGATGCATCCATAGACTGGGAAGCGTTGGCCCCTTTTTTCAGATACTGGGGAGAAGTGATGATAAATCATATGGTTTCTGATCCAGTTAGAGCCATAACGCAGGTCAAGAAAAACGATACCAAGAAAAAGTATGAGTCGACATACCTTGCAGATTTTGGTGAATTGGTGCCGTTTGGAAGCAACAAGGATGCTTACCAGGAACGTGTAGAACACATAATAAATGTGCTGAAAGGAAAGCGTAGATATTATGTTTCGGCATTTCCGTTTTATAACACACAAAATTCTCAGATGTATAATCTGATCCATTGCACAAGCAACCCTGTGGGATTCCAGCTTTATAAAACAAAAGCTTGGAAAACATTCAATGATCATTCCTCAACAAAGATGGTCAAGGAGACAGGACAGTTAGAGTTGGATATGTTCTTGGGTGGCGTAAAAACTCATACGGATGAGAACTGTTATGATGTCGATGACATTGTATATTACATGCAGAAGACGTTTGCTGGAAAAAAGCTGTTTGTTGATGATATATGGGCAGCGCTTGATGTTCATCCGATATTCCCATCAGACGGATATAGGAACGACATTAAAAGAGGCCTAAAAAACACATACGGTGCTAAAGAATCAAAAGAATTTGATCCCAGGATGGGTAAAAACAGGAACGTTATAACATTTACGAAAGGATATTGAAGACGATGAAACAAGTAGCAGGTTATATTCAACGTAAGACCATGCTATATGAAACGGGTGTGGAATACGGTGATTATACTATGAACCACGTCTTGGGCTGTGCTCATGGCTGTTTATACCCCTGCTATGCATTCCAGCAAAAGAAACGTTTTGGACAAGTTAAAGACTATGATGATTGGCTTAAACCGAAACTGGTTCAAAACACTCTGGCTCTTCTTAGAAGGGAGATCCCTAAATTGAAGGACAAAATCCAATCTGTTCAGCTGTGCTTTTCAACAGATCCTTTCATGTTTGAATATGATGAGATTTGTAATATGAGCTTGGATGCTATTGAACTGCTGAACCAGTCGGGCATCAGATGTACGGTGCTGACGAAAGGGATATTACCGATCGCACTTGCAGATAGGCAGCGTTTTCCTATGGAAAATGAATATGGCATAACGCTAATCACATTGGATGAAGAATATCGCATAAAAAAAGAACCACATGCAGCGACTTGTCAACAACGGCTTGAAGCATTAGAGGCATTACACAATGCAGGCAGGAGAACGTGGGTTAGCATAGAGCCTTATCCAACGCCTAACCAGATAGATCAGAACTTAAATGAGTTACTTGAGGCTGTTTCTTTCGCGGATAAGATTATTTTTGGAAGAACCAATTACTGCACAGAAGTAACGAAGGGATATCCGGAGCATAAACATTTTTACAATGAGAAGGCTCAGGAGGTTGTAAACTTCTGCGAAACGAGAGGGATTGCCTATCACATAAAGGAAAAGACGATTACGGAAGAATAGGAGCGTGCTTATGGGAACCATCATAGAGTTTCATCAGGTGGCCGATGAGGAAGCGATGCTCTCCAGACTGCTGGTGTACATGAAGGCGATACAGAAGATGTTGGAGCCGAAGTCGGTCAGCAAGGAGCTGGCAGAGGGGCTTCTGGCATGTAAGCCGAACCGGCGGAGTATGAAACTGGAACAGATCTTTAACGCTGTCCTGGACAAGTATCCGGACGGTGTGACGATAAAGGACATTGACGTAATGTTCAATCCGGATTACAAGGTCGATGTTTTGAAGATCCTGATCGCAGCAAGGAAGAGAAAGAGATACAGTGTGATCTGGCCTGGCAGATTTGAGGATGGAAAACTGGTATACGCAGAAGAAGGATATCCGGATTACAAGGTATTTAACATCGCGGATTACGACATTACGTTCGTGAAATAGGAGGAAGCGCAAATGAAGTATTCAGAACTGATCAGCTTTAAGCCGATTGAGTCCACAATCCAGCTGCTGGAGACTGCGGACAAGAAAGTCGCTCAGGACATGGTGCAGACATATGTTATGTCCGATAACATGGCGGAGAGCATCAAGGCTACCGTCATTGACCAGCTGCAGATGGAAGAAGTCGTAGACAACAAGGCAGTCATGATCGTTGGTAACTACGGTACTGGTAAATCTCACCTTATGTCTGTCATTGCAGCGATTGCTACAGACGCAGAGAATCTTGAGTTTGCTCAGAATAAGAGATTTGCAAAGGATATGGAGATCATCGCTGGCAAGTTTGAAGTGCTGAGATTAAAGGTGGATGGACTCACTATGCCGCTCCGTGAAGTGATTCTGGCCGAGATCGAGGATGACTTTGCGAACCGTGGAATAGATTATACGGTGCCGGATCTGAATAATGTTCGCGACAATGCCCGTCTGATCAAGGAAGTGATGCAGGCGTTCCAGTCGAAGTATCCGGATAAGGGATACATGATTGTTATCGATGAGCTGCTTTCCTATCTGACATCACGTGATGAGAGACAGATCGTTCTGGATCTGGCATTCCTTCAGTCAATGGCTGAGATGTGTTCCAAGTCAAGGATCCGTTTGATCTGTGGCGTGCAGGAAAAGGTGTTTGATAATCCGCGATTCAGCTTCGTCAGTGAGACGCTGAAGAAGGTAGGCGATCGTTTTACACAGATTATTATTACAAAAGAAGCAACCGCATACGTTGTATCAGAACGTATCCTGAAGAAGACACCGGAGCAAAAGGCCATGATTCGGCAGCATCTGGAGAAGTTCTCAGGGCTGTATGGGGGCATGTCTTCCAAGATGGAGGATTTTGTGGATCTGTTCCCGATCCATCCGTCATACATTGATGTGTTTAATAAGATCTACGTCATTGAGAACAGACATATCCTGAAGAATATCTCCATGACGATCAAGGATATTTTTGATGAGCAAGTCCCGGAGGATGCGCCTGGCGTTATCTCTTTTGATGATTATTGGCCGGCGATTAAATCCAATGGTCTGCTGAAGAGTGATGTGACCATCAGCCGCGTTGTTGGTGCCAGCGGACAGCTGGAAGAGATCATAGACCGGTCCTTTGCAAAGGCTGCTTATAAGCCTATGGCGAAGCAGATTATCTATGCTCTGAGCGTACATAGGCTTACTACCAATGGACTGGATGTACAGTTTGGTCTTACGGCAGAAAACCTGAAGGATGATCTTTGCCTGTATCTGCCGATGCCGGAGCAGGATGCAGATTTCCTGCTGGGGGCAGTGAACGCCACGTTGAAGGAAATAATGAAGACGGTTTCCGGCCAGTTCATCATCCATAATGAGTCCAATAACCAATATTACATCGATGTGGATAAAGTCGTTGACTATGATGAGCGTATCAAACAGAAGGCTTCCATGATGGCGGAGAGCGAACTGAACCGTTACTTCTATACCGTGGTTTACGGATGCCTGGAATGGGATGCGAAGGAGTATGTAAATGGCTTCAAGATTTATCAGTATGATCTGAACTGGGATTCTCACAATGTCTTCCGTGAAGGTTATCTGTTCATGGGGCTGCCGGGAGAGAGAAGCACAGCTCAGCCGGAAAGAGATTTCTATATCCACATCATGCCGCCGTTCGGAGATGTGAGTGCTGATACGCATAATCTGGATGACGAAGTATATTTCTATTTCCGTGGGAACGATGACTTTAAAGAGGATCTTCGTCTGTATGCTGCTGCAAACGCTCAGGCGGATATCAGTGAAGGTAAGGATAAAGATGCATACCTGGGCAAGGCTGCGATCCTCAGGAAGAAGCTTATCAAGTATCTCAGCGAGAATAAGAATACCTGCTTCAATGTGACATACAAGTGCCAGATGAGGCAGCTTATCGAGATGCTGAAAGGCAAGTACAACCGAGATATGACATTCAAGGATACCATCGATCTGGCATCCTCCATTTGCCTGGATGAATATTTCGGAACGATTTATCCGGGATTCCCGGTCATGAAGACCAAGATCACAAGAAAGAATCAGGCAGAGAATGTCCGTGCTGCTTTCGATTATTTTGCCGGCAGGAAGAATCAGCAGGCAACACTTATGCTGCAGAGCTTCGGGCTTCTGGATGGCGACAAGATCCGCCCGGAAGGATCCAAGTATGCTTCATACTATATCGACATGATCAAGAAGCTGAAGCCACAGGGCGTGCTCAATTATTCGGATATCTTCCAGCCTGCTAATGACAACATGTTCGAGGATAAGGAATTCAGAATCAATTTCCTGTTTACGCCGATCATCTTCTTGTCATTGGTTTATGCAGGACATGCGGTTATCACACTAAAGGATGGCAGTACTATCACTGCTTCCACATTGGATAAAGTACCGAAGACAAGCGTATTGGATCTATATGAATTCAAATATCTGTCCAGGCCGGCACAGATATCTATGGCAGAGCTTAAGAAATTGTTTGAAGTTCTGGAAATCAATCCAGCGCTTATGGATAACCCGAATGATCGAGAGAAGGGTGTTACAGAGCTTCTTCAGAAGGCTAAAGAATATACAAACAGTGCAGTGGTCGCGGAGCGCAGACTTACAGAGGGATTCGAACTCTGGGGAGAGCCTTTGGCAAATCAGCAGCAGGTAAATATGATGCGAAAAGCCGCTAATGCTGTGAAGGATGAGTTTGCAAATTATTCTGCCAAATTCAATACGCCGGCGAAGCTTAACAACTTCAGTCTTACATTAGAGCAGATCGAAGAGCTCGGAAAGCAGATCGAACTTTTGAAGAGGATTCCGGAGTATATCACATTCAAGACAGAATGCCATGATGTGGTTACATATATTTCCTCTATTGAGTATATCGAGCTTGGAAGCAGCATGAAATCTGCTATAGAAGATGGTAAGGCAGAGTTCAGAGAGATCCGCGACAGCATCATGGACGGCGTGGCTGGAGATGTTGCAGCAGGAAAGGTTATAGCAAAGCTGGATAAGATCAAAGAAAAATATATCGATATCTACTTTGAGGAACATAAGAAAAAGAGATTGGGTATTGATGACGCGAAGCGCCGTGGAAAGATTCAGGAAAGTCAGGCACTCAGCAATTTAAGAAAGCTGAAAGGAATTGAGATCCTGTCCGGTGCGAAGCTTTCGGAACTGGAGCAGAGCATGGCAGAACTGAAGGTATGCTACAGTCTGACACCACAGGACCTGAAGAGTAGCCCGATATGCCCACACTGCCGGTTCAGCTTGGAAGATAAGGCAAAGAATGTTGCTGGCCAGATGGAGCAGATGGAAGATCGCATCGATTTGATGGTCGCTGAATGGACTAAGATGTTGCTGGACACACTTTCAGATCCTATCATTCTGGATCAGAAGAAATTCCTGAAGGCACAGGAAGCAAAAGCCATTGATGATTTCGTTTCATCAGGTGTCCTACCGAAGAAGGTGGATGATTTCTTCGTTAACAGCATCAATGCCTTGCTGAAGGGATTTGAACCGGTAGTCATCGAGATGGAAGATCTGATGCGTCAACTGGAAGAATTGCCGCCGATGGATGAGAGCTCTTTCAAGGCAAAAATCAATGATATCGTTGCAAAATATACGAAGGGTAAAGATACAAACAAACTTCGTATTGTTGTAAAACGATAGGAGGGTAGTGATATGACAGTTTGGCTTATGTCTGCGAATTCAAAAAAGTATGATCATCAACGGGCTTTTGAAGAACAAGGTTTTATTTTCTGGCGGCAAATTCGTAGTTTTGCCAAGGGAGACTTGATTTACATATATTGCACAAAGCCTATTGGACGAATTCTGTATGTTGCCGAGGTTGAAGAAACGGGTATACCGTTGAAATCGGTTTTATCTGATAAAAAGTATTATTCTGATGAGCGGCAGCAAAAGGAAGGGAATTATATAAAGTTATCACTGAGAAAAACCTATAAAGGAAGTAAGTTGGATGCTGCTGATTTAAGTAAGTTCCATTTTATTCCGCCACAAGGTCCACAGAGAATTAATAGCAAAGAACTTCTTGGGTATTTAGAAGATAGCTTCGAGGAGGGTGAAGATGAATAATAGAGAAATTAACTTTGAAGAAATTAAGGACTATGAAGGTTTTCCGAATGGAACAGAAAAAGACATTTTGAGTCTTTCTGATATTCCGTATTATACTGCGTGTCCTAACCCTTTTCTGCCTGAATTTGTGGAAGAGAATGGAAGCAAATATAACGAGTCTGAAGATGACTATAATAAAGAACCATTTTCTTCGGACGTAACAGAAGGAAAAACCGGTGATCCTATATACAATGCGCATAGCTATCATACAAAGGTTCCGCATAAAGCGATTATGCGCTACATTCTTCACTATACCAATCCTGGAGATATTGTTCTCGATGGCTTTTGTGGGAGTGGAATGACAGGAGTTGCAGCTCAAATGTGCCAAACACCTGATAGAGCACATAAGGCGCTGATTGATTCTGAAATGAAGGATGTTCAGTGGGGATCGAGGAAAGCAATTTTATCGGATCTTTCGCCTATTGCCACATTCCTTGCAGCAAATTATAATATGCCTCTCTCTGCTCAAAAGTATGAGGCAGCTGCAAAACAGGTGATAAAAGCCTGCGAAGAAGAATGTGCTTGGATGGAGGAAACTATACATTCAGACAATAGCGTTTCTTCATTTGTCCCACAAATGGGTAGGATTAACTATACTATTTGGTCAGATGTGTACATTTGCCCACACTGCGGTAAGGAGATCACTCAGTGGAAGATTGCGACAAATAAGAGAGAAGATAATAAGCCGGAGCATTGCTATTATTGCAATGCCGAATTATCTGGCCATTTAGAGCGTGCATTAACTACATATTTTGATGAGTATTTGAATGAGCCATGTACTATAGCAAAAGAGGTACCAGTACGCATTAACTATACATATGGAAGACGAAAATATGAAAAGGATTTAGATGATCACGATTATGAAGTGCTTGAGAAAATAAACAATCAAAGAATACCGTATTGGTTTCCTACAGATAGAATGTGTGAAGGTGGGGAAGCCCGCAGAAATGATGATGCTGGCCTGAAGTATGTTCATCAGTTTTACACAAAACGCAACCTATACATATTATCTAAGTGGTATGACGAATGCCAGAAATATGAAGATGTTACATTGAGAAACAGACTTCTTATGGCTTTCACAGGCGTCGTATTGGGAGAATCCAAGCTTAATCGGTTCCTTTTTAAGGAAACAAGCTTTCCATTTTATCTCTTATCTGGAACGTTATATGTAGGTGGCCTAAGGCAAGAGAATAATCCGTTAAAAGATTTGAACAATAAGGCGCTTCTTAGAATTGCCAAAATAGCACATGAGGACTGGAAAAATAATGTAATAGTTTCCACCGGGAGCTCAACTACCTTAAGCATTCCAGATGATTCAGTAGATTATGTTTTTGTAGATCCGCCTTTTGGAGCTAATTTGGATTATTCCGAATTAAGCTTTATTTGGGAGGCGTGGATTAAGGTAATTACTAACAATAAACAGGAAGCAATTATTAACAAGTCACAACAGAAAGGATTGCTTGAATATCAAGATTTGATGATGAAGTGCTTTGCGGAGTTCTTTAGAGTATTAAAGCCTGGCAGATGGATGACTGTTGAGTTTCACAACTCTAAGAATGCAGTATGGAATGCAATTCAAGAAGCGTTGTCAAGGACTGGGTTTGTTATTGCTGACGTGCGGACACTTGACAAACAACAACAAAGTTTTAAGCAGATCAATTCTAATGGAGCGGTAAAACAGGATTTGGTTATCTCCGCGTATAAACCTAAGCAGGAATTCAGAAATGAAATAATAGAGAAAGCCGGTTCTCCAGAAACAGCGTGGTCTTTTGTTAGACAGCACTTACAACATTTATCAACTGTTGTTATAAATAACGGTAAAATTGAAATATCTGCTGAAAGGCAGGCGTATTTGCTGTTTGACCGCATGGTTGCATATCATATTATGCAAGGATTGCCAATACCTATTGACGCTGTTGATTTCTATCAAGGGCTAGACGATAGATTCCTTAAGAGAGATGGAATGTACTTCCTGCCGGACCAGGTAAATGAATATGATATGGCACGTATAAAAAATGAAGTAGAAGATGTTCAGTTGAGCTTCTTAGTTACAAATGAAAAATCAGCTATTTCATGGTTATATTATCAACTTGCAGAACCTCAGACTTACGCGCAGCTCCAACCAAAGTTTATGCAAGAGGTCAAGTCAATTGATAAATACGAAGAGATACCGGAATTAGCGGTTCTGTTAGAAGAGAATTTTCTGCAAGATGAGAAGGGGCATTGGTATATTCCGGATGTAACTAAAGAAGGAGATGTCGCCAAATTGCGTGAAAAGAAACTGTGGAAAGAGTTTGAAGGTTATCTTGCAACAAAGGGCAAGTTAAAACTTTTCCGCTCAGAAGCTATCCGGGCAGGATTTGCAAGACTATGGAAAGAAAAGAATTATAAGGCGATAGTTGACATGGCACAACGGCTTCCAGATCAGACTGTTCAAGAGGATTCGAACATCCTCATGTACTACGACATCAGTCTTAGCCGTGTGTGATTATTGAAGGAGTGATACGGTGCTGGAGACAGGAAAATTTGCGTTTGATACAGTAAACAGCGCAAGTGTACAGATATTAGAGAAAATAGAAGCTTGGGGATACACATCCTACCGGGTGTTTAATCCTGCCACCGGCACCGTGTACAAGGTTACTGCGGATCAGCTGAAGGAAGACGGCGGGACAAATACATATGATGAGAATTATCTTCGGTATGTGACGCTGCTTTCCAAAATCAAGAATGAGACTGCCGGAGGATTGCTTTCGTCACTGGCCAGCGGTGTGATCCCGCTGCCGCATCAGCTCCATGTCCTTAACAGGGCAATGGAGAGTAATACGATCCGATATATATTGGCTGATGAGGTTGGTCTTGGTAAGACAATCGAAGCCGGCATGGTCATCAAAGAACTTAAAACAAGGGGGCTGGTAAAGCGTGTGCTTGTTGTATGCCCGACAGGCCTTGTGACTCAGTGGGCGGCAGAAATGCAGGAAAAGTTCCATGAGAAGTTCAATGTGATCCTGCCGTCTGATTATGATACGATCCGCAGACTGACGGATAATGACGATGTTTACGGTCAGTATGATCAAGTGATCTCACCGATGGACTCCATCAAACCGATTGAAAAGCATGCCGGATGGACCGATGAGAAGGTTGAAAAGTATAACGAAGAACGTATTTATTCTATCATCAACAGCGGCTGGGATCTTGTAATCATAGACGAGGCCCACAGAGTGGCAGGCTCCACTGGTGAGGTTGCCCGCTATAAGCTTGGGCGGTTGCTCTCACAGGCAAGCCCGTATCTGCTGCTGTTGTCTGCCACACCGCATAACGGAAAGACGGAACCTTTCCTGCGCCTGGTACGTTTGTTGGATGCGGAAGCGTTCCCAAATGCAAAGTCGATTGTAAAAGAGCAGGTGGCACCGTATCTTATCCGGACGGAGAAGAGAGAGGCGATTGATAACAGCGGAAATTTGCTATTCAAGAACCGGATCACTCATCTGGTGACGCTGAACTGGGATGAGCGGCATTCGATGCAGCGGGAGTTGTATGAGCTGGTCACGGACTATGTTTCAAAGACATATAACAAAGCACTGCGAAACCGGAAAAAGAACATGTGCCTGATCTTCCTGCTGATCATCATGCAGCGCATGGTGACAAGCAGTACGGCAGCAATCCGGCAGAGCCTGGAACGTCGTCTACAGGTGCTTAAGACACAGAGTACACATCTGGGCAATCTTACAGAAGAGGATCTGGATGAGCTTGATATCGAAGATGGCGTTGAGGATGCACTGGAAGCCATTTCTCTGGATATGGAAGAAGAAATCCAGGAACTGGAACTTATTATTTCTGTGGCAAAGCAGGCAGAGTTCCAACATCCTGATGTGAAGGTGGAGACACTGACAGATACGATTGATTCCATACTAAACGCGGAACCGGATCAGAAGATCATCGTTTTTACTGAGTTTGTTGCAACACAGGCATATCTACAGCAGCTGCTTGAAAACAAAGGTTATACAGTATCTATTCTGAATGGCGGTATGAGCATTGAAGAGCGAAATGAAGCGCTTCGGGAATTCCGGGAGAAGACAAGCATCTTCATTTCGACGGATGCCGGCGGAGAAGGTCTGAACTTGCAGTTCTCCAATATCATCATCAATTATGATCTGCCGTGGAATCCGATGAAGATTGAGCAGAGATGCGGTCGTGCAGACCGTATCGGGCAGAAGAGGGATGTGCATATCTATAATTTCATCATCACCGATACAGTAGAGAACCGAGTCAGGGAAGTGCTGGAAGAGAAGCTGTCTGTAATCCTGGCAGAGATGGGCGTAGATAAGTATTCGGATGTTCTGGATAGTGAAGTCGCAGAATGCGATTTTACGAATGCTTATATGAATACGATCGCAAAGCCATATAAGTTGGAAGAGAGCCTGAAGCCTATCGAGTCTGAGATGAGGCAGCAGCTGAAGAATTCCAATCAGTATAAAGAGATCATCCGGGAAGAGAAGGATTTACAGGAGCTGGTAGGGCAGGAATCTGATTTCGATGTAGATGCTGCACTGAGATTGATGCTTGCTTATTACAATGGCTGGCAGGGACAAGAGTCTACGCTGATCGACCGGATCGGCATGACAGATTCCGAAATCACGAGACATTTGAAGACCGATATTATCCAAGATCGCATGTCTCCTATACTTTCTGTGGGAATTAAGAATTTCCCGAATGAAGAAGGATTCTTTATGCTATGGGAGCTCTCCATTTCCGATGAAGAGAACAGCAAACGGTTTGTGCCAATCTTTGTGAATAAGGATTTCGTGCTACGACCGATGGCCGGCAAGCGGATCATGGAACAGTTCCTGGATGCCAATTCAAGGCTGACTGTTAGGGAAGTAGAGAACCTGACGTCAGATGATTACGAGACTCTGGAAAAAATGAGCATGGATTTTGCCTATGATACTTTTGTGGATCTGAGAGAGAAGCAGCTGCAGAAGAATCAGGAATCCTATAACAAATACATGTATGCTCTGCAACTGAGGACTGAGGCTGCAGATCACATCGGGATCGAAAACATCCGGAAGTCCCGTCTGTTGAGATTGGAGCGGGAGAAAGAAGAAATCGAAAGAAGTTTTGCAAAGGGAAAACAGGTCTATCCTGATTTCCGTCTATCATTACTTGTCAGATTGGAGGCGTAGGGAGATGTTTGGAGCCTACGTTTATGAGATATCGTCAGCGGAGTATGAGAACAATGTGCTGCTGATCGATGAGGACGGGCTGGAAGAGAAAACTGAATATAGCCGGTACTTTACCGATCATGGATTTTCGGTCATCCGTTATGAGAACGATCTTCTCTATCGCTCTAAAATCGAAGGGCAGGTAAAGGATGGAACCGAAAAGATTCTGATGATTGCGCGGCCTGGGACATATATTCCTTATGATGTTCAGAAGCGCTTTAGGACGACAAAGATCAGCACTGGCAGACTATTTCCAAAGCTGAATGTGATGGCGCTTAAGGAAGATCCGGAGCTTGATTATAATCTGCTTACAATGGCTTACCGGAAGAACTTTGCTGATCTGACCGCCTATGGTGCGACAAAAGATTTTCTGCGGGATTCTGTAAGAGGAAAAGCAAACATCAAGAAGTATGTGGACAGCCTTTGCACAGAACTGAAAACTGCATCAGGTGAGGCTGTAACCTACCGGGATTGGTTTGCTGTGGCAGATAAGAAGGCAGATATCCATGTGCTGGCTGAGCAATACGGGATACCTGTGGATATCGAAGAGACATGCAGGCCATTTATTGATTTTGTTCTGAAGGATTTCGGAAAACTTTCTGCGGAAATGGCAGAGGACACGCCGGTGCTTGTGAGCCGGGCAATGGATTACATGTATTATCACAGCAAGAAGTTTGTCCTTATTGTTATGGATGGTATGTCTGAAATCGACTGGAAGATTCTGTCCAAATCGTTTGATGGGATCAAATATGATCAGGCTCATGCGATGGCGATGATTCCGACGGTTACGTCAGTTTCGAGACAGTGCCTGCTTTCCAATAAGTTCCCGAGGGAACTGGAGAATCCGTGGAGTCAGAGCAAGGAGAAGAAAGAGTTTACGGAATGCGCCCGGAGCCTGGGATTTGCAGATGCTCAGATCGGGTACGAGAGAGGGTATGATGCCGAATTCGGAGCGGCGGTTTCCTGTGCAGCGATTATCGTCAATGATGTAGACGATATGGTTCATGGGCAGCTGCAGGGACGTACCGGGATGTATAACGATATCATGCTTCTGGCTAAGCAGGGGAAACTGATCGGAACGGTCCGGAGGATGCTGAAAGCTGGATTTGATGTTTATATCAGTGCAGACCACGGAAATACCCCATGCACCGGTATGGGAAAACTGATGAAGACTGGCGTGGAGACGGAGACAAAGAGCCACAGGATGGTGGTGCTGAAAGATTTTGCGGACAAGTCCGCGATTATGGAGAAATACCCGGGGCTGATTGAATATCCGAAGTATTACCTTGATAAGCAGTTCGATTATTTGATCTGTGGGATCGGCGGTTCTTTTGATGCGAAGGGTGAAGAGGTTATGAATCACGGCGGCATCACGATTGATGAAGTGATCGTGCCGTTCATTAAGATAAAGGCGGTGGATAATAATGGCTAAGATGGTAGGGCTATCAAGGAATCTAAAGCTTCCCTGGTTGAATGAAGTAGTTCGACTATATGCAGAAGGTTTGGATGATAATCAGATTAAAGAGAAACTTAACGAATATCTGAGCTTTGAAATCGGGAGTCCTACGGTTTTGCGAAAAACCAGAGAAATCCTGATGAATATTTGGGTTTATGAAAATGATTATACGGCAGCTCTCAGAGATGAAGCGTTGCGTTTGTTTCAAAAGGATTCAGACTATGCGCTGCCGGTACATTGGTGTATGATGCTTGCTGCTTATCCGGTGTTCCAGGATATGTGCCGCCTGATCGGGAAGATCGGAGAATTTGAAGAGACCATTACGACAAAGCAGATCAAGCAGAAGCTGTTTGATGAATGGGGAGAGAGGTCCACACTTTATCATTCCAGTGATAAACTGATTTCGACACTGAAGGCGCTGGAAGCATTGGATAGTGAGAAGACCGGTGTATACTCCATAAAGAAACATGAGTTTTCAAAGCCGGAGATCGTGGATTTCCTGCTATATGCAATGATGAAGATTGACGATGCGGGATATTACTCTCTGCTGGATCTGGAGAATTCTGTGTATCTGTTCCCGTTTGAATATAAGGTCAGTAAGGAAGCAATCCTTATGGATGATAGATTTACGACAGGAACGTTCGGCGGGGAACTGTCGATATCATTGAAAGGGTAGGACTTTGACAGGGAAAATAGATCGTTTATACATAGTAGCACGCTCAGGCAAAAGAACATTGAAGTCAATGAAGTTTCGCTATTTATCGAAAAGTATCTTTGCAAATTGCAAAGGTGACAATGAATCTTATGAATATGTAAACTTCCGAGGTGCCCATTTTTCAAAAAGCTCTTATAGAAAAGCACACTTTAAAGGCTGTGATTTCTGGGGAACTACATTTAAGAAATGTAAGTTTAACGACACTGTATTCCAGGACTGTGTGTTTCAAGGCTGCAAATTCAAAGACTGTGATTTTACAGGGGCAAAAATTCAATATTCTGCAATTGTCAATACAAACACAGAAGCGTGTAAAGGACTTGTCTTGGATGCGTCTACTGCCTTTTTAAAGCAGTATCCTGAAGTGGAATGCACGAAAGAATTTTTGGCGGCTCTTGAAAATATGAAAACAGATCCTGATTTGCGTAAAACAAAGGTGCTTTGGATTTCAGATAAGAAGCTGAATCATCTAAACCTGTTCTTGCTGAGAAGGAAATATTCAGAGCATCAGATAGAAGAGTATCTAAACCAATTGACAAGAAGAGATATTAAGATGCTGACTACTTATGGAAGCATGAATTTTAGGTTGAACAAATTAATCAAAAGCCGTATACTACAATAGTCCCGCCCCACGCAATCGAGAGGTTGCGATGCTTATGAGCTTGGAAACAAGGATCGGGGACTGTAACATGATGGCTAACATTCGAGGAGGGATGTCTATGATAGCAGATATTTCTACGGTAATCAGCTTTGGTTGCCTTATTGGATTGAAACTGTTGACACTGCACAGCCCTCTCGATTGTTTGGGGCAATCATCAAAGAAAACACAGGCTCTGCTGGATAAGACCGGCAGAGCCTTTTTGTCAGTCTTTCTTGTAAAACATCGTTTCATATGTAAGTAGGTAATCATCTGTATCTTCAAATGTAAGTAGGTAATCATCTGTATCTTCAAAGTAAGTAGGTAATCATCGGTATCTTCAAATACATCTCCGCGTTTGATAAGATAGTCTCAAGCAACGGAGGTGA
>ERZ1643247.1234-NODE-1234-length-24892-cov-6.237428_pt1 | contig 24892 bp, 22 predicted proteins | sample MGYA00579264_ERZ1643247 | MGnify/ENA primary metagenome ERZ1643247 (study PRJEB29033, sample SAMEA4952262) | chicken gut metagenome | biome: Broiler Chicken; feature: Gastrointestinal Tract; material: Caecum | place: Ireland | collected 2018 | study: Broiler... | reverse complement strand
GTCACGCAGACAATGCTTTCTATCTCCTCCGTATTTTCCAGCACTTTTACCAACGGCGCCATTTTGATCGCCTCTGGTCGCGTGCCGAACACACTCATGACCTTGATCTTATCTTTTTGCATAATGCTCTCCTTTTATGTTACCAATCTTTCCCAATAAAACTGCAAAAGAACAGAAAGAACAACCATCTTTCCTTCTTGCCCGCACCGTACCGCGTTTCTTCCTTCTAGACATATCACAGCATGCTTGTCCACATCAAAGCAGCCAAACCTTCGCCATACCGAAAAGCACAATGCCGCCAATCGCTGGTGCAAACAAAGATTTCCTGCTTTCTTAGTGCACTTCATTGGTCAGCTTGCCGATTCCTTCTATTTCGCAAGTCACCACATCGCCTGCTTTCAGGAATCTCGGCGGATCAAAGCCCATGCCAACACCCGCCGGCGTTCCCATGGCAATGATAGTTCCTGCCTGCAGCGTCATACCCTGAGACAATTGGCTGATCACCTTCGCAATACCGTTGATCATCAAAGAAGTATTGCTGTCCTGGCGCAGCTCTCCGTTCACATACGCACGGATGGGCAGCGCAGGCGGATTTTCAAATTCATTTTTGGTCACAATCCATGGACCGATGGGTGTAAAGTCATCCAAACTTTTTCCAAAATACCACTGTTTATGAGACGTCTGCAGATTTCTGGCGCTGATATCATTCAAAATAGAATACCCAAATACATAGTCAAAGGCATCCGCTTCCGCTACCTTCTTCGCGTCTTTTCCTATGATGACTGCCAGTTCTGCTTCATAATCCAAACTATCCACGATATCAAAATGTCCGCAAACCGGTTCGCCGTGACCCACGGCGCGATTCACCCGTTTCGAGAAGTAAATGGGCTGCGGACGTTCTCCTCCAAATGCCTCGTCATGGAATCTGGCAGCTTCCTCTGCATGGGCATAGTAATTGATTCCCAAGCAAATCACATCTTGTTTAGGATGTACAATCGGGGAAAGTAACTGAATTTCTTCCACAGGGATGCCAATCATCAACTCTTTATTGCGTTCCAGCTTCTGCAGCTTCTCTGCATCGGTAGATGCAATAAATTCCGCCATACTCACCAGCCCACATCCCAGATAATTTACCGGCACCACTTCTTTTCCATCATTTTTCAAAATGCCTACCGACGTGCTGCCGTTATACATATATGTCAATACTTTCATCCAAAACTCCTCCTTTACACACCTGTGATTGCTTCTTTTGTATTTGTTATATTCTATCACAATATCATACCACAAATACCGATATTCGCAAAGTAAAATCTCCGTGAATCTCTCTGAGCATATCTTGTATACAAAATTCATCACCTGTATATTCATTCATGCAGGAAATTATGAATATTTATACTATTCCTCTCTTTCAAAATAGCCAAAACTGCCTAGCTTTTCGCTTATTATTTCATAATTATACACAAAATGCTTTTTCCAATGTATTTCCCTCTTGCTTTTTCTCTCTGTGCCAGATATAATACATTCATAAATATTCAAGCACATACACGATGTTCCATCGTTGCAATTCGTAAGGAGGAAATCAATCATGAAAGAAAAAATTGTATTGGCATATTCCGGCGGTCTGGATACCTCTGTGATTATCCCTTGGCTCAAAGAACATTATGATGCAGAAGTGATTGCCGTTTGCGGTGACGTAGGTCAAGGAAAAGAAACAGAAGGGCTGGAAGAAAAAGCGCTCAAAACCGGCGCAAGCAAACTCTACATTGCCGATTTAACGGAAGAGTTCATCACCGAAGCCATTTATCCCTGCATCAAAGCAAACGCTGTTTATGAAGGCAAATACCTGCTGGGAACTTCTATGGCACGTCCCATTATCGCCAAAAAACTGGTGGAAATCGCAAAAAAAGAAGGCGCTACTGCCATCTGCCACGGCGCCACCGGCAAAGGAAATGACCAAGTACGCTTTGAGCTGACCATCAAAGCACTGGCTCCAGATCTGAAAATCATTGCACCTTGGCGTCTGGATACCTGGGGTATGCAGAGCCGTGACGATGAATTGGCATATCTGGAAGCACATGGTATTCCCTTTGAAGGCGGACATGAAAACTCTTACAGCCGCGACCGCAACATCTGGCATCTGAGCCACGAAGGGCTGGAACTGGAAGATCCCGCCAACGAACCCAACTATAAACATCTGCTGCAGTTGGGCGTATCTCCTGAAGATGCACCTGATGTACCCGAATACATTACACTGGACTTCGAAGCCGGGATTCCCATCGCGGTCAACGGCGAAAAACTGAGCCCTGTAGAAATGCTGAAAAAACTCAATGAAATCGGCGGCAAAAACGGGATTGGCATTGCAGATATCTGCGAAAACCGTGTTGTTGGCATGAAATCCCGCGGCGTATACGAAACTCCCGGCGGTACGATTCTGTACTATGCACATCGGGAACTGGAATATCTGTGCACCGATAAAAAAACACAGGCATTCAATGAAGTGGCAAGCAACAAATTCACCGAACTGGTTTACAGCGGCGAATGGTTTACTCCGTTGCGGGAAGCGCTGAGCGCATACTTCGATAAAGTAAATGAAACCGTAACCGGCACAGTCAAACTGAAATTGTACAAAGGCAATATTATGCCTGCTGGCAGCACATCTCCTTACAGCCTGTACAATGAATCCATGGCAAGCTTCACCACGGGGGAACTGTATAACCACAAAGACGCCGACGGCTTTATCAATCTGTTCGGTCTGCCCTTAAAAGTACGTGCCATGATGATGGCAAACCAGAAGGATAACAAATAATCACATTTGTTTCCATATCTTCTACGAAAGAAAAAACACGGGAACATCACATGTTCCCGCGCTAAAATACAAATTGAATCAAAGCGGACTGCTTGTTTGCAGTCCCCAATCAGAAAAGAAAGAAGCCAGAACGTTCCCGCTCTCTGCCGAACCTTCCGGCTCCTTTGTTTTGCACAGGGAAGTAGACGGTATCTCCGAACAGTTGCTCTTGGTGTACCCACCTCAATCCCTGACAACAGCAGAATGCATCTCTCTTCATGAGAGGTCAGACAGCTGACGCCTATCGTGTGTTCAGGCAATCCAATCGATATTTTCTGATACTGCCGCTGTCCCCTCTTCCCATTCTTTCCGTAATCCAATGATAAAGATTGTTTGAGAAGCATTTTGTCTGCTGTTTCATGCCAAATCCTTGTATCTTTCATCCAGCGGGTCGTTTTCCCCGCTTGATGTGTTTCAAACTGTTGCAGAAAGGACGATAACCATGCAAAAACTTTGGGGCGGACGCTTTACCAAGTCCACCGACAGCTTTACCGATCATTTCCATTCCTCCATCGGCTTTGACAGTCGGATGTACCGCGAGGATATTACTGGCAGTATCGCACATGCCACGATGCTGGGCAAACAAGGGATCATCCCACAGGCAGATGCAGACCTGATTGTCCAGACACTGGGCGAAATCCTCTCAGATATTGATGCAGGCACTATTTCTTTTGATGAAAAAGCCGAAGACATCCATATGAACATCGAAACCATCCTGATTAGCCGAATCGGCGATGTAGGCAAAAAGCTCCATACCGGCAGAAGCCGCAATGATCAGGTGGCGCTGGATACTCGCATGTATACCAAAAAAGAACTGACGGAGATCAAAGCACTCCTAAAAAACCTCATGACAACGCTGAATACTTTGGCAGCCCGGCATACCGAAACCATTCTTCCCGGTTATACCCATTTGCAGCGGGCACAGCCGGTGACGCTTGCACATCATCTGTTGGCATACATTGAAATGTTCAAACGTGACTATGATCGTCTGTGCGATACCTACAAACGGACGGATGTCCTTCCCTTGGGCAGCGGTGCACTGGCAACCACTACCTATCCGCTGGATCGCCAGTTTGTGGCAGAACAACTTGGTTTTTCTTCCATCTCCGCCAATAGCATGGATGGGGTTTCCGATCGAGATTTCTGCGTAGAAACGGCATCCACACTGTCGATACTGATGATGCATTTGAGTCGGTTCTGCGAAGAAATTATTCTTTGGAGCAGCCATGAATTCCACTTCATCGAACTGGATGATGCGTATTCCACCGGGTCCAGTATCATGCCCCAGAAAAAGAATCCGGATATGGCAGAATTGATCCGCGGCAAAACCGGACGGGTATATGGTCACCTCATGGGGCTGCTGACCACATTGAAAGGTCTGCCTCTGGCTTATAACAAAGACATGCAGGAGGACAAAGAAGCCCTCTTTGACGCCATTGACACCGTAAAAATGTGCCTGCCTGTCTTTACTAACATGATCGCCACCATGACCGTTCAACCAGATGTCATGTTGCAGGCAGCAAAAGGCGGATTCACCAACGCCACTGACGCAGCAGACTGGTTGGTAAAACAAGGAGTACCTTTCCGGGATGCCCACGGCATCATCGGTCGTTTGGTGCTGTACTGCATTGAGCACCACACCAATCTGGATGATCTTTCTCTGGAGGAATATCAGGCAATTTCTCCTGTATTCAACGAAAGCGTTTACGATGCCATTGGCGTAAAACAATGTGTGGAAGCAAGAAACGTCATCGGCGGTCCTTCCAAGGCGATGACCACAAAAGCAATCGAAGACAACAACGCATATCTGAAAAAACTGTAACCAAAAAACACTGTCCCAGACTTTTCCGTCTAAAGGACAGTGTTTTTTTTCTTTCTCTTGTGAAACAGGAACCTCTGTTACGGCATTCCCTCTTTCCTATTTCTCTCTTTCATCCAATCCCGCAAGTAACTTCCGCTTATCGAAATAACTCTGCCACATCCTGCGGCGTTTTCACCACAGCATCTGCTCCGCAGGCGGCAAATTCCTCTGCACTTCCATATCCATACAGCACGCCAACTGCCTGCACACCCAGCGCATGGGCGCCCTCAATATCATATTTCCGATCCCCGATCATCACTGCGTCTTGAGGCGCCACATGCATCTCTTTCAATACATGCGCCACCACCTTGGCTTTGGTATTGCGGGAAGATGTGGGATCATCTCCGCCAATCACTTCAAAATACTTTGTCAATCCAAAATGCTCCAATATCCGTACTGCCGTCGTCTGATGCTTAGATGTCGCCACTGCAAGACGTTTCCCGCTCGTCTGAAGCGCTTGCAGCATTTCCACGATTCCATCATATACCGCATTTTCAAACAATCCTACGGAAAAATACCGTTCTCGAAAATACAAAATCGCCTGTTCCACTTCTGCATCCTTCATCCCGAATGCCTCTCGGAAACTGTCCCGCAGCGGCGGACCTACCAAAAACCGTAATGCTTCTGCGGTCCATACGTCCTGTCCCATTTTTTTCTGCATATACTGTGCGGAACGAATGATTCCCCTCGCCGAATCCGTCAATGTACCATCCAAATCAAATAACAGTACCTTCTGCTTCCATAAATCCATGTGTTCTCATCTCTCCTTTTGCATATTGGTATGATTGTACACCTGCCTGCAGCATCTGTAAAGGATTCCTCTGAGCTAAATCCTATGATATACTACAAAAAATATCTTATAACACAGCTTCAATGCAACTTTTTCCCTATGATATTACTCTAAAGAATAAAAGAGATACACACCCATGCATGGGAGGAACCCAAATGAAAAACAAGCTAGAACAACAAACCGAAGATCTTCTCCTTCGTCAGTACGATCGCTATTATCGGCTGGCCTACAGCTATACCCATAGTACGCAGGATGCGCTGGATATTGTACAGGAAAGTGCATACCGAGCCATCAAACATTGTCACTTGGTGCGTAATGACGCCTATTTGGGCACATGGATCTATCGTATTGTCATTCACACTTCACTTGAATTTCTGCGCAAACAAAAGCGGGAAATGCCTATGGCGCAGCCGGAGGAACCTACGGAAGCAGCAGCCATTTCCCAAAAAGAATCGGAACAAATGCACCGCCAGTGGGAATTACAAGAAGAACTGGAACGCCTGACAGAAAAAGAACGCACTGTTTTGACGCTGCGTTACTTTGAAGATTGTACCTTAGAGGAAATCGCACAAATTACAGGAGAAAATCTAAATACCGTCAAAGCACGGTTATATCGTTCATTGAAAAAACTGCGTCTGGGCATGGAACAGATGTAGTAAAACAGAAAGGAGTCCACACGATGCAGCAGCAAAAACAAGCACAAGATAGATTATCCGAATGGAAACAACAGTATGTCCAAATCCCAGTCCCCCCCACAGCAAAAGCACGAGTGATCGCCGGAATTGCACAAGCGCGCCAAGAACGACTCGATCGCAGGAGACGTCTTTCTCTGCGCCGCAGCGGTATCGCTGCAGCTGCCGTTTTTCTTTCCTTTGGGATTGCCGTGAATACCATTCCTGTCATTGCCAAAGCGATGGACAGCATTCCGGTCATCGGCTCTCTTGCGAGAGTTGTAACTCTGCGTACCTATACAGACAGTCAAACTGGCATGCAAGCAGACATCACTGTACCGCAGATTCGTGCCAACGCCCCTGCCAATGAAGATATTCAAGCATATGCCAATCAGTTGATTGCACAATATGAGGCTAAAGTCGCAGCCTCTATGGATGACGGACATTATGCAATGACATCTGATTACCAAGTTATTTCTGACAACGCACACTACGTTAGCATCCAAATCAATACTGTCATCACACAGGCATCCGGTACACAATTTGTAAAAATATTTACCGTGGATAAAGCTACAGGAGAAACAGTTTCTCTCGGCGATTATCTGCAAAACGATAAAAACGCACAGAATACCATCAGTGAGAATATTCGTGCTCAAATGCAGGAACAAATGGCAGCAGACGAAAACAAACAATATTTCTCCGTTGAGGAAGGCGGCTTCTCTGCTTTGGATGGTACAGAAGATTTTTATCTGGATGAGGCAGGCGATCTCGTTATCGTATTTGATGAATATACCGTCGCTCCCGGTTATATGGGTGCTGTCAGCTTCACCATTCCCAAAGATATTTTGGCATAATACAAACACCTTGCTGTTATTGCGTTTTACATCAACATCATCCTGATTTTCCCGAGGACTCCTCTTTTGTGTCCTCGGGATACTTTTTGTCCTATCCCACTTCCACCAATCGCATGATAGCGCCTCTCCATGTAGAAAATCATCTCTGGAATACTTGCTTCTCTGCCGTCTTGCAATGCTTTCCGAATAAAGAAAAAAGCAGATACCGCCATATGCGGTATCTGCCATTTTTTTGTTATCCGATTTTCATTCCGTTCCAAATGACTTATTTCAGGTTTGCTTTGATTACTTCTGCAATCTTTGTAATCCCTTCTACAATCTTTTCTTCCGGCATGCAGGAGTAGTTCAGACGGAAGTGATTTTCCTTGCCGCCATTCGGGAAGAAGCTGCCACCAGGTACATATGCAACGTTCTTTGCCAAGCACTGAGGAGCCAGAACTTTTGCATCCATGTAATCGGGCAGGATTACCCATGTGAACAGACCACCCTGAGGATGTGTGAATTTTGCTTCCTTCGGGAAAGTTTCTTCCATTGTTTTCAGCATGCAGTCACGTCTCTTACGATATACGTCTTTGATTTTTTCTACATGTGCATCCAGATCATACATATCCAGGAATCTGTCCGCAATCAACTGGTCGATAGAAGAAGACTGCAGGTCAGCACCCTGTTTGATGAAGTTATATTTGCCCAAAATTTCTTCAGAAGCACATACCCAACCAATACGCAGACCAGGTGCCAGAATCTTGGAGCAAGTGCCCAGGAAGATAACCAGTTCTTTGGTATCCATGGATTTCAAAGAAGGCATATTTTCTCCTTCGAAGCGCAGTTCACCATACGGGTTGTCTTCGATTACGGGGATTTCATATTTGTTTATGATATCCATAAATTTCTGGCGTCTTTCCAGAGACCATGTTTTTCCGGTAGGATTCTGGAAATCTGGGATAACATAAATCATTTTTACATTTTCTGTGGTAGCCAGAATTTTTTCCAATTCCTCTGTGATCATACCGTCATCATCTGTCGGCACTTCAATAAAGGTAGGTTCACAAGCTTTGAATGCGTTTACTGCACCCAGATAAGAAGGGCTTTCCAGCAACACGACATCGCCGGGGTTCAAAAATACACGCGCGGAGAAATCCAGACCCTGCTGAGAGCCGCTGGTGATCAGCACATGATTAATGTCGGTTTCAATCCCGTTTTTCGCTTTCATACGGTCTACCAATTTCTGACGCAGAGAAGGCAAACCTTCTGTAGAAGCATACTGCAGTGCAGACTGACCAACTTCGTCCATTACTTTGATACAAGCCTGTTTAATTCCTTCACAGGGGAACAGTTCGGGCGCAGGCATACCACCTGCAAAAGAAATGACTTCCGGCTTTGCTGTCAACGCCAACAATTCTCTGATTTCGGAACCTTTTAAAAGACTCATTCTGTTAGCAAACTGTACCATGAAAAATTCCTCCTTATGTAATAAATATAAAAAACCAACTTTACCATCTGATACGCAGACAAGATATCCATCATATCAGACAAATATCTAAAAATGAACTCCTTTTCTTTATTAAAACACAAATATTGCATAAAGTCAATGAAAAAATAAACAAGAAACCTATCAAATTTTGCTTAAAAATTTTATCACATTGTAATTTTTCTTTATGTTTTCGCGATTTTTCCATATATTCTATCTCAATTCTTTGTGTTTTTGTACCTATTTTAGTACATTTTTCCGTGTATCACGGACATTCACTGCATCTGCCTCGACCGCATGGACCTGTCAGAAGAAAAAGCATAAAAACAGCCGTTTTCTTTTTCAAAAGACAACGGCTCAATAGACCACTTGATTTTTTGCAAATGCCTGCCTTTCCCGGCTGTCTTTCTTTCTGAATGACACTGCCTAAGATGACGCTTCAACGGCAGCACCACTTAGATTACAAAATTTTCCATAGAACGCAGACAGCATGATTTTTCGGCAAAAAAACCGGGAGTTTCCATGCATGAATGCAGATGAAACTCCCTGTTCTTTTCTTTCCTCGTCAAACACGGGAACGAAATACGTCTTTAACAAAATTCTTATACACTGAGGTCTTGACCACAATCTCTTTGTGTATTGCGAAATCAAGAAATCCCATTTTTACTTCAGATTCGCCCGAATCACTTCTGCAATTGCTTGGATACCCGCTACAATCTTGTCATCCGGCATACCAGAATAATTCATACGGAAACAGTTATATTTTCCGCCATTCGGGAAAAAGCTGTCTCCCGGTACATAAGCAACTTTCTTTTCCAGGCACTGTACTGCCATATCGCGGGAATTGATGTAATCCGGCAGTTCCACCCATGTGAACAGTCCGCCGTCCGGGTGCGTAAATTTTACTTCTTTTGGGAAGTAGGTTTCCATTGCCTCCATCATCACATCCCGTCTATGACGATAAGTTTCCCGAATCACATCCACATGTTCATCCAAATCGAACATTTCCATAAACTGGTTGACTTCCAGCTGTGTTACCGTCGGTGTCTGTAAATCAGCACCCTGTTTGATAAAATTGAACATCGACAAGATTTCATCTGAAGCGCAAACCCATCCCAAGCGATATCCAGGCACCAGTATTTTGGAGAAAGTGCCCAAATACACCACCAATCCTTTGGGATCCATAGATTTCAGCGCCGGCAGGGTATCATTTTCAAAGCGCAGCTCTCCGTATGGATTATCCTCAATCACCGGAATCTCGTATCGATTGACCACTTCCATAAATTTTTGGCGGCGTTCCAGCGTCCAAGTGCGTCCGGTAGGATTCTGGAAATCAGGAATAACATAAATCATTTTGACATTTTCTGTTGTGGACAAGATTTTCTCCAGTGCTTCCACATTCATCCCGCCATCATCGGTAGGCACTTCCAAAAAGGTCGGCTCACATCCTTTGAATGCGTTAATCGCACCCAAATAAGACGGGCTTTCCATCAATACAACATCTCCTTTATCCAAAAACACACGTCCGGCAAAATCCAGCCCCTGCTGAGAACCACTGGTAATCAAAATATGGTCCGCATCCGTTTCAATATTGTTTTTATCTTTCATTCTTTGAGCAATCTTTTCCCGCAGCGCCGGGAACCCTTCTGTAGAAGAATATTGACATGCAACCTGTCCGATCTGATCCAGAACCGCATCGCATGCCTGCCGCAGTTGTTCTACCGGAAACAGTTCTGCCGCCGGCAATCCCCCTGCGAAAGAAATGATATCCGGCTGTGCAATGAGTTTCAGCAAATCCCCAATGTCGGATTGAGTCAGTTGTTCCATCCTTTTCGCATAACGAACCATAGTTGTTTCCTCCTTTGCCTATTTGTTTGTAATTGTCTTTTGTACCCCAATAAATACTTGTTTCTGTTCCATCAAACCACAAAGCGCCGAAACTGTCAATATCTGTTTTCCTGCTTTGTTTTTTTATTTGAACAAAGGATATTCCATTTTTTTGTGCGAATCTCACGGAAATAAAACTTTTTGTACAAAAAAACATACAATTTCCCCATGGCTTCCCAGTCGGATTTCACAAATTCGGTAAAAGCCTTCTTTCCTTTGTTTTATTTTTTATCAGAAATTTTTTTGTTTTTTCTTTCCATCTCCTCTTTTGGAAATGGACTATCTTTTCCTGATGGCATTCTGTTTAGAAATTCTGTTTTTTTGGTTCAATATTACCTTACTTTTTTTCTTCTTCTTTGATGATAACCGACTGAAATGATGGGAATCACCGGCTTTGTACAAGAATACTATTTTTTTATTTTTCCACCTCATTTTTTGCCGCAATATGTCAAAATGTTTAATAAATAAAATTTTTTGTTTATTTTCTATTGCATTTCACAGCAAAAGGGGTATAATGATTGAGGTTTCGTAAAAATAATCAGAAAGTTTAGCATTGCTACACAGCGAGGTGTTGTTTATGGATATCGGCCATAAAATCAAACAGTTACGAATTCAAAAAGGACTGACGCTGGAAGAATTGGCCAGCCGCAGCGAGCTGACAAAAGGATTTTTATCCCAGTTGGAACGCAACCTGACCTCTCCCTCTATCGCTACACTCAATGATATCGTAGAGGCTTTGGGCAGCAGTCTTTCCGATTTTTTCAAAGAAGAAAAAGAAGAAAAAATCGTATTTCGCAAGAAAGACTTTTTTGTAGATGTTCGAGACACTTATACCGTACATTGGATTGTCCCCAACACACAGAAAAACGAAATGGAACCTATCCTGCTGGAATTGCCTCAGGGCGGTACCTCCTTTGTAATGGATCCTCATAGTGGCGAGGAATTCGGCTATGTGGCAGAAGGCTGCGTCACACTGATCTCAGACAAGGAGTCTCATGTGGTACACAAAGGAGAAACCTTTTATCTTTCCGGCAAAAACAGCCATTACTTAAAAAACGAGAAAAAAACAACAGCAAAAGTTATTTGGATTTCCACACCGCCGTTGTTTTGAAAATCAGAAACACCTATTACTGGTTTGAAAAAATGAGATTTGGAAAGGAGACAGCTGACCGATGGCGAAAAAACTCATACAGTTCAAAAATATCGTCAAAGAATTTGATGGCAAGCTGGTATTAAAAGGGGTAAACCTGGATATCTACGAAAACGAATTCGTGACGCTGCTGGGTCCCAGCGGTTGTGGAAAAACCACTTTGCTGCGAATTTTGGGCGGATTTTTGACCCAAAATGAAGGGCAGGTACTCTTTGACGGGCAGGAGATCAGTAAAGTCCCTCCTTATAAAAGAGAAATCAACACCGTATTTCAAAAGTACGCGCTCTTCCCGCACATGAATGTATACAATAATATTGCCTTTGGACTGAAAATCAAAAAAGAACCCAAAGACATCATTGAACAGAAGGTGAAACGGATGCTCAAGCTGGTAAATCTGGAAGATTTCGCGGATAAAAATGTCACAGAAATGTCCGGTGGTCAGCAGCAGCGTGTTGCCATCGCGCGCGCCCTCGTCAATGAACCCAGTGTATTATTATTGGATGAGCCGCTGGGCGCACTGGACTTAAAGCTGCGTCAGGAAATGCAGCATGAATTAAAACGGATCCAGCAGGAGGTTGGTATCACCTTTATCTTTGTCACCCACGATCAGGAAGAGGCACTGACGATGTCTGATAAAATCGTGGTCATGAAAGACGGAGAAATTCAGCAAATTGGTACCCCTACCGACATTTATAATGAACCGGTCAATGAGTTTGTAGCAAACTTCATTGGAGAGAGCAATATCATCGAAGGCGTAATGCCCGCAGATTACAAAGTGACATTCGAAGGCAGAACCTTTGACTGTGTAGACGAAGGGTTTGCACCGAATGAAGCCGTAGATGTGGTCATCCGTCCGGAGGATCTGGACATTGTTCCCAGAGAACAGGGCAAGCTAAAAGGGGTAGTCAAGTCTGTACTGTTCAAGGGTGTGCATTATGAAATCATGGTAGAGACTAAAATCGGTACTGCAATTACTGTAAAAATGCAGGTATCCGACGATCGCCCCGTATATAACGAAGCGGCGAACGAAAAAATGTCTGCCAATGATTTTTATTTGGATGTAGATGATGTGGACGAATTGGACGACGCCATCATTGTTGCCCGTGCAGACGCACAGGCGTGGAACCCGGACGAAGACGAATTGATTTCCATCAAAGAAGTACAATATACCATTGAAAAGAAAAACGGTTCCTATCCCGTTACGTTCTCTACCGCGGCAGGAACTTCCGTCACTGTCAATATGATCGTCAAGGATGAAAACCGCGTGACCAGCAAAGAAAATGAAGAAGAAATCTTTGCGGTAAACTTCTTCAAAAAAGCCGATGAGATTCAGGAATCTATTGCATTGGAAACCGATTTGAAAACCTGGGCAAATGCCAGCGCATGGAGTCTGGAGGACGAATCCCCAGTCGAAATTACCGATGTCAAATACGATTTTGATCCGGAAACCATCACTCCGGGTATTTATGACGTCACCTTTGCCACCAGAGGATATGAATATAAAGTGGATACTACAGACAAACATGAAGTTGGCGAAGAGGTTGGTCTGATCTTCCAGCCGGAAGATATCCACATCATGTCCCGTCAGCGATAACCACAAGGAAGGAGGCACCGTTTCATGCGTCAGTTTCGCAGTATGGTATATCCTTACGTCATCTGGATTACCATTATGATTGTCGTTCCCATGCTGATGATCCTGCTGTATGCATTTACCACAGCCGGCAACGAAGTCACAACCATCCGATTCACCTTGGACAACTTTATTCGCTTTTTCAACGACGCTGTTTTTCTGGATGTGCTCAAGCGTTCTTTGGTCATTGCTGTTGCCACGACCGTTCTTTGCGTACTGCTGGGCTATCCCATTGCTTATGTCATTGCAAGCGGACCGGAAAAAAGCAAAATGTTTTGGATTTTAATGATTACACTGCCCACCTGGATCAATATGCTAGTGCGGACTTATGCCTGGGTAGGTATCCTGCAGGATGACGGTCTGCTCAATCGTCTATTGGGACTGTTCGGATTGGGACCGTTCCCGATGATGTATACCACCTTTGCCGTCGTGCTGGGTATGGTGTATAACTTCATCCCATTTATGATCCTGCAGATCCATGCTTCCTTGGCAAAAATGGATAAAAGCCTGCTGGAAGCTGCCAGCGATTTGGGCGCCAACCGTATACAGTGTTTTCTGCGGGTAACGCTTCCCTTGAGTCTGCCTGGTGTATTAAGCGGCATTACATTGGTATTTCTGCCTGCCGTATCCAGCTTCTTTATCCCGAAACTGCTGGGCGGCGGTCAATACGTGCTGATCGGTAATGTCATCGAAACACAGTTTATGACCAGCGGCGATTGGAACTTTGGCAGCGCCATTTCTTTGATCATGGCAGTCATTATCATGATTTCCATGTATTTGACCAGAAAAGTAGATACAGATCCCGCAGCAAACGGAAGGAGCGAGTAACCCATGGAAAAACAAAAACATCGGATTGGTTCCAAAATCATTATGGGGATCACGGCTTTGTTTTTCTATTTGCCCATCCTCTATATCATCGTCTTTTCATTCAACGACTCCCGTTCCCTGACCCGCTTCAGCGGTTTTTCCCTGCGTTGGTATGAAAAGATGTTTTCCGACAGCTCCATGATGGAAGCAGTGTTTTATACCATTGTCATTGCCGTGCTTGCTACGATTATCTCCACCATTGTCGGCACACTGGCTGCCATCGGGCTGTCCCGATCCCGGCGCATTCTGCGCAGCGCGGTAGAGCAGGTCAACAATCTGCCTATCATGAATCCGGAAATCGTAACCGCAATCGGAATGCTGATGTTCTTCAGCGCTCTGGGTGTCAGCAAAGGCTTTCTGACACTGCTGCTGGCGCACATCATGTTCTGTACGCCCTATGTTATATTATCCGTTTCGCCGAAGCTGCGGTCCTTGGACCCAAACTTGGCGGATGCGGCGCTGGACTTAGGCGCCACTCCTGCACAGGCACTGACGAAAGTCATTGTCCCGCAGATTATGCCGGGGATTGTTTCCGGTGCATTGATTGCTTTCACCATGAGCTTTGACGATTTCATCATTTCCTATTTCGTCACCGGCAATGGTGTCAACAATATTTCTATCTTGGTTTATACCATGAGCAAACGGGTCAATCCCTCCATCAACGCATTGTCTACATTGGTCATCGCGCTGATTACGGTGGTATTGATCATTGTCAACGTCATACCCATCATCAGAGAAAAAACAAAAAGGAGAGAACAAGTATGAAAAAATGGATTGCTATGACTCTTGCAAGCGTACTGCTGCTGGCAGGCTGCTCCGGCAGCACCTCCGGCGACGACCAGAGCGCGGAAAGCGCTGTGGAAAAATACGGTTCCGATACCCTGAAGCTCTATAACTGGGGCGAATATATGGGCGAAGACCTGATTTCCAATTTTGAGGAACAGTTCGGCGTAAATGTGATTCTGGAATATTTCGATTCCAATGAAGCCATGTATACCAAACTGCAAGCGGGGGATTCCTACGATGTGCTGGTGCCGTCCGACTACATGATCGAACGCCTGATTGCAGAAGGTCAGCTGCAGGAACTGGACCTGTCCCTGATCCCCAATATCTCCAATCTGGCGGAAGGTGTAAAAAACCTGCCTTACGATCCGGACAATACCTACTCTGTTCCTTACTTCTGGGGCAGTGTTGGAATCGTATACAACCATAATAACGTAGATCCCGCCGTGGTAGAAGAGCAGGGCTATGAAATTCTGCGCAACACAGATTACAAAGGCAGAATTTATGTCTATGACTCCGAACGCGACTCCTTTATGATGGCGTTCAAAGCGCTGGGCTACTCCATGAATACAGAAAACGAAGCAGAAATCCAAGAAGCATATCAGTGGCTGCTGGAAATGAACAACACGATGGATCCTGTTTATGTCACAGATGAAGTTATTGACGGCATGATCAACGGCACCAAAGATATCGCTGTGGTTTACAGCGGCGACGCAACCACCATTTTGGAAGAAAACCCCGATATGAGTTTCTGGATGCCCAGCGAAGGGACAAACTTATGGAGCGATGCTATGGTCATTCCTGCCAATGCAGAAAATCCCCTGCTTGCCCATGAATTCATCAATTATGTGCTGACCTACGATGCTTCCATGGACAACTCCACCTATGTCGGCTACGCTTCCTCCAATCAGGAAGTATTGGATGAACTCAGCGGTGAGGGTGGCTTGTTTGCAGAAAACGAAGCATATCTGCCTCGCTCCGGCTATGATAAAGACGAAGTGTTTGTAGACAATCAGGTATTGAAACAAACATTGTCCGAACTTTGGATCAAAATAAAAGCAACCAAATAAAACCTAACCGAGGTGAATGATATGCTGCAAGAAACATTGGAATCTCTGCGGCAGCAGGGAACAGAACTGCTGATATGCCTAAACAACAATGCCAAGGCACAGCAGGAATGGCTGGCAGCAGGCGGAACAGCAGGGCATCTGCTCTCGCCTCACCAGCTGGAAAGCTGGCTGATGACCGGCGGCGCGGCTTTGCCGAAAGAAATCGCTTTTTCAGGCAGCCTTTCAGAATTTGTCTCTTTATTCCCCAAACACAACGCAGAAGAAAGCAAACGCAAAGTAAATGCCTTTCTCGCTGGCGTTGTGGCAGAATATACCAATGATACATGGGATTTTTATACCTGTAACGTCGTGGTCATGGGTTGCTGTATGGGAGAATATCTCAGCATTGTCAATCGGAAAGAACTACCGCGGTAACCATCCGTTCCAAACATATCAGAAGCGTATGACAGACGAATCTCTGTTTTGCGCTTCTTTTTTTTGATCCATCTTTTTTCATGCCTTGGCAGTATTCCATTTTTTCCAGATATGGATTGCTTTGCCTCCCTATACACCTTTTTATGCTTTCGAACGATTTGCGTTCTATTTTTCAGCAGAACTGCATATCTTATTTGCAGACCGAAAGGAGGCACGGCATGTGGAAAAAAAAGAACACGACCGACGCATTCTGCGCCGTAACTTATTTGGCGTATTGGTATTTGTATTGGCATTGCCGGTGCTTTGGCCCATGGGCGGCGCAAAGCTCGCTCTGAAAGAAATTTTGCCCGGACAAGTATCCGCAGCAGAAATCCCAGAAAGCACCGCCGCAAACAGCAGCCATCTACTGCAAAATACGCAAAAGCAAGTGCTGGGACCGGATGATATCCAATTTGAAACCGAACAAAGCAGTATTCCTGCTGCCGCTCTTCCGCGGGAAGAGGTAGAACGTATGCAGGATTTTGATTATTTGAAACGACATTTTTATATTGTGGATGCCAGAACCATGCTGCTGCCCGAAGATATTGATGTCAATGCGGCATTAGAACAGGATTTTACCATTGATACCGACACCGATGGTCCACAGGTTCTAATTTTTCATACACATGCTTCCGAAGCTTTTGCAGACAGTGATATGACAAAAGGACGAGAAGAAGGAATCTGGGGTGTTGGTGAATACTTGAAAGAACTTTTGGAAGAACGCTATGGCATAGAAGTCCTCCATGACACCGGTGTTTATGATGTCGTAGACGGCAAAGGACAAATCACTGGCGCTTATGAACGCATGGAGCCACCCATTCGGGAAATCCTAGAACAATATCCCTCCATACAGGTTTGCATCGACATGCATCGAGACGGTGTTGCCGAAGGCACGCGATTGGTCACCAATATCAACGGCAAAGACTGTGCACAAATCATGTTTTTTAATGGTTTATGCCGTTTGAATCAAAATGGTCAGGCTGTGCCAACACCAGGGCTGGAAAATCCCTATGTGTCTGATAATCTTGCATTCAGCCTGCAAATGCAGACAGAATCCATGGCACGGTTTGAAAATTTCACTCGCCGGATTTATTTGAATGCCTATCGCTTCAGCCTGCATATGCTGCCCCGTTCTACCCTCATCGAGGTAGGCGCACAGACCAACACCAAAGAAGAAGCACGGAATGCAATGGAACCATTGGCAGAAATTCTCGCTGCCGTTTTGCTGGGCGAAGCATAAAATTTCATTCCCGATACATACTAATGCCATGAACAAACGATTTTTTCTTTATGGCATTTGCGGATGGACGCTGGAAATCTGCTGGACCGGCTTTTGTTCTTTTCTTGCGGGAGATCTCTCCTTAACCGCAAAAACATATCTCTGGATGTTTCCGATTTATGGTCTTGCGGTACTGGCAGAACCCGCTTTTTTATGGATGCACCGTCATCCTATCTGGCTGCGGGTGCTGATATACCCCATTTGCATTTTCGCAGTGGAATATGTCACCGGTTGGCTTTTGCTCACCTTTATCGGTGTCTGCCCATGGGATTACAGCGGTCAGCCCACTTCTATTCATGGACTGATCCGCCTGGATTATACGCCCTTATGGATGTTGATGGGTTTCATTCTGGAAACTGTCTGCGTTACCATACGCGGCATGCAAACCGAATCGCCTGCTGCCGGTCTGCCGGTTGCACTGCATGTACGGCAAAAACCAAACAGAAAATAACAAACGCAAAAAGCAATTTCCCTCCACGCAAAAACAGAGCGTTTCTTTTTCGAAACGCTCTGTTTTTATGAAAAACTCCTTTTTCTCTCCCAACCACCGAAACATCCATCTGCATCTGCACAAGATTTCTTGATCGCACGGCAAAGCCGCTTTCTATATGATCCTATTTCCTGCCATCCCTCAAAACAACAGATCCAACTCCGTTTTTGCCTGTTCAATGTCCTCCAGTATGGATTTCTGTTTTTCTTCAAACAACAGTTCCTTGTTATACCGGTAATAGGGTTCGCTGCCGTTTTCACTGATAAACTTCACACTGTAATAATTCGCTGTCAGCTCCGTCAGGAAAATCACCATTTCCTGTCCTGTGCCAAAGGTTTCTTCCAAAAAAGCAAATGCGTGATCTAATGCCTGTGCCGCATGTGCAATGGTATGCTCCCGCTCTGCCACAACTTCGGCAAATTGTGTCTTCACCCATGCAAAGACTGTCTCCTTCTCCCGCAGCCCCTCTTTTCTAGCGCCAGCGCCATATGCCTCCAAGCGCTGCAGCGCGGCAACATATGCCTGTCCCTGCTGCTTATCCAACAGATTCGCTTTTCTCTCCCGCTCATAGCCCGCCTGCTGTTCTTCCAAAACGCTGTCCCAAAGGGTTTCCCACGGCGTTTGTACGCAATACGGGCTGTCAAAGCGCTCTTTGATCTCTTTCAGGAAGCCATGCAGCCGTACCGTCCGCAAATCCGCTGCGTCTGCCGCCATAAAATCCTGTGTTAAGCGGCTGAGCATCAGCCCCATCACACTCAACCGTTCATCAAATGGCGCTTCCTGCAGTTTTTCGACCGTGTTTTTACTGTATTGACCAGCTAAAATATCTGCGATCCGGTAATCCGTTCGATATTTTTCATATAAATCCAGATAATTGGCAAAATCCTTCGCAATTTTGCGATGCTGCAAATATTGATAAACCAGCCCTTCCTCCGCAGGAATACCCAGCGCTTCATAGACCTGCAGGATATTAGACAAATCTTCCCAACCGCGGGCAGTAGCAAAGCGCTTTCCGTCCACCGTCGTTTCCATCGCATAGAAATGATTCTTTTTGATTTCCAGATAAGATAACACCGCCCCATGGATTCCTTGTTTCCATGCATATTCTTTCCATACGGCAAAATCCGGCTCCACATCAATTTTCTTTACACGATCCAGCGTTACTACATCAAACTCCCGCACACTTTTGTTATATTCCGGCGGATTCCCTGCTGCAACAATCACCCAGCCTTCCGGCACCTTATGAGAACCGAAGGTCTTTGCCTGCAGAAACTGCAGCATCGCAGGCGCCAGCGTTTCCGATACGCAGTTGATCTCATCCAGAAACAGAATCCCCTCCCGAAGCCCCGTTTCTTCCATTTTGTCATATACGGCAGCAATAATTTCACTCATCGTATATTCTGTGACCGCATACGTTTTCCCGCCATATTGCTTCTGGCTGATAAAGGGCAGCCCAATGGCGCTCTGTCTGGTATGATGCGTAATACTGTATGCCACCAGCCCTACGCCGCATTCTCTCGCCACCTGCTCCATCACGGCCGTTTTGCCAATCCCCGGCGCTCCCATCAGCAGCAGCGGGCGCTGACGCGTCATGGGGATGCAATACTGCCCATATTCGTCCTTTGCCAGATAGGCGGCAATGGCGTGTTTGATTTCTTCTTTCGCTTGTTTGATATTCATCGCCTGTCTACTCCTTTTGATACGAAATTTCCAGATCTTTTCTGCCCAAAACCACTTTCATCGCCCATGGCGGTACCTCCCGCTCGTTGTACATGCCGTCATCCAGAAAAACAAAGGCGGTGTCATAGGGCGGTCGGCGCTTCGGAAAGGCTCCCCAGCCGTCGGTAAAATAAATCAACCCTTTCAACTGCCGAAATACCTTCTCTTCCATCAACTGCGCCACATAGGAAAATACGGGACGGAAATCCGTACCGCCGTTTCCCCGCAATACAAACGATTCCATATAACGCTCCAGCTCCTGCGCCGAGGTGATGACCGTATCCTGCTGGATTTGTGCATCGCACTGGAGGATATGCACACGAAACGAATGGAAAAAGCTTTCATTCTGCTGCAAAATGGCGTACGTTTCCTCCAGAAACCGCCGTACCGTATCCCCCTCGCAGGATTCCGACGTATCAAGGGCAATGACCAATTCCTCTACTTTCTTCACTTCTTTATATTCCAACGCTTCAATCAGCGGCAGGTTCCCGTACAGCTGCAAACCATAGGTATAAAAAATATAATCATAGCTGTCGTCATCCACCTGCATTTCCTCTTTGCATGTAACAAACTTCTGCAAAAACCGACGGTAGTCATACCGTTCCCGATTTTCCACCCGTAGACTCTGCAGCAGCTCTCCAGCTTCTTCTCCCGCATCTTTGGAAAAGGTCTCCAAATCCGTCTGCATTTTCTCACTGATCTCCTGCCATGCCTCTTCCATCTGCTGACGGTGTTCTTCTTCCTGACGGCGCGGATCTTCCTGGTTTTCCGAATCCTCTCCGTCTTGTTTTGCTTCGCTGTCATCCTCCTGCCGCTTTTGCCAGAATACATGGTCATCTACCCAAAATTCCAGCTGTAACGCTCCAAACTCCTGTATGGACAACGCTTCTTTCTGCAATATCTCATAAATCCCTTCCGCAGACAAAACCGGAAGCTCTCGACGCAATTTTTCATACCATTCCGCCCTGCGGTCGGATACCACCAGTTGTACTGCCCGATAGGGCAGGGCGTCTACAATCGATTCCACCGCGATATCACAGGCAAGATTCCAATAAGCTTCCTCCCGCTGTCCCTGATGAAACGGATGGCGAAACAGACAATGCAGCACCATGTGCAAATAAACCCGGTTGACCAACACACGGTCGGATAAGTAACGCTGGATCAGGTAACGAGGATTGAATAAAATTTTCTCACCATCTGTTCCTACATACAGGGAAGATAAATTCATTTCATAACGCAGTGCACTCAGCGCCAAATCCAAAAACCGCATGGATACATACAGCTCATTGCGGGAAGCGCCCAAGATACGGCTGCCAATGTCAATCAGCTTTTGATGGGTTTCATTCATGGGTAATCCCCCTTATAATTCAAATGACTTTCTTTTTGTCCCAATATGTGCATGTTGGTATTCCAGCAAAAATCCCGTGCATTCCGTTTTTCTCTGCGCTCCAGTCATCTCCAGCAACTGCTGAATATTCTCCGCCGTAATCAATCCCCACTGGGCAAACAGACGAATGGTTTCCAGATCATTTTTCGCTGTATAATACGCAAACGCGGTCAGAAAATGCTCCTGCAGGTATTCCAAATACGCCTGTCTGCGGTTTTCCTGCAGCCGATAGGGATATTCCAGCCGATACATCGTCAGCAGCAGCACCAGCAGTGTGCCGTCCTCTCGCTTGGTCAGATAAAACAATTCGTCATACCGCCGGAAATCAATATCCGAGTTGCCGATACATTGACGGAACAAATGCCCCGTCCCATAATTGACTTGATGAAACTGTCTGGCTGGCGTATCTTCAATATATTCATACTGAAAATCTGGAATCAGCAGCTTTGCGCGCTGTCCGTCCTCAAAATCAATCGTCAAGTGCAGTTCATGATTTAATACCGCCACTAGATCTGCAATATGGCGGCACCGTCCAAAAATCAAATATTGCAGCCGATCACAGTTTAAAAACAGCCCCGTTCCCAACTGTACGGCGCCGCGCGGAATATTGATCTCCTCCATTGACCGGCAGTTATAGCAGGCATATTTCCCAATGCTCTTTACCGTCTCCGGCAACCGCAGACGTTTGATGCTGCGGCAGTCATAAAAGGCATATTCCCCGATTTCTTCCAAATCGGGCGGCAAATGCAGAGTTTCCAGCAAAACGCATCCTGCAAACAAATGATCTGCCAGCTTCTTGATTCCAACAGGCAGCCGAACTGCCGTCAACGCCGTACAGCCGGCAAAGGCGTATGCATCAATCTCCCGGACCGTATCCGGCAGCTCAACTTGCTGCACTGCTTCTCCAGTACTTGCTTCCACAGCTTCTTTCCGAGTCCGGTCTTCTATTTGCAAAAACGTATATGCCGCCTGTGTTCTGTTCTGTGACACCGGCGCTTCCGCTGTCACGGCAAATGCATACGGACCAACAGCAACCACCGGCAATCCGTCAATGGTATCCGGCAGCCGCAGCCGAGCAGCTCGTCCGTCTACACCGATAATCTTTATGCCCTCCGCATAGGGGGTATATTGTATGACTATGGGAATCATGCTATCCTCTCTCTTTTTGTATTTTGTATCACATGCCTTTTATTATACTGCCCCAAACCAAACACTGTCAAAGAAAATTCCGACAAACATGCCGGAAAATACTGTGTTCTGGCAGGAAACGCGGCAGATGATATCCTTTGAACCGAAAAATCTCCTGCTTCCTGCAAAACAAGCCTTGACGAAATGGCGGAACGTGATAAAATATAGGGTGTCTTATCTTGCCATCCTCACTAATTGTGCATCTGCGACAGCATACTTTTTCTTTCTATACCGCCATAAAGGATGCGCACTGCATATGTTGTGCAGATGGAAAACAACCGCTTGGATGACTGAATTTATCTATGATATATAACCCTTGTTTCCGTAGCTCAGCAGGATAGAGCGACCGCCTCCTAAGCGGCAGCTCGTTCGAATCCTTTTGAGCGGGAAAATTGAATAAATTTGATATACGTCTCTGTAGCTCAGCAGGATAGAGCGTTCGCCTCCTAAGCGAAAGGCCGGCAGTTCGAATCTGCCCAGGGACGCCAGAAAGCACCGCTGCAAGCCATTTTTGCTGGTTTGCAGCGTTTTTTTGTTTTGTTTCTCCCGGTCATTGCTCATGTATGAGCGGGAGAATTTTATGCGCTGCAAATGTATATTTTGCTAAGAAGAAACGAACGGTTTTCATAAGTCTGCTAAGAAAAATCGCCGTTCTGCTAATTTGAATTTCACGCCTTTTCCGATGTTCCTGCCGCCTGGTTCGCAATCAGAGCGGCCAGGGCGCTCGCCAGTTCCGGGGATTTCTGAAGCTGTTCCACTAAACTTGCCAGGTCGATAGGCGCCGGTTCAGGTGCTTTCGGCTCCTGCGGCGGCCGTACCCCTCGCAAATCAGGATTGGAATAGAAGGCCGTCTCAAATTTCTGGGCGTTGACTTTTCGATCCTCGTCCAGAATGTGAGCGTAAATGCTGGTAATCATGTCAATTTCCGCATGGCCCGTATCGCCCTGGGTGGCCTTCAGGTCACCGTGGTTGAGTTTCAGCTTGTAGGTTGTACTGGAATGTCTAAGAGAATGAAAGACCACTCTCGGCAGTCCAGCTTCTTCCCGGAGTTTGGAAAACTCTTTCAGGATGATACGATCCTCACAGGGCCGGCCATTGGGAAGTGCAACGACCAGATTAAATTCCTGGTATTCGTCTCCCAGAAAGCCTCTTAATTCATCCTGAGCCGATTTCCACTCACGCAGAATATAGGCAAGAGTTTTTGGCAGCCAGACCTTACGGATACTGGAATCGGTTTTTGGCTTTTTCAGGATCAGCCGTGTACTGGTATTCGGCATAAGCGGAGTGAAGATATAATAGATATCTTTCTCTCCAAGCGTTTCAATCGCCCTTTTGGACGCCCTTGCCAGTTCCTTGTCAATGTAGACATAGGCATTGTCATCAGCGATATCTTCATCAGAGATGTGGACATTATCCCAAGTAAGCCCCAGTATCTCGCCCATTCGTAAAGAACAAGCAAAGGACAGGTTCATTGCCACATAGAGCTTGCTGTCCGTACACTTATCCAGAGCTGTCCAGATCATATCCGCGTCCCAGATATCCCGCTTTGTGTATTCTGTTTTAGGGAGAATTACATTGTCAAATGGATTTCTGCCAATAATCTCCCAGCGAACCGCCTGTTTGAACGCACAGCGCAGGAGCTTGATGATTTTCTCAATCGTCTTGTCGCTGACATAGACCGTCTTTGCCTTGTGGGTCTTAGTGGACACAGAAGGAGTTTTCTGTAAGGTCTGAATGTAACTGTCAACCACACGGGGCGTTACCGCCTGAACCTCCATATCACCGATAATCGGATTGATATAGTTGGCAATCAGCGCTGTCTGGCTGTCATACATGGATACGCCCCACTTCTTTTCTCCATACAGAGAAACGAAGTCATACAGAAACTCGGATATTTTCTGGTTACTCGGCGGCAGGAAGGTTCCCGTAAACTGCTGGTTTTCAATTTCTGCCTTTCGCCGCAGCGCGTCTTTGTGGGTACGCCAGGTTTCCCATTTTTGCTTTGTTTCGCCGTTTTCGTCAACATAATTGTAAACAACTGAATAATTCTTTTTACGCTTAATGATAGATGCCATACTGATACTTCCTTTCTAATAGTCATAGATCAAGTGAATCAAGCCACTCGTCAAAAGACCGCTTAGAAATTCGTATGGCGTTTCCAATTCGCACGATTTTGAAGTGCCCTTCCTTTACGAGAAGATACGCAGAGGTGCGCCCTATTCCAAGAATTTGAGCGATCTCCTCAACCGTATATGTTCTCCGTTCAGGGGAACCCTTCTTCGCGCCGTTCCATGTCTGCGACATGGCAACCCCCTTTCTTTATGGAAACAGCGCGAGAAAATGACTTCCTACAATCATTTTACCGCGCTGCATTTGGTTTGTCTGCTGCTAATAAAAAATTTACGAATTATCCGTAAATGAAAAAATAAATGAACTATCCAAAAATAAGAGGCAGAAAAACGGACGGCTGCTGGCACAGCTCCACGGGAGTCTCACCCCG
>ERZ1643247.1233-NODE-1233-length-24902-cov-7.529279_pt1 | contig 24902 bp, 21 predicted proteins | sample MGYA00579264_ERZ1643247 | MGnify/ENA primary metagenome ERZ1643247 (study PRJEB29033, sample SAMEA4952262) | chicken gut metagenome | biome: Broiler Chicken; feature: Gastrointestinal Tract; material: Caecum | place: Ireland | collected 2018 | study: Broiler... | reverse complement strand
GAATAGGTATACCCCAGTTCCTTCTTCCTTTCCCGCATTTCCTGTACAGTCATATTTTCGGCCTCCTTTATCCGTTCATCCCGAAAGCAGCCTTACCGGTCTTCCAGATCCTGCTGCAATTCTTACCCCGGATCCTAATCCCTGCCGTCCTTTCAATTATTTTCTGAGGAAATCATATCACATAGAAATCCATTTTTCAATACTTTGCTTTCATAATATATCCATATTATTTCCATTTGGCGCTTTTTCGGATATACCCGGGTCGATTTGCCGGAATCCGGTTGCATTCATCTGCCGCACCGACTAAAATAGGCATGAAAGAAAACGCACAGATCTGTTCATCTATTCTGAAATTTCAGTAACATTAATTTACAACGGCGGAGGTGGCTTACTTGAAAAAGATTATGATTGTTGACGATGACGTCTGTATCGGCGATATGCTGGAGGAACTGCTGGCAAAAGAAAACTACAGCACGGTAAGAGCCTATTCCGGAACCGAGGCTCTTCTGTACCTGTCCTCTCACAGGCCGGACCTGATCCTGCTGGATCTGATGCTTCCGGGCTTAAGCGGGGAGAAACTGCTGCCCTTGATCCGGAATATTCCGGTTATTGTCCTGAGCGCGAAAGCGGCTGTAAGCGACAAGGTAGAGCTGCTGCTGGGCGGCGCTTCGGACTATATTACAAAGCCCTTTGACCGGGCGGAGCTTCTGGCCCGCATTGCCGTGCAGTTAAGAAAGCCCACGGCTTCCGAAGAAACTTCTCCATTTCTTTCCTTTGACGAGATCCGGCTTGACACTTCTTCCCGGACAGTTACGGTATCCGGTCTGCCGGTCCATCTTACAAAAACCGAGTATGCCATACTGAAGCTTCTTATCCGCAATCCGTCCCAGGTAATCACCAAATCGCTCATGCTGGACCGGATCAGCGAAGACACGCCGGACTGTGTGGAAAGTTCACTGAAGGTCCATGTAAGCAACCTGCGCAGGAAACTGAAAGAAATCAATGGAAAGGATTATATTGAAGCAGTGTGGGGAATCGGCTTTAAACTGAATGAAGATCTGGCTGCAAAAAATGAATCTTAACTATTTCTTTACCCTTTTCTTTACCGTTTTCTTAACCCCTGCCGGATAGAATAGTCACCGTAATAAAATTTATGATACCACTGACAGGAGGCTTGAAATTATGGACTATATTCTGACAGCAGAGTCGCTGTGCAAACGCTACCGGCGTTTTCAGGCGCTGGATGACTTTTCTATTCACGTGCCGAAAGGAGCTATTTACGGTTTTATCGGGAAAAACGGGGCAGGGAAAACGACGCTGATCCGCCTGATCTGCGGACTGCAGGAACCCACATCCGGCAGTTATTCCCTGTACGGAGCACGCAATACGGAACCCGGAATTGCAAAACACCGCAGAAGAATGGGCGCGGTGGTGGAAACGCCTTCCATTTATCTGGACATGACGGCGGAAGATAATTTAAAGGAACAGTACCGGATTATCGGACTCCCGTCTTTCGACGATATCCCTGAGCTTCTGGAACTGGTAGGGCTGGCTGATACAGGCCGGAAAAAGGCAAAGAACTTTTCCCTTGGAATGCGGCAGCGTCTCGGCATCGCCATTGCGCTGGCAGGAAATCCGGATTTTCTCGTCCTGGACGAACCGATCAACGGACTGGATCCCCAGGGGATTATCGAAGTCCGGGAGCTGATTCTGAAACTGAACCGGGAAAACGGCATTACTTTTCTTATATCCAGCCACATCCTCGACGAACTGGGAAGGCTGGCCACCCACTACGGATTTATTGAAAGAGGTCACATGGTAAAAGAAATGAGCGCAAAAGAGCTGGATGCGGCGTGCCGCAAATGCATCCGGGTCCAGGTGTCCGACATCAGCGCATTTTCCCGGGTTCTTGATGAAATCGGGCTGGAATACAGAATTTTCTCCGATACAATGGCAGACATTTACGGGAAGATCAACATCACCCGTCTTGTTCTTGCTCTCGACAGAGAAAACTGCGACGTAATCTCGCTGACCGAGCGGGAGGAAAGTCTGGAGAGCTATTATGTCAATCTGATTGGAGGGAAGAAAAATGAGTAGATTATTAAATGCGGGTTTCTCACGGCTGAAGAAAAGCAAATGTTTCCGGGGCTTTATGATCTTTATGTTTCTCTTCGGCGGGTATATTAAGATCGCTGAATTTTACAACCAGGAGAAATATAACACATCCATTCCCCTGGACAGCGGATTGTTTATGTACGTTACTGTAATCGGGATCCTGCTGGCCGCATTTATCAGTCTGTTTATCGGCACGGAATACAATGACGGCACGATCCGGAACAAACTGGTCATCGGGCATACCAGGAACTCGATCTATCTGTCAAACCTGATCGTGTGCCTTGCGGCCGGTCTGCTGATGTGTCTGTCCTTCCTGTGTGCATCTCTTCTGATCGGTATACCGCTCCTGGGCCCCTTTTCCATAAATGTACAGGATATTGTAGTTATGGTGCTGGTCAGCTTTCTGATGAGCTTTGCATTTACAGGCCTTCTCACTCTGACCGCAATGATCTGCCAGAGCCGGGCAGTTACGGCAGTAATCAATATCCTGGCCGTATTCTTCCTGCTTCTGGTCTCTCTGACGATCACATCCTGTTTAAATCAGCCGGAAGTATGGGAGGGTTACAGTTACACCGATGACTCCGGAAACGAGATCACTGTTCCCGCCGAGCCAAACACAGACTATCCAAGGGGCGCTGTGCGGGATGTAATGGAATTCTGCAATGACTTTCTGCCCAGCGGACAGGTCATGCAGCTCTCCATGATGTCAGTAGACAAACCCGGGCTGCTCTCCGTTTACTCTGGCGTGATTCTTCTGGTAACTACGGGAGCCGGCATATTTATTTTCCGAAAGGAAAACATCAAATAAAGGAATCAGAGGGCATATAAGCCCTCTTTCTCTGGAGGTAGCTTATGATATTCTGGTTATGGATTCTGATCGGCATACTTGTTCTGATTCTCCTTTTTCTGGGAATCAAAATCTGTCTGCTCAAAAAGGCAGCAAGAGAAATCGGCAGAAAATTCGCCGGTCGTGTCGCCTCGGACACCAATACGCTCATAGACATCGGAAGCCGTGATCATGATATGATATATCTTGCGAAAGAAATAAATATACAGCTAAAACAACTTCGAAACGACCGCCTGCGCTATCAGTAGGGGGACTGGGAACTGAAAGATGCGGTTACAAATATTTCCCACGATCTGCGCACACCCCTTACAGCAATCTGCGGATATCTGGATCTGATGGAAGATGAAGAAATGTCCGCAAATGCGGTACGGTATCTGAAAATCATCCGGGAACGCACAGAGACTCTGAAACAGCTGTCGGAAGAGCTGTTCCGCTACTCTGTATTTACTACTGTATCAAACGGAACGAGAAATGAACCGGTTATTTTAAACCGTATTCTTGAAGACAGCATATCCGGCTTCTACGCTGTCCTGCGCTCCCGCGGAATCACTCCCGCTATTAAAATGCCGGATACAAAAATCTGCCGGATGCTGAACCGGAACGCCGTCTCCCGGATCTTCGGAAACCTGATCAGCAATGCGCTGAAGTACAGCGACGGAGATCTGATTATAGAACTTAACGAATCCGGGGAGCTATTGTTCGGCAATCATGCATCCGGGCTGGATGAAATTGAAACCGGCCGTCTCTTTGACCGTTTCTACACCGTAGAAACCGCCTCCGCCGGATCCACCGGGCTGGGACTGTCTATCGCCCGGGCTCTGACCGAACAGATGGGCGGGAAGATATGGGCCGTGTATGAGGAAGGAATGCTGAAAGTAAAGATAACCTTTCCGAAGAAAGAGGATGGCGAGGCATAACAGCTTCTACGCCGAATATACACACCTTTCCGTAACCACTTTATCCATCCCGAGATCCCACTCCTGAGCCGGGATTTCTTCCTCCAGCATTTTCTCCTGGCACAGGGCAATTTTTCCGCATGTGGTCTGTATCAGATACCGATCATAATATCCCCCGCCGTATCCAAGTCTTCTGCCGTCCCTGCTGCATGACAGGCAGGGCACAAATGCAAGATCAATCTCTTCCGGACGGATCAAGGCGCACGACTCTTCCGGCTCCAGTATACCGTACATGCCCGGCTTCAGCTGTTCCAAATGCGTTACCATGCGTACTTCCATAATTCCTTTTCCGATACATCTGGGAACCCCCAGCCGTTTTCCGTCAGAAAGAATGCGTTCGAGCACAGGCCGGGTATTGATTTCTTCTTCCGTACCTGCATAGCAGAAGATCGTTTCCGCGGCCCGATACTCCGGCAGAGAAATGGCACGCCGGAAGATCTGTCTGTCGGCGTCTTTTTTATATTTCTCCGTCAGGTTGCTTCTGCGCTTCTTCAGTTGTTTTCGCAGTTCTCTTTTCCGTTCTGCAGTTGTTACGTCCATATTTTCCTTTGAAGATCTATTATCCACTGTACTTTTCCTCTCCGTTTTTCCTGGTTCCCGTTTCTATTTCCCGCTCTTTTCCTCAGCCTTTTATCCGCTCTTTCTGCATTCTTTGCCGAACTCTCTGATTCGCCTTTCCTACTCCTCCGCCTGCGCGTCTTCAATCAGAAGGGAATCCAGAAAATCCATATCCTCCTGATCCGCCTCAAAAGAAGTCATGCCTGTCTTTTCCACGTGCACGGAAACATCCTTCACTTCGCCATAAAGGGAGCCTTTATCCAGTGCTTCCCGAAGGACGTCATAATAAATCTCATATACCCTGCTCTGCATCTCTTCATCTGTGGGCATCTCGTTTCCCTGCATTACGCTGTCTGTAACCTGATCCGCATACTCCTGGGCTTTCTGCTGAAATGTATCATAGGTGTCGGAAAACAATGTAATCGGCTTCACCATCACATTGACAGTATAGCTTCCATCTTCCTGCCGTTCCGGTTCTTCCACCGTATAGCTTACACTTTCAGCAAGTTCGGCAAAAAGTTCCCGGTACCGGGGTTTCAGTTCCTCCGGCATAGCCGTAGTCTCAAATCCCTCCATTGTGGCGTCCAGATTGTCCGCAAATATATTTTCCGCCTCCTCCTGGGAAACTCCGGTAATCTCCATATATGCTTCCGCTTCTCCCTTATAGGAAACATCCAGCACAGCTTTTACATAATCTGCCGCATTATACCGGTTTATGTAAGCATAGACGCCTCCTGCTGCCGCCGCGGCAAGTACAGCAAATACAACAAGACAGATAATCAGCTTTTTCTTTCTCTTTGTCATGGTTCTTCCTCCTCTTTCTGTGCAGGAAAGCAGAACCGCTCCGCACCGGACCGGGACAAAATCAGTTCCGTGTGCCGGACCTTCGGCAGAAGCACCGCATTTCCTGCTGTAATCTGCCACAGTATAGCACGTCCTCAGGAGGAAAAATGAAGAATTCTGTCACAGAGCACAAATTATGCCCGGCTTTTTATTCCACCGTCTTCATTACACAGTCTATCTCCATTGTGGAATTTGTCTCTGTATCTTCCATGACAGCCCTGACCTCCTTATAATCCAGCGGGCAGAGCAGCGGCTGAAGATCAAATATTGCCGGAACAAGACGGGGCTGCCACTGAGCGATATCTTCTGGTGTATCATAGTACTTCCAGCTTACGCCGCCGCTTGTATTTGCAGGGACCGCATATGACTCATACATTTCGACCGAGATTACCGGATAATCCTGTATTCCTTTTTCCGTCTGCACACCATATTTTTCAAGAAGTCTGCAGGTCTGTTCAAAGAAAGGATATACCGGCATCTCCCAGGACTGATTCTGTTCGCCTGACGCGATCTGAAGGAAACCCAGAGGAAGCACATCTGACAGATCTGCCATCTTCATAGAAGACCGGTCGGATATATATGCTGCCGCCAGAGCCTCTTTTTCATCTGCCGTAAATTTCATATCCGTCTCTTTTATACCGTCATACCAGGAAAAGCGTGCCTGCCCTGTTTCATCCTCCTGAGGAGCCGGATAGGCAGTCTCTTTATATTCTTCTGTCTCATACACAAAAGCAAATGCCTCGAAATCCGCACGTGTCAGCGGGTATGTACGGTAATGTTCACTCCCGTTCTTCATATAATAGCACACTGTCACATTGGTATATACATTTTCCGGATCCGGCGCTGCGGATCCAAGCAGACTCTGCAGCCATGCCAGCGCCGCGGTACGGCCCTCCCCTTCCAGCCGGTACTCCGTCAGCTGAAGATCTGTCTGGTAAGTATCGCCGCTCTGAATCTTGTACTGATAGCTGCTGTGGTCCATGCCCAGGCCGTCTATACTGACACCCACAGCTTCCGCTTTGCCCTCTTCAGGAAAATATCTGTCAAAGGAACCCGCTCCGATCAGAAAAGCTCCGCAGATACACACTCCCGCAAGTGTCTCTGCAGACAGCTGAAGTTTTCTCCGGAAGATACGGCGCACCCCGCTTTGAAATTTCCATTCAAGCAGACAATGCACGGCCAGGACTGCTGCCGCGCAGGACACAATAGCCAGAACTCCTGCTCCCAGAGTATTCTTCCCGGTCAGACCGCTTATATCAAGAATGAACGCCGCGAACCAGGTTCCGGCAAAAATCCCAAGAACGGCTTCTGCCGCGCATTCTCCCCTCGGAGACATAAAGTCTCTCCCGGTCCGTTCCGTCTTCCGTTTTTTTATAGCCGAAGAAAAGATCAGAAGCGCAGCCAGAATCCAGATCAGCGCCGCCCAGATATAGACGGGCTTAGGGGCAAAAGCCAAGACCTCATTTTTTTCATAAAGCCAAGATCCTGTCAGATATCCTGCCAGACTCAGCGGAGAGAGAATTTCCGCCAGCCTTTCCAGCAGCGGGAGCCGGTAATATGTCTGAAAACAGTTCCTTGCAAATACGTCACATACATTCTGCAGAAAAAAATCGCCAAAGCTCAGGAATACTCCACAGCTCAGGACAGCCGAAATAATATTTCCGCAGACGGTAAGACAGACCATACCCAGATGATAAAAAATCAGGAACACTGCTGCCGCTGTCAGAATACTTTTCCCCGTATAGCTTACTGAAACTTTCAGGAACTGTATATCCAGAGATCCTTCATAAATACCGCAGACCACCAGGACAAGAATAAGAGGAGCCAGAAAATGCACCAGACCATGGACATATCTGCTCCAGAAGATCATACTTTTACTCACCGGAAGACTGTAATAAAGATCCTGCTTCCTGGACTGCAGCAGATAAAAGAATTCAAAAAACGCCAGAAGAATCCCGAGCCCTGCGCAGATCCAGACCAGTTCCATACTCCCGATTCCAAAATAGGTAAAGTCCGTATCAAAACTAAGCCGGGTAAGCATGGTTATGCCATATATAATGAGAATTCCCCAGGACAGAAACGCGCTCAGGTGTCCTCTGCCCGCCTCCTTAAACCAGTTACTGAAGCACTTTACGGATGTCATAGCCTTTTCCCTCCATCTCAGCAATAAATGTTTCTTCCAGTGTCATGGGAGCTTCTTTAAAAAATACAGGATTCCAGGTCCGGATCATCGCCTCTGTAATCTGGCCTTCTCCTTTTATCACCAGTGTTACAAAATGTCCGTCACACACACATTTAACCGTTTCCTCCCGGGCACTCAGCGGACTGATATCTGTACCTTCCGGAAAGATACACTGATATTTATGAATTTCGCCTGCACTCTCCTTCATGTCCCGGGCAGTTACAAGCCCGCCCTTGTGCAGGATTCCAATACTGCCGCAGATATCTTCCAGATCATTCAGTTTATGGGAAGCTACGGCAACGGTAAATCTTCTCTCCTGCATCTCCCGGCGGAACAGATTTTTCATTACTTCCGTGACAATAGGGTCCAGCCCGTCAAACACTTCGTCACAAAGCAGGTATTTTGTTCCGGCACACAGTGCCAGAATCAGAAAAGCCTGACGTTTCATTCCTTTTGAAAAAGTCCTGAGAGGCCTGTGCATATCCAGATCCAGAGATTCTGCCATCCCGGACACTCCCGGCCTATCCATCTCCGGATACTGCCCGGCGTAAAATTCCGTCATTTCTTCCAGTGTGGCGTTTGGGAAATAGTAGGGTGTATCCGGCAGGAAAAACAGATTCTCCTTACAGCTCCGCTTATAAATCTGTTTCTCACCATCGATACAGATGGTTCCGGAATCAGCCTCAAGAATCCCGGCAAGAATACGCAGCAGAGTTGTCTTTCCCGCTCCGTTCGTTCCCAGAATTCCGAACATGATACCGTCAGGAATATTAAGTGAGATATCATTGACTGCACAGATACTGTCGAAATGTTTTGTAAGATTATTTATTTCAATCATAGATTATCTCCTTCTGTAAGATAGGAATATTATAACATTATTACAATATTATTACAATAATTGTGTATATTTAATATTTTCTTAATATTTGATTGAGAACGCTCTTATCCGCCGTGCTGCTGAAACAGACTTGCCGATTCAGCCCGCTTTCAAAAAATACCCGCTGAAATCATGCCGTATCACAGACATAATTCCAACGGGTATTATAAATTGTTTTATCTATTCTAATCAGTCAGACCTTCTATACTTTCGCCTTTCTGTATTAGAATCACTTCCGGTTTTTCCAAACTCTTTTATAAAGAACAGCTCCGCCTGTACCTGCTGCAAGTACCATAACAATCACTATTCCTGCAATTCTTCCTGTGCTAAGCGTATCACCGGTCTGCACAGCTTTGTCGCCGTCCTGTTTTCCGGAATCTCCGGATCCTGTTCCCGGCTTATCCGGATCTTCTCCCGGAGTTGTTCCCGGTTTGTCCGGATCTTCTCCCGGATCTGTTCCCGGCTTATCCGGATCTTCTCCTGTAGCCGGCTCAAGTGCATCAATCGCTGCTTTCAGGGCTTCTGCGGCGCTGTCTACATCTTCCTGAGTCGCGTCATGCTCAGCGTCAACTGCAACCGCCGCTTTCAGAGCTTCCTGAAGCGCATTCCATGTCTCTGCTGTATAGTCTGATTCTTTCAGGCCGTTTACTTTTGCGATCAGGTTCTGCAGCACGCTCTTATCCGATACACGTACCAGTGCGTCACAAGCATCATTCAATGCTTTTGCTGCATCGTTTACTGCTGTCTGATCTGCTTTGTCGTTTTCATACACTTCTTTTGCCGTTTCAAGAGCTTCATACATCTTCGTCAGACTTGCTGTTGTGTATTCGCTGGCGTTAATAGCAGTGGCTCTGTCGATTGCAGCTTTCAGTTCTGTCTTGTCCACATCCTGCTGCGGTTCTTTCTCTGTAAACTGCCAGGACTGAACTTCCATCAGCTCATCCTCTCCTTCACCGCTGTATACGAAGAAGAGTGTGTGCTCGCCCACTGCATTTTCTACGGAACAGGAAAGTGTAGTAAATTCATCACCATTTCCGCTTTCCACGTCCAGAGTACCGATCAGTTCGCCGTCCGGGCTGTCAAGACGCAGCTCAATTGTTCCGCCTGCCAGTCCGGCAACCTTTGCCTCAAAAGTCTCAGCGCCGTTGTCGCCGAAGTCCACGCCGCCGACTGCTACCCAGTCGCCGTTGTTAATGGATGACAGTACCATATCGTTGCCGCCCAGATCTCTCGGAGCGATTCCGGAATTCCAGCCGATGGTTGTTCCGGCTGCCTCGCTGTACGGCGAGAATGCTTTCAGCTGTGAAACTCCTTCCATATCTGCGTCGATCGGTTTGATTGATCCGTCTTCATAGTATTCTACCTCATTAATATGGGTAGAACGATAACCTTTTTCGATTCCCAGAGCTTTGCCGAGCGTCTGCGCATGATAGGTAATATAGGTTGTTCCGTTAAACTCAAAGAGAGCATGGTGGTTATTTCCGCCTACATTGAAGTAATAGGACGGGTTCTGAAGGATCTCGCCCACATATGTGTACGGTCCCATCGGATCGTCACTTACCATGCAGCAGATAATTCCGTATCCCGGATATCCCGCGATTGCAGAATGATCTCCGGAGAAGTTAGAACAATAGGTATAGTAATACCTTCCGTTTGCTTTATGAATGCCGCCGTCCTCAAACATGCAGGGAGCGTCGATCATCTGCGGAACTCCATCTGCATCATCTGCAAGACTTGTCATGTTATCGGCAAGTTTCACGATCCTCGCACTCTTCGGATTCAGATCCTGTCCTTCAGGTACGCCGCCGCCGAACGCCAGATAACCGGTTCCGTCGTCGTCTACCATAACCGCCGGGTCAAATACCCACGGTACGCCCTGCACTCCCGGAGTGCTTCCGTCAATCAGGGCTTTTCCGTTCGGATCTCTCCACGGTCCGACAGGTGAATCACCTTCCAGGACACCGATTCCTCCGCCGCTGTTGCAGAAGTAAAGGAAGAACTTGTCCACACCGTCAATCTGCTTGTAGGCAACAGCCGGCGCCCAGGAGAAGTTCGCCCATTTGGCAACTCCATCCGGACCTGCAACCTGGATAAATCCATGATCAGTCCAGTTCACCATATCGTCAGAAGATATAACATGCAGCTTGTTGATATACGAGTAATCGTTGTCAATTACATCTCCATCCGTATCATACTGAAGCTTGTCTGCCGTCATATACAGGTAAACGCGTCCGTCATAAACAAGAGCAAACGGGTCTGCGCCGTAATCATAATCAATCAGCGGGTTGGAGTTGCCCAGCAGCTTCGCTACTGCATTATTTTCCGGTTTTAAAAGGCCTATATTCGCTACAGCGCTGCTTACATTAAATGCTGCGTCAGTACCTTCTGCCGTTACATAATCCACTCTCAGAGTAACTGTCTTGTTTTCTGAAACATAATTGTTCAGCTTCAGCTTCAGGGTTGCGAACAGCCGGTCGCCGCTGTTATCGGCATACCCTGTATCGTCTCCGGTTACGGCAAGCTTCAGCTGATGATTCGCGAATGTCCAGGAAGATGTTCCGCTGACATTCTCTTCGTTAAATACAACATCTGTCACATCCAGAATTGATGGGATATTAACAGATACTTCCATATTATCCGCCGTCCCTTCCGGAAGGACGTCCATGTAAAGCGGTACTTCAACTTCTGTATTGATGATGCCTTTTACATCTTTGACATCATCCATATTCACATTCAGACTTTGCTGATCCGCATCTGCTTTGTCATTTACGTGGAAGTAATCTACATCCACGTATCCGCCTGTGGACTGTGTCGCGTAGTTAAAGATCGCGAAACGGTAGCCCATGAAATGAGGCATTGTATAAGACATATTCAGCGTATTGCCGATCTTGTTCCACGTAGTTCCGTCCAGACTATAGTAGAAGTCTGCGTCATCCGCATGCTGATAGAAGTTAAAATCAGCTCTTAAGTATACGCGGTCCTGGTCAATCGGGATACTCTCTACTTCTATCGCCTCTCCGCCGTCCGCATTTACCATTACGATCGACTTTTGGCCGTCCGCCATTTTTACGCCAACGTAGCCGTAGTTTGCCTGCAGCGCGCCGAGTCCTGCAATATCGCCGTTCTTCATATTGGCTGTTTCAATTGCAATATCTCCGGAACATGTGGGGCCATATGTTCTCTGTGTCAAAGTATTGCGGGCCTGAGTAAAGTCAGATACAACGTCGCCTGTCGTAAGACGAAGATACCCTTCTCTTTCTGTCAGAGACCAGTTATTGTTGTTCGGGTTGTGATTCCACTGCCACTCAAGTTTCAGATTGGAACCATTATAATCATTTTCACCCGGTTCTACCGGATCCAGTACCATCGGCTGAAGGATCGCAGAAATATTGTCCGCGTAGAAATCAAACAAATCATTTTCCGGATCCGGATTTCCTGTCCATGCCGTCTCAATAAAGATACCGCTGGAAGACAGATCCGCATCATCCGGTATGGTATAGCTTCCCTCGATCAGTGTCCATTCGCCTTTTTTCACTGTCGCGGAAGCTGCCACTTCAATTCCAGTCCAGTCTCCGTTCTGGATACAGATATTAAATCCTTTGCTGGCCGGACCTTCTGTATATTTGACCATTGCGGAAACTTTAATCAGCTGCCCCGCTTTGATCTTTCCAGTAAGATCCTGTTTCGGGCCGGAAGCGGTAGCTGTTCTGTCCGTAATCTTGGCTGCCATTGATCCACTGGCTTTGTCCTCAGTCACAGCAGTAATGGTACCGGGATCCTGAGTTTTCCAGTTTTCTGTGCCGTCCTCAAAACCGCCGTTTATAATGAGTTCATTCGGATCAACATAGTCTTCAGCCATAATAGATACATCATCCAGGTAGAAGTCCATGAGATCATTTTCCGGATCCTGCTCAGCTGTCCAGGACGTCTCTACAAATACAAGCACTCTGGAAAGATCTGCATCCTGCGGAACTGTATAATCGGCTTCAATCGTATTCCACTCGCCTTTTGTTACATCCACATACCCTGCCGCAGGATCTGTGCCCGCGAAATCATTTGTCCCGTACTGCATCGTAACGTTAAATTTTCTGACGTCAGGACCTGTAGTGTATTTTACCTTTGCACTGATGTGAAGTTTCTGTCCCGGCTGTACTTTTCCGGTCAGATCCTGCATAGGGCCGGATGAGGTGTCTTCTTTGTCATATACAAGAAGACTGCTCTCGCCGGATGCCTGGTCTTCAGAAGTCACTTCCATTTTGGCCGGTTTATTGAATGTTCTCAGTTCCCAGCCGTCCGTACCGTTCTCGAAGCCTCCGTTTACAATCAGCTCGGTTGCCTCCCTTGTTTCCGGAGCGTCAGCTACTGCATCCTGAGCAGAAAGAGCAGATGCATCCGCTGTCCGGGCAGCCGCCGCTTCTGCATTTTCTTCATCATCTGATTCTTTATTCAGATACGGAGCTTTCTTTTCACCGTTATAAAATTCATCTGAAACGACAATGCTCTTTTCTTCCTGTCCGCTTACAGGCATATCCATAGTAGAATCAATGGAGAATACCGGCCAGTCATTCTCCCAGGTAACCTTTGCCAGCATGGGAATCCTTCCCACTGCTCCGTGATCCTGGAACAGAGGAGCATACCAGTCGCCGTCCGCAGTTTCCACGATACCTCCCTGGGCAACTCCCGCGCTGTCCATCTGCCCGTCTACTTCGATTCCTGTATCCAGCACAACTTTACTCTCCCATCCTTCTGTAAGAGAGTCAGAACGCCAGCAGATCTCCTGACGCTGGCCGCCGTTCGGCCACTGAATCATAAAGATATAGTATTTGCCGTTGATCTTGTAAGCGTGAGCGCCTTCCGCTTTGAGATTAATGTCCTCTCCACAATTCGCGTTCTCGATAATCGTCCGATCCAGACCGCCGTCTTTATATGTAATGTTGCCGTCCGCGTCTTCCTGCAGCTCTCTTACATGAACCGAACCGGAACCTGTAAACATATAGATATGCGTTCCGTCTTCCTGCTCGTCAAAGAGGAGGGAAAGATCGTGATTATATCCGTCAAGCTCTGATCTCTTCCACGTACCGTTTTCAATGTCCGTAGTTGAAAATACATAAGTTTTTCCGGTTGTCTGGCTGGCTGCCGCTACATAGAATTTTCCGTCATAGTAGCGGATGCTGGCCGCCCACGTTCCATTGCCGTACGCATTCTTTCCATTCCGAAGAGACAGCTCGTCCCTGTCGTCCAGAATGTCATAACAGTAATTGACAATCTCCCAGTTTACCAGGTCTTTTGATTTCATAATCGGCATACCCGGCGACAGATGCATGGTTGTGCTTACCATGTAGTAATTGTCCTCCACCCGGATTACATCCAGGTCAGGCACATCCGAATAAATGACGGGATTGGTAAATGTACCGTCTCCGTTGTCGGATGAAGTGCTTCCGGCCGCCTGTACCGGAACCGGCAGCATACATGCCGCCAGTACGATCGCAGCTGCCGATCTCATAAACCGGCGGAAGCTGCTTTTCCATTTTCTTCTTTCCATAATACTTTTTTCCTTTCTTTTTCCTCTCGTTTTTGTTTTTGACATTTTAAACCGAATCACATACTATGCATATAATACGTCTGATTCCAGTTCTTATGGCACGCCCCCTTTCTTTTTTCAGATAACTTTTACCCCCCTATTTTCCAGATTTCATCTTATATTACCATATTTTATGAAATAATTCAGTTGAATTTTTTACTGAATATGTATAATTTTCTTTGATTATTACTCATATCATTTTTCTCCGCTTCGATCCGGAAGATTCCTCAAAACATTTTTCACACTCTGCAAATAGTCTATCAGCTGGTCTGTAACTGTATTGTCCATATCAAGATAATAATATATATAAGTACCTTCTTTCCGGGTTTTCACGATTCCGACCTCAATCAGTACTTTCATGTGCTGCGAAACAACCGAACGGGATAAAATAACCTTCTCAGCCAGATCGGCAACCCGAAGTCCGTTACTGTTCATCATTAAAATCATACACAATTCCTGTCTGGACTCATTGCCCAGCGCATGCAGCGCCTTCCTGCACTTTTGAAACCTCTCCCTGGGTCTTTCCAAATCTTTCTCTGTAATCTGCATATATATTCCAGTCTCCAAAAAACATTATTTTGTATTATATCATAATTCAGGCGGCATTGATTAAACGTATGGAAAATCAAGACCAATATCGTTCTTTATCGTATTCTGTCCAATTTGCCCGCAAAGCGGGTAAAAAAACACCGCGGAAATATTTCTGTTAAAACATCTCCACGGTGTACATATTTTACACTAGTCTCTATTCAAATCTTATTTTTATATACGACCGGATCTCTTCCACACATTTCTCAAACCCGAGCTTCGCACTGTTGAGAGACAGGTCGTAGTTTCTTGCGTCTGCCCATTTATGGCCGGTGTGGTATTCATAAAAGTCTGCCCGGTACCGGTCTGTCTTTTCAATATATTTCTGCATTTCTTTTTCTGTCATACTGTGACGTTCCATAGACCTGTCCAGACAGAACTTTCTGTCTGCGTGAATAAACACACTGACAACATTTGGATAATCCTTCAGAACGTAATCCGCGCAGCGGCCGATAATAACACAGGTTTCCTTTGATGCCAGCTCCTTGATTACCTTTGCCTGGTAATTGAAAAGATTGTCGTCTGATACAAAGTCTCTGTCCTCCGGCGGAAGAAGCTGTCCCTCATAAGGTCTGTTCAGTATCCGGAACCATCCGGCTTTCCGGATTTTCTCATCAGACATACCGAACAGCCTCTCGTTGATGCCGCTGTCATCAGAAGCCATACGCAGGATCTCTCTGCTGTAGCAGTTTACTCCCAGCTCCTTTGCCAGCATGGCGCCGATCGTTTTGCCTCCGCTTCCGTACTGCCTTGAAATTGTAATCACGATATTTTTCATTCCAAATCCCCCTATTCACCCAGATAAGCTTTCTTAATGGAATCATCCTCCAGCAGATCTTTCGCATTTCCTTCAAGGGTAATATTTCCTGTTTCCAGGACATAGGCTCTGTCTGCAATGGAAAGAGCCTTCTTTGCATTCTGCTCTACCAGAAGCACCGTAGTGCCGCTCTCGCTTACAGAACGTATAATATCAAAAATTTCATTTACAAGAATAGGTGAGAGTCCCATGGACGGCTCATCCATCAGAATAATGCTGGGCTTTGACATCAGGGCTCTTCCCATTGCCAGCATCTGCTGTTCACCGCCGCTTAAGGTTCCCGCCATCTGGTTCTTTCTTTCTTCCAGACGGGGAAATCTTTTATACACATTTTTCAGACTTTCCTCAATCTCTGCCTTATCCGTTCTCGTATAAGCGCCCATTTTCAGATTCTCATACACGCTGAGTTCCGCAAATACACGGCGCCCTTCCGGGACATGAGCCATTCCCATAGACACGATCTTATGTGCCGGAATTTTCGTAATATCTTTGCCCTGAAAGATTACACTTCCCTTTTTGGGAGAAAGCAGGCCGGTAATGGTATGAAGGATTGTGGTTTTTCCCGCTCCGTTTGCACCGATCAGAGCGATAACCTCTCCCTTCTCCACGTGGAATGACACCCCTTTGATGGCCTGAATCACTCCATAATATACTTCCAAATCTTTGACTTCAAGCATTGCCATCGCTGTTTCCTCCTATTCTCCAAGATATGCGGTAATTACCTGGGGATCATTCAGTACTTCTGCCGTTTTTCCCTGGGCAAGCACCTCGCCGAAATTGAGCACTGTCAGTTTCTCGCAGATTCCGCTCACCAGTTTCATATCATGCTCGATCAGGAGAATCGTCATATGGAATTTTTCCCGGACTAACTGGATCATCTCCATCAGGCTGCCTGTCTCGTTCGGATTCATGCCTGCTGCCGGTTCATCCAGGAGAAGCAGCTTCGGATCCGTGGCCAGAGCTCTTGCGATCTCCAGTTTCCGCTGCTCTCCGTAGGGGAGATTAGACGCCAGGACATCTGCGTGATCCTCCAGCTCGAATACTTTCAGGAGCTCCATTGCCTGCTCGTTCATTTCTTTCTCTACCTTAAAATACCGGGGAAGTCTTAAAATTCCCTCAATAGTAGAATATTTATGATGATTGTGAAGTCCTGCTTTTACATTGTCCAGAACACTGAGCTGTTTGAAAAGCCGGATATTCTGGAATGTTCTGGCAACTCCTGCCTTGCTGATATCAATTGTCTTTTTTCCGGTAATATCTTTACCGTCAAGTATAATTTTCCCGGTATCCGGTTTATACACTCCGGTAAGGAGGTTAAATACGGTTGTTTTCCCGGCTCCGTTGGGACCGATCAGGCCATACAGCTCTCCTTGTTCAATGGAAATATCAAAACCGTTTACCGCGCGGAGACCGCCAAATGAAATACCAAGATTTTTTACATCCAATAACGCAGCCATTATTTTACAGCCTCCTTTTTCTTTCTTCCAAAGGAAAGATATTTTTCTCTCCACTCAATTGCCTTCGGAGCCCAGTTAAAGAGCATCATCACAATCAGTACGATTGCATAGATGAGCATACGGTAATCAGACAGGCCTCGAAGCAGCTCCGGAAGGAGTGTAAGGATTACTGCCGCGATCATGGAACCTCTGATATTTCCGATTCCGCCGAGAACAACAAATACAAGTATCATAATTGACTGATTATATCCGAAGTTATTTGTAGTCGCTGTCAGAGTAGACAGGTTATGCGCGTAAAGCACTCCCGCCGAACCTGCCAGAGCCGCAGACACGGTAAATGCCATCAGTTTGTATTTTGTTATATTAATTCCGATAGACTCTGCCGCAATCCGGTTGTCACGGATCGACATAATCGCCCTTCCGGATCTGGAATTTGTCAGGTTGATTACAATAAACAGTGTAATCAGAACGAGAATAATACCGATCAGGAATGTGGCGTCTCTCGGTGTTCCCGTAATTCCCTGGGGCCCGCTTATGATCATTGTGCCGTCCGCATCCAGTGCCATAACATCCTTTGTGGAAATATGGAATCCGCTGGAGTCCTTTCCGATATAGAGAACATTTACCAGATTCTTAATAATCTCGCCGAACGCCAGTGTAACAATCGCCAGATAGTCGCCCTTGAGACGAAGTACCGGAATTCCGATCAGCAGGCCGAATACTGCAGCCGCTGCAACACCGATCAGAAGTGCCAGGAAAAATCTCAGACCGTCGGACTCCATTTCCCCCCGCATGCATCTGGAGAAAAATGCGCTGGCAAAAGCTCCCACGCACATAAATCCTGCATGGCCCAGGCTCAGTTCACCGAGGATACCTACAACAAGGTTCAGAGATACTGCCAGTATTACGTAGATGCACAGCGGCACCATCAGGCCTTCCAGAAGACTGGAAATACTTCCGGTATTAATCATGGTCTGTACAATAATGTAGGCCAGAATAACAATTCCATAAGTAATAATATTGCTTCTTGTCTGTCTGCTGATTTTCTTCTTTGTCTTTGTCATGTCGTCCACCTACACTTTCTCCTGAATCTTTTTCCCTAAGAGTCCCGTAGGCTTCACCAGAAGCACAATAATCAGAACAGCAAATACGATTGCATCCGCCATCTGCGATGAGATATAGGCTCTGCCCAGGATCTCAATTATACCCAGAAGCAGTCCGCCGATAAATGCGCCCGGTATAGAGCCGATTCCGCCGAACACTGCTGCCACGAAAGCTTTGATTCCGGGCATAGCACCCGTATAGGGCGTCAGTGTCGGATATGCAGAACACAGAAGCACGCCTGCGATTGCAGCCAGAGCAGAACCGATTGCGAATGTCAGGGCAATCGTTCCGTTTACATTGATTCCCATAAGCTGGGCAGCGCCTCTGTCCTCAGATACAGCGCGCATTGCCTGGCCCTGTTTTGATTTCTGTACAAATGTCATCAGTACAATCATAATAAGAATACATGCTCCGATTGTCACAATCGTCTCGCCTGATATATTTAACTTTCCGCCTGCAAGAGAAACACCGTCCCATTTGATTACGGACGGAAATGTCTGTGCATTCGGTCCGAATATCAGAAGCGCTATATTCTGAAGCAGGTAGCTGACACCGATCGCCGTGATCAGTACTGCCAGTGATGAGGACGCATTCCGAAGCGGCCGGTAGGCAACACCCTCGATCACTACACCAAGTACGGTACAGACAACTACTGCGATCAGGACGCCAATAACAGGAGACAATCCTGCCTGTGATATTGCGATCAGCGCCGTGTACGCCCCGATCATAATTACATCTCCGTGGGCAAAGTTCAGCATCTTTGCGATTCCATAGACCATCGTATAACCCAGTGCGATAATCGCATAAACACTTCCGAGACTCAGCCCGTTAATTAAATACGATATAAAGCTCATACCCATTCCCTTCCATCTATTTCTCTTTTTCTGTAAAATGGCGAGTTCCTATTCTGAAACTCTTGCTGACGGATGAAAAAGCATGTCCATCCGTTATTCTGTCAGCTGAGGGTAATTATAGCACAAAAAGCCCAGACTGTTCAATATAAAAACGAGTTCACTCGGTTTTTTGTCCAACAATTCAGCCATGCAGTAGAAAAGACACGGAGTTTTCGGGGGAGCTGGCTTACTAAGATAACTCCGGGGCTTTTCTACTATAGGGCGGATGCCCTCAGCGAGGAGCCGCCGCCGCGGCTTCGAGCTGCATGGCTGATTAATTCTCCTGCCGGCCATGCAGTAGAAAAGACACGGAGTTTTCGTGGAAGCCGGCTTAAAAAGCTCCTGTCCCTCTGTGAATCAGTTCAAGTCCTTCTGCCAGATCTTCCACCGCCATCTGACCGGGCGCGGAAGACTGTCCTGCTGCTCCGAATGTCAGCGCAGATCCGAAAACTTCCCCGCACAGGCGGCTGATACTGCCGATCCCTGACATGGACATCGTGATAATCGGCCGGTCGACATATGTGGATGCCATCTCTTCCGTAGCCGCAAGAAGAGTCAGCACATCCTTTCTGCTCCGGGGCATTACCGCAATCTTGGGAAGATCAGCGCCAATTTCCTGCATCTTCCGAAGCCGGGAAACAATTTCCTCTTTGGAAGGAGTTTTTTCAAAATCATGGCTGGACACCACCGTTTTCACTCCCTTATTCCGGGCCGTTTCTATCACCGCTTTTACTGCCTGATCCCCGGTAAAAAGCTCCACGTCCACCAGATCAATCAGACCGGTCTCCACTGCCGACAGATTTAATCTTATATAATCTTCTGTATCTGCCTCTCTTTCCCCCCCTTCTTTCCGTGTACGAAATGTAAAAAGAAGCGGCATCTCTCCCAGGACACTTCGCAGTTCCTTAAGAGTCTCCTGCATTTTACCGGAATCAAAAATATCCTCATACCAGTCCACACGCCACTCTGCAATATGAGCTTTTGTTTCTTTTATTCCGGCAGCTGCTTCCAGCACTGCCTCTTTTGTTCTTCCTACAATCGGAACACAGATTTTCGGCATTCCCGTGCCGATCTCCACATTTCTTACTTTAACCGGATTCATATCTTTCCCTTTCATTTCATACATATTTATATTAGCATGCCACAATTCCCCGTAAAATGCTATACTTATTTCAAAAAAATCCCGGTTTCGCCGCTCATCAAACCGAGCAGTGAAACCGGGATTTTTATTTTTTACAAAGATATTTCTTACTCAAGGACTTTATATTTTCCGCCTTCTACCTGAACAACGATCGGCGCCTTGGACGGCTCTCCGTCTGCAGTCCAGCTGATCTGTGTTCCTGTAAGTCCATCAACTGTAATCTCAGTCATAGATTTCTTCAGAGCGTCACAGATATCGGAAATACTCATATCCGGAGTAACATCAGCTTTCTCCATTGCTTCCTTCATTACATAAAGGCAGTCATATGCGTCTGCTGCGAACTGAATCGGCGTATCGCCGAATTCTGCTTCGTAATTAGCAACGAAAGTCTGTGTTTTCTCATCTTCTGAATCAGCAGTAAACGGTGTCAGGAACATAAGCCCCTCTGCCAGAGATGCATCAAATCCATCCAGATCCAGGATTCCATCCATTCCGTCAACACCGAACCAGAGCGGATCAAATCCTGCATTTTTTGCCTGTGCAAGGATAAGAGAAGCTTCCTGATAGTAAATCGGAAGGAATACGAGTTCTGCACCTGCATCTTTTGCCTTCTGCAGCTGAACAGAAAAGTCAGTCTTGCTGTCTGCAGTAAATGCCTCAGAAGCCACAACATCCAGTCCGACTGTCTTCGCTTCTTCTTCAAACTTCTGACGGATACCTGTAGAATATGTGTCAGAGCTGTTGTAAATTACAGCGATTTTTTTCGCAATTCCGTTCTGTGAAATATAGTCTGCAGAAGCCTTACCCTGATCCGGGTCAGAGAAACACATACGGAACGCATTATCATACTGAATACTGTCTACTGCTGTTGCTGAAGGTGTAAACTGGAACATATTGTCTGCATGAGTCTCCTCAACTACAGCCACACATGGTGTAGATGTAACTGTTCCCACAAGCATCTGCATACCCCAGTCTTTCAGTGTATTATATGCGTTTACAGATTTCTCCGCATCACTCTGGTCATCTTCAAAGCTGTACTCAATCTGATAACCGTTGATTCCGCCTGCCTCATTGATCTCATCCACCGCAAGCTGAATACCGTTCTTTACAGCTGTTCCATAAATTGCATTGTCACCTGTTGTAGGTCCGATTCCTCCGATATAGAATTTATCAGCGTCTCTGGATCCTGATCCGCTGCCGTCACTTCCGCAGGCTGCCATGGATACGACAAGCGCTGTTGCGAGAGCAACACTGGCTGCTTTTTTTAACATTTTCATAATATATCCTCCTCCCTGAAATGTTAACGCTACTATCGTACCCTTGAAGGAAGTATTTGTCAAGGGAGAAACTTTTCCCTTGATAATTTGGAAAGTAATTTATTACTGCCTGTGTTTTTTCTCTGTCTTTCTTCTCGTATATTCCACTGTTGCACAGCTGGCAGCTAAAAGAATCAGCCAGAATGAGAATTCCGTACTGTCTCCGGTCTGTACGGCATCATTTTCTTTGCCGCCGTTATCCTCACCGGCATCCGTTCCTGTTACGTCTTTCCTGCTGTCATCCATATCTGAAATATTCTCATCACCGGTTCCGCCGCCTCCGTCGGAATCCTCCGGATCGGTGATGCCGGAATCAGTACCAGGTCCGTCATCATCCGGGTCAGGCTCTTCCCCTGGAGTTTCCCTGACCGTCAGAACAGCTGTCTGCGAAACCGAAAGATATCTTCCTTCCACCGCTTCTGAAGATACGGTGACTGTAATCTCCGTTCCTGCTGCCGCATTCTCCGGTATAATAAAGCTTCCTGTAAAGGGGGGCTCTTCTCCTCTTCCAATCCGGTATGTATAGGATAATTCCGGCAATCCTTCAGAAATGCTATCATTATACAAATTCTTTATATTCGCATTCACCGCAACTTCTGTCCCGGCTTCCGCAGATGACGGAATTTCATCCAGTGTCAGAACCGGTTCAGCTGCATTTACAGTCACATTCACTTCAACAGGAATTTCTTCATAATGTACAGAATCTTCCGGTATAAAATAGATCTGAGCATTTCCCGACTGATCCGGTACAAGCTCTCCTTCACTGTTCCTCCACTCATACCGTCCGTCAAGAGCTGCTTCGTCAATTCCCACTATCGTTCCTTCTTCAAACACACCCTCTTCCATGGTCTGTCCATAAAAAAGCGTAACTTCAGGAGCTGATTCCGCCGCCGGCACAGCCCGGGATATGCTGGCCGTTGTCTTTGAGGTATCTGACGCAATACGATAGTTTCCCGCATTTTCACTGTCCTTCAGTATAACCATGACAGTAACCGTCTTATCAGGACCTGGTTCAGCATCATCAAACACTCCGGTAACACTGTAGTCTCTGTTCAGCTAAGCACAACGGATGTTCCTGCAATTCCTGCCGCAAATGTTCCTCCTGTAATATCCGCACTGTTGGAACAGCCGCGGATTGTCCCGTAATTTTCTGCAGTAATACCCGCCGCAGTAGTAATGACTGATGGAGAAGAAGATAATATTGTAATCTCTCCGCCGTTAATATGACAGTCCTCAATTGTGCCGTAGTTTACCCTGGCGATTCCCACGCCGCTTGCGGCATTCTCATTATAAATATCAGGCTCTTCTACATTGATCCCCGACACATATCCTTCTTCCCCGATATAGCCGAACAATGAATAAGGAGATGCAAGCCCCTGTTTCCAGTCGTAATAGAAAGAAAGCCCTTTCACGGTCACGCCGTTTCCAAGAAATGTCCCGTTGTAAAAGTATTCTTCTCTTCCGTTCCAGGCATCGGCAACTGTCATATAAGTTGTGGAACCATTCGTGAATTCACCTCTGCTCATAGTGCCAAAGATACTGAAATCCAGCACTGTTCCAGGTTCCACATATGCATTGGCATCAAATTCGTCCTCACCTGTCCCGTGATCAGCACTGTTGGTCTTATTTATAAACGCCACGAAATCGTAAATATCCTTAATTACATAATAGGTCTCTCCGTCTATGACCGTAGTCTGCATTTTATCCGTATTGTAGGCTATATATCTCAGTTCAAACGGGCGTGTGTCCGCCTCTTTATAAACTCCATATGCGCGTCCGGATATGGGCCGGCTGTTAAAAGTCGGATACGGTTCTGCATTGACGCCGCCATTTTCCTGATCCAGATCCTGGGTTCAGTTATACTGCCAGCGCTGATAGCCGTCAAAACTTAAAGCAGACGCCGCATATCCGTTTCTGAACTGTTCCGCCGTACAGGAAATTCCGTAATTATAGCCGTCCGGACATGACGTATCCAGATATACACATGCTCCATATGTACCGCATTCTCCGAAAACCGAACCGAAAGTATCTGTTCCTGTTACTGTTCCTGTATTGAAACAGGACTCCACTTCACCGAGTTCCGGGGAAGCAGCCGTTCCGCCGCCCAGGACGCCGCCTGCCAGCATATCGCCGAATACCGCCGTTCCTGCATTATAGCATGCATATATCCTGGCTGTATTGTGCAGTGTCTGTCCTACCAGGCCTCCTACATTATCATTTCCGGCGACAGTGCCTCCCTCCACGCCGCAGTTGAACAGATAGCCAAAGCTGATTGTTCCTGCGATACTTCCAATCGCACAGGAATTTTCCCCCGTCTGTTCCAGATCCGGGTTCTTCACAATCAGACTGCTTACGCTGGGTGTGGAATAATACGCTCTGTCATTGTCGATAAATCCAAACAATCCCTGATAATCCGACTCTGTAGAGATAGTCAGATTACTGATCGTATGAAAGTCTCAGTCAAAATATCCTTCGAAAGGTCTCCTGTCTGCAGGAGTCTCGCTGTATGTGCCCACAGGTGTCCAGTTATGTCCGCTCAGATCGAGATCTGCTGTCAGCAGAAAATACACGTCTGTATATGCATTTCCCTCGTTTACATCCTGAGCCAGTCCGGCGAGCTGTTCTGCCGTTGCAATCTGATAAGGATCCTCCTGCGTTCCTGTGCCTCCGGCAAAGCCGTCTGCCGTGGTACCGTCCCACGTATCTGTTTCAGGCTCATCTGCAGATACGTACGAAATAGTTCCCGGCAGCGGCATCACAGACAGGGCCATTACTGCTGTCAGCAGAAATGCTGCAGCTTGTTTTCTTTTTTCCATTTTTCTCCTCCTTTCTTTTTCTCCATCCGTCAGCCGGAAACAAGTTAAATACCTCTTAACCTGTTAATTGGCTTTGATTTTTATATTGTATCAGATTTTTTTCTTTTTTAATATGCTGATGTCAAAAAAAACGGATATCCTGCGACAGCCAGATGAGATCCTGATTCCTCTGTTTTTGACATGCCGCAAATATCCGTAACTGCAAAACTTACTTTGAAATTTTTTGTAATACCCTCGGCCGGCGGGATTTTCCCCGTCCCGGCGAAACAAATCCTGTTTCAGCCCTGCTGACCGTCCTGCTTCAGACTATCCTGCAAAAATACAGATTATGGCTGATATCTCTGAAATACTTCAAATGCTCTGGTATCGTCTGTCACTGCATTAAGCACCAGCGGCCCGGAAAGATCCAGGCTGAAAATACCGAGAAAAGATCTCGCATCAACAACTCTTCTTCCTGACACGAGGTCAAACTCTCCTCTGATATCCGCAATTTCCCGGATAAACTTCTCGATCATTTCATAAGATTTAAACTGAATACTCATAGATCTCCTCATACGCTCTCCTCCTGTCAAAAAAAGAGACAATAAATATGCCGTCCGTCATTGGACAAACCTATTTATTGTCTCTAGCATTTTGTTCTGCTGATACAAATATATGTATTATATTATCAGATCAGAATCTGTTTTTCAACTATTTTTACTGATATTATCTCTTTTGTCTGACAAAACTTTCAAATACACAGATATATATAGTAAGAAAAACACCTGAAAGATTGCTCTCTCAGGTGCTTCCTCTCATTCCAAGTTAAGTT
>ERZ1643247.1231-NODE-1231-length-24967-cov-8.837107_pt1 | contig 24967 bp, 19 predicted proteins | sample MGYA00579264_ERZ1643247 | MGnify/ENA primary metagenome ERZ1643247 (study PRJEB29033, sample SAMEA4952262) | chicken gut metagenome | biome: Broiler Chicken; feature: Gastrointestinal Tract; material: Caecum | place: Ireland | collected 2018 | study: Broiler... | reverse complement strand
GAAAGCAGGAGCCGTTCCGTGTAATCAAGATTGGAAAGCTTTTCAGGGTACCCAAACAATCTTTTGACAACTGGCTGAATGGAATCACTTAAGGAAGGTGGAACAGTTGAAAAAAGAAAATCCGCAGAAAAGCAAGTCATTTTTTGAAAATAATTCGTGGTATCACCGCACGAAGGTCCTTCAGGAGGATGGAAACGTCAAGTACAGTAAAAAGGGCGGTTTCGCTACCAGCAAAGAAGCGGATAAAAGCTACGAGCAGTGTGAGGCAGAGTTTAAGAAGGCGTATCGTGCCTATCAGATGGCCCACCAGGTCAATACGGAAATTATGCTGAAAGACTACCTGGTGTATTGGTTTGAGGAGATTTTCTCGGAACGGGTAGAAAGTACAACCCGGATGGTGGGCGCGTATGCACTCTACAACATCATACTGCCGCAGCTGGACTACGATATTAAGGTTCGCTATGTAAATTCCGATTATCTGGATACGGTACTGGAAAAAGCGGCGAAGGTCACTTCTTCTGCAGGCAATAAAGCCAGGGAACTTCTGAATCTGGCGTTTAAAGAAGCTGTGATTGGCGGATATATTAAAACCAATCCGGTAACCGGCACAAAGCCTTACAAACGGCAGAAACCGAAAATTATCGTACTGGGAAGAGAGAAAGTGAAGCTGCTGCTGAAAGCAGCTTCAAAGACCAACTGGTATTTGGAAATCCTGCTGGGACTGTTCTGCGGGCTTAGAAAAGGCGAGATTATGGGGCTGAAATTCAGCGATTTTGACTTTGAGAAGAATACCGTCTATATCAATCGTCAGGTTGCTTCCGACCCAAAGATAAAAAAGAGGAGCGGCAGCAAGATTGAAGAATATGCTCTGGTAGAACGGGAACCAAAGACGCCAAACAGTTACCGGACGCTGCGGGTACCGGAAGCGGTCATGGCGGAAGTAAGGAAGCGGAAAGAGCTGGTGGAGAGGAATCGTCTCCGGGAAGGGCAGAATTATTCTGACCGGGATTACATCAGCTGTCAGGAAAACGGCAAGCTCCATAGTATAACAGCTTTGAACAATGCCCTGACGAAGCTGTGCAGTCGGAATAGCCTGCCCCACATTACGGTTCACGGCCTTCGCCATATGTATGCTACAATCCTGATTGAAATGAATGTGCCGCTGGTCAAGATATCCGCGCTTCTGGGGCACAGCTCCGTACATACGACATTTGAGTATTACTGCGAGGTTATGGATGAGAACGAAAATATTCTGGCATTTATGAACAATGCCTTTGTACCGGTGGAAACAGAGGAGGTGGCGTGAGATGAAGTTTGATCTTTCCTTACAGCAGTATGTGGAATGGGAAGTAAAGAATGTCATGCCGATTAAGGGAAAGTACGGATACCGTGTGATTCTCAAGTATATGGACGGCTCGGAACGCCCTCAGCAGAAATCCGGGTTTGCAACGGAAAAAGAGGCCAACGCCGCCAGGGATAAAACGATTGGAGAACTGTATGCGGGAACTTACGTGGTATATTCCAATGTGAGTGTGAAGGATTTCCTGGAGTTCTGGATAGAAGAAGATATCCGAAACCGTGTGGGAAGTGCGGAAACCTACGATACTTACCGCGGCATTGTGAAGAACCATATAATTCCCCATTGGGGAAAGCGGAAAATGACGGACATTAACAGGGGCGATGTGGTGAAGCTCTATAAAGAAAAGACGGAGTATTCCCCGTCCACCGCCAGGCTCTTAAAAACTGTGATGAATGTTTCCATGAAATATGCGGTGGATAAAAAGGTCCGGTCAGAGAACCCGGCAGCCGGAATTGACCTGCCGAAGCAGGTGGCGAAGAAGCCGTACCATACCAGGAATATTGATACACAGAAAACCTTGAATATGGAGCAGATTTTGATTTTACTGGAGGTCAGCAGGCACACGCCGATCCATATGCAGGTGTTGTTCAATGTGCTGATGGGGCTCAGACGCCGGGAAATCAACGGGGTGAAATATTCCGATGTGGATTATATCAATCGGACACTGAGGGTACAGCGGCAGCTGGGAAAGAAAATCAATACGAAGAAAGAGGATTTCGCTCCAAAGACATATACAAAACAGGAAGTGCGGCTGAAAACGCCCTCCAGCTACCGTGATATCCCCATACCGGATTATGTGTTCGAAGCGATTTTGGAGCAAAGGAAGATATATGAGAGGAACCGGAGCCGCCGGAAAAGTCAATTTCAGGATGATGATTATATCTGCTGCTCCAGCTATGGACGTTCACGCAGTAAAGATTTTCATTTTAAATACTATAAACAGCTTCTAGTGGAAAATGATTTGCCAGAAATACGGTGGCATGATTTGCGGAGTACATTCTGCACCCTTCTTTTGAAAAATGACTTCAATCCGAAAGCTGTTTCCAAATTGATGGGTCATGCGAAAGAGATTATTACAATGGATGTGTATGGAGATAATCGGGGGATTATCGCTGACTGTGTAGATGAAATCCAGCCGTTTATTGATGAGGTTTTACCGACCGAGGACCTGGACTCTGAGTTGCAGACTGAGAACATAGAAGTAGTTGTTCCGGCAGATGAGTACCTTATATAAAAGTGAATATACTAGAAAAAGAAGTATAGCTGTAAAAGAACGGATGTTCTAATCTGCAGCTATACTTTTTTATCTATCCATGATATAATTTTTGGTGACCTTTAGAAATGCCAATTCCACTAGGTTTTATCTAGTGTTATGCAGTCCTGAAAAATACGTTTTAGTGACCTGCATTCGTAAAATGCAAAAAGTTTGCCTATTAGGCAGGGCCAAAACGCTCTATTTTACGAATTTCTGCCTTATAGGCAAACTTTTTACTACGGTCACCCAGGAGGAAAAATAAAAAATGGAGTTCAAATTACACTCAGAATATCAGCCCACCGGCGACCAGCCCCAGGCTATCGAGGCCCTGGTCAAAGGCTTCAAAGAAGGCAATCAATTCGAGACTTTACTAGGGGTTACGGGCTCTGGCAAGACCTTCACCATGGCCAATGTGATCCAGCAGTTACAGAAGCCCACCCTCATCATTGCCCACAATAAAACCTTGGCAGCACAGCTCTACAGTGAGTTTAAGGAGTTCTTCCCGGAGAACGCGGTGGAGTATTTTGTCTCCTACTACGACTACTACCAACCCGAGGCTTATGTCCCCTCCACGGACACCTACATTGAGAAGGACTCGGCCATCAACGACGAGATCGATAAGCTGCGCCACTCTGCTACGGCGGCTCTGTCCGAGCGAAGCGATGTGATTATTGTGGCCTCTGTGTCCTGTATCTACGGCCTGGGCAGCCCCATTGACTATAAAAACATGGTCATTTCCCTGCGCCCCGGCATGGAGAAGGACCGGGATGAGGTAATCCATAAGCTGATTGACATCCAGTACGACCGCAACGACATGGATTTTAAGCGTGGGACCTTCCGGGTAAGGGGAGACGTGCTGGAAATTTACCCTGCCTATTCCGACGGGGAAGCCTACCGGATCGAGTTTTTCGGAGACGAGGTGGACCGGATTACCTCCATCGACACGGTAACCGGTGAAATCAAAGCCCAGCTGAACCATGTGGCTATTTTCCCTGCCTCTCATTATGTGGTGCCCAAGGAAAAGATGATGGAAGCCACGGAACATATTCTGGAAGAAATGAAGGAGCAAGTGGCCTTTTTTAAGAGCGAGGATAAGCTTTTGGAGGCACAGCGGATTGCGGAACGAACCAACTTCGATGTGGAAATGATGCGGGAAACAGGTTTTTGTTCCGGTATTGAGAACTATTCCCGCCATTTGACGGGAACCGCTCCAGGAGAGCCGCCCTGCACACTGATTGACTATTTCCCCGACGATTTTTTGATCATCATTGATGAGTCCCACATTACCCTGCCCCAGGTGCGGGGGATGTACGCGGGAGACCGTTCCCGAAAGAAAACCCTGGTGGAGTACGGCTTCCGCCTTCCTTCCGCTTTGGACAACCGGCCTTTGAATTTCGGGGAATTTGAGAGCAAAATTGACCAGATGCTCTTTGTTTCCGCCACGCCCTCCGACTATGAGAAGGACCATGAGCTGATGCGGGTGGAACAGATTATCCGGCCCACAGGCCTTTTGGATCCTGAGATTTCCGTCCGTCCGGTGGAGGGACAGATCGACGATCTGATTTCGGAAGTGAACAAGGAAACAGCCGCTCATCATAAAGTGCTGATCACTACGCTGACCAAGCGGATGGCCGAGGACTTAACGGACTACATGCGGGAGGTGGGAATCCGGGTGAAATACCTCCATTCCGATATCGACACCCTGGAGCGGGCCGAAATCATTCGGGATATGCGCCTGGACGTATTCGATGTGCTGGTAGGAATCAACCTGCTGCGGGAGGGACTGGATATACCGGAAATCACCCTGGTGGCGATTCTGGATGCGGATAAGGAAGGCTTCCTACGCTCGGAAACCTCCCTGATCCAGACCATCGGCCGGGCGGCCCGAAATTCCGAGGGTCATGTGATTATGTATGCGGACACCATTACCGATTCCATGCGGATGGCCATTGACGAGACAAATCGGAGGCGGCAGATTCAGCAGGCCTACAACGAGGCCCACGGAATTACTCCCACCACCATCAAAAAGGCGGTCCGGGACCTGATTGCCATTTCAAAGGCTGTGACGGACAGTGATGAGGACTTTAAGAAGGATCCGGAATCCATGGACGAGAAGGAACTGAAGAAGCTGGCCAAGGAGCTGGAAAAGAAGATGCGTCAGGCGGCGGCGGAACTGAACTTCGAAGAAGCCGCGAAGCTGCGTGACCGGATGATTGAGATTAAGCAGATGCTTTTGGAGCTGGAGAGTTAAAGGTTCCGGACGGGCTACAAAATTGTTTCCCCGGATTCCGACAGAATGGAAAATTCCCCGGTGCTCCGGCGGTACAGATACACCTGGTTGGACAGACGCTCCTCCCGGGGAACCTGGGCCTGGTTGATTTCCCGGACCATACTGCTTAGATGAGTGCCCTGAGAGGGATCGGAAACAGGCAGGAGGAGAACCTCATGAACGCTGGAAGGGAAAATAATCAGGTCTTTTTCTTCCTGATTTGAAAAATCCTTCAGGACAGAGGGATAGAGCATGGCGGCGGCCCCATCCAGGCCCTGGCGGTTGGTTAAAAGATAGAGAAATTCCGGTTCCTCCCGGCAGTTATGGGGAAATGCCTGCATGTTTGCGGACTTCGGCAGAGAAGCAAGCATCTCTTCAACCGCCTCCTTTACCGAACAGAGACGGAAGGGAAACAGACGAGGCGTGTTTAGGAGTGCAATACGGAACAGGTCTTCCTGGTTTAGATCCCACAGGTTCAGATGGGCGTAGGAAACCAGGACCGTCATTTGACGGCCTTCCCTGACTCCCAGGTACAGAAAACAAACGATGGCCAGGTCCAGGAAAGGACGGAAGGGAACCTGCTCCAGAAGAACGTTATTGGACTGGCGGTGAATCAATTTGACGGCCAGACGGGGCAGAACAAAATCTGTCCGGGATAAAAGTTCAGGATTAATAGGAGAAAGGGAGGCGTTTTCCTGGTAGAGGGCAATGATTTCTGTTAAAAGCTCTTCCAGGGGGACGCCTTTTTGATAGCGGGCATAGAGGGGGTTGAGATAAATGGTGGGCGCGATGGAGCAGTCCCGTCGGGAGATGGACAGTCCGTCAAACAGGAGTCCGTTGTTTTTGGGAACCTGATGAACGGAAATGGAATAATCACTTCCAAAATGCTGTTTTAAGAGAGACATTACCTGGGATACAAAGACATCATACGACATAAAGAATCCTCCTTAGAAATGATAGCAGAATGTATTTAGATTATAGATGTAACGATTCAAGACAACGGGAAAACAAGGGGAAGAAAAGGCGGCTTCCTGGATCGTTACGAAATAAAAGAAAAATGTAGAAGTGACTTCAGCTTAATACAGAAATCCCCCCTTGTCAAGAGCAAGGAAAGAAAATATGGTCGAAGGAATGGAAAACCTTTGGATAAAATGGCATTTTCTACGGAATTGTTCCGGAAAATGTAAGAAAAACTATGATAAATGTAATTGAGCTGCGTGCGGTTTCTGTGATATAAATATCTGAGGGATATAACCTCATTTGAAATGGAAAATCAGATGTTTTTGGAAAGGTGCAGACCATATGAGAGATAGAAAGAAAATCGCTGCCGCCCTTCTGGGAGCCGCAGTGATTGCATTAACAATTTCCTTCAGCGCTTTTGCAGAGGAAAACACCCGCTTTGTATCCGGGACATCCTTCAATGGAGTGAAGGTAAGCGGACTGACGGTGGAGGAGGCGAAGGCTCAGATTGAGGGGTATTTTTCAGGAGAGTATCAGTTGGTGATTCAGAGGAAGGATGGTAAAGAGGAGACCATCCTGGGTACGGATATTGGCTATCAGGCATTGGTGCCAGGCGGACTGGAAGAAATTTTAGCCGCTCAGAATGAAGGGGGAAGGGTAAGCGGACCTGCAGCGAACAATTCTCATACTCTTTCATTGCAGATCAGCTATGATTCAGCCGCCCTGGAGGCCAAGCTTCAGGCGCTGGACTGCGTTTCCGGGGAAGGAATGGTTCAGACAGAGAATGCCCGGATTTCCGCTTATCAGGAAGGTCAGGAATTTACCATTGTCCCTGAGGTAAGGGGGAACAGCCTGGATCCGGAGAAAACCAAAGCGGCCATTGAGGAAGCGTTGAAGCAGGGAGCAGGAGAATTAAACCTGCTGGATGCAGGCTGCTATGAGTCGGTGCAGGTAAGCGAATCCGATCCGGCTTTGATGCAGCTGTGTGATACTATGAACCGCTACCGCGCTATGACGGTTACTTATCAGATGGGAGAGAATACAGAAGTGCTGGGCAGTGAACGGATTTGTTCATGGCTGTCCACAGACGGAAATGGACAGCTTCAGGTTTCGGCGGAAGGCATAGCAGCATTCGTCCAGGAATTGGCAGCTAAGTATGACACGGCCGGGACGTCCAGGACTTTCCACACGGTTTCTGGCCGTGATGTGGCTCTTACAGGTCCATATGGCTGGAAGATCGATCAGGCCGGGGAAGCGGCAGCTTTGTCACAGCTGATTGCGTCTACAACAGAAAGTCAGATAAAGGAGCCTCTCTACTCCCAGTCCGCAGTCCGGAGAAGCGGTTCTGACTGGGGGAATACTTATGTGGAGATTGACCTGACCGGTCAGCATGTGTACATGATTCAGGAGGGAGCGGTTGTCTGGGATGCACCCTGTGTAACGGGAAATGTGGCGAAAAATTATACAACTCCGGAGGGAATCTACAGCCTGACTTACAAGGAAAAGGACCGGATTCTCCGGGGAGCCAAGCAGGCGGACGGAAGTTACGAGTATGAGAGCCATGTGGACTACTGGATGCCCTTTAACGGCGGAATTGGACTTCACGATGCCAATTGGAGAGGAAGCTTTGGCGGAACGATTTACCAGACTTCAGGAAGCCATGGCTGTGTCAATCTCCCTCCGGCTAAGGCGGCGGCTCTTTATGATTTGGTTTATAAAGGGATTCCGGTTATCTGCTATAATTAAACTTCCATTTTGGGCTGCGGCAGTCCTGTAAAAAAATGAAATTACTACTTGATTTTTTTGGAAAAATGTTGTAATATACAAAAGATGCGTCTGTAGCTCAGTGGATAGAGCAGTGGCCTCCGGAGCCGCGTGCGTAGGTTCGATTCCTATCAGACGCATTTTTTGATGAAAAAATTCCCCGCTCCTGTCTACATAAACAGTCAGCGGGGAATTTTGTTTTGTTACGAGCGTTTACTTTCTTCCAGTATATCCCAGTATTCTTTATAATTTTCTTCCAAAAGCTTCGGCGTGTTCAGACCGTAAGGGCATTTGGAACTGCACTGGTTGCAGTGGAGACAGTTCTCAATCTTGTGCATCTCATTCTGCCACTTGTCACTGAGCCATCCGGCAGAGGGAGCCCGGCGAAGCATCAGAGTCATGCGGGCGCAGCTGTTGATTTCGATGCCTACGGGACAAGGCATGCAGTAGCCGCAGCCCCGGCAGAAATCTCCGGCCAGATCCTTACGGTCTTTTTCAATGGCCGCTTTGCGCTCCGGCGTCATAGCGGGCGCTTCATTTAAGCAGGATAAAAACTGGGCTAACTCCCAGTCATGCTGCACACCCCAGATGGGAACCACGGTGGGACATTCTTCCATGAAGGCGGCGGCGGTAAAACCATCCCGAATCAGTCCCCCTGCCATGGCCTTCATGGCGATAAAGCCCATATCTGCCTGTTTGCATTTTTCTACCAGTTCCATCTCCTTAGGGCCGGAAAGATAGCTGAATGGAAATTGCAAAGTATCATAAAGACCGGAATCGATCGCCTCGTGTGCCACAGCCAGACGGTGGTTGGTAATGGAAATATGGCGGATTTTTCCCTGTTCCCTGGCCTTTAAGGCTGCCTCGTACAAGCCGTCGGCTCCGCCTGGTTTGGGACAGAAGGAGGGGTTGTGAAACTGATAAATATCGATATAGTCAGTCTGAAGGTTTTTCAGGCTGGTTTCCAGATCTTTCCACATTTCCTCCGCCGTCTGAGCCCCTGTTTTCGTCGCGATAATCAGCTTGTGGCGGATTCCTTTAAAGGCTTCGCCCACCTTTTCCTCACTGTCGGTGTAGGCTCTTGCGGTGTCAAAGAAATTCATGCCGCCTTCTGCCGCCTGCCGCAAAAGTTTCACCGCCTCCGCCTTGGAGAGACGCTGAATTGGCAGACATCCGAAGCTCTGCTTCCTCACTTCAATTCCGGTACGTCCCAGAACTACATTGTTCATAACGGGTTCTTCCTCCTTTGTGTTGGATTTTGATACCGGATTTTCGTCTCTTTGCCCCGATACCATTATACTATTATTAAAAAATTAATGAAGCATTTTGTCAAGAGCATAAAGCGTTGTTTCTGGAGCAGGGAGGAAAATACGATCAGCTCTATACAGGAAACGCCATTGCGGCTTAGTGCTGCCGGAGGGGGAGGGAGATCAGGAAGCAGGATCCCTCCCCCGGGGCGCTTTCCACCTGAATGCTTCCTTCGGATAAATCCACAATCCGTTTTACCAGGGCAAGACCAAGGCCGTTTCCTTCTACATGGCGGCTGGGATCGCCCTGGTAAAATTTTTCAAAAATATGCTTCTGTACCTCGGGAGTCATGCCGATTCCCGTATCGCGGATTTCAACGATGACCCGGTCCCCCTCCATCTGCATGCGGGCGAAAATCATGCCTCCCTCGGGGGTGAATTTGATGGCGTTGGAAAAAAGGTTGACCCACACCTGATAGAGAAGGTCCGGGTCGCCGCAGTAGTCGGCGGACGGAAGCTCCATATCGATTTCCAGTTCTTTTTGGGTCCACAGGGGCTCCAGGGAAAGGAGGGCCTGGCGTATTTGCTCGTCCAGGGAGAAGACTTCGCGCCGGGAGAGAATCTCCTGCCTCTCCAGCCGGGAAAGACGCAGAATGTTTCCGGTCAGTGCGGAAAGCTGGCGGGAACTTTCCACGATTTTCTCCGCGTAGCCGTGGAGCTCTTCGGGAAGGTCCGCCCCTTCTAAAAGCAGGGCATAGCCCTCCATGGCAGCTAGTGGAGTCTTGATTTCGTGGGAAACATTGCGTACGAAATCGGAGTGCAGGACCTGGGTTGTATTAAGCTCCCGGACCATTTTGTTGAAATTGCAGTTCATCTGGCGGATTTGGGTATCCTCCCCCTCCTCCGGCAGACGGACGTCAAAATTTCCATCTGCAACTTGGTTCATGGCGCTGCTTAGGATCTCCACAGGATGAAACAGACGTTTGGACACCCAGGCGGTGAGAAAGCAGGAGAGCAGGAAGCCAGGAACCAGTATGGAAAAAAGGGGCACCCACAGGGTAGGCGGAACGGGCCGAGAAATACGGTCGCGAAGCAGGAAAAAGCTGTTCAGGCTGGTAAGCAGAAAAAAAGCAAAATGAATCAGGATTGCCCGCAGGGCAAAGGAAAACCATATTTTAATCGTGCCTTTCATCGTACCACCGCCTTATACCCAAGCCCACGCACCGTTACGATTTCAAAATCCGGATTGCATTGAAAATGGCGGCGCAGCCGGTTGATATGGACGTCCACGGTCTGGGGGATGGAGGTGCTGTCCCGTCCCCAGATTTCATCCATCAGCTGATTGCGGGTAAAAATCTTATTGGGATAGGAGAGGAGCTTATAGAGGAGAAAAAATTCCTTCTGGGGAAGCAGCTGACTCTCCCCCTTCCGCTCAATGGTCATGGCATCGTAGTTCAGGACCGTTTCGCCAATCTGAATCTGCTTTTCTTCCAGAATATAGGCTCTGCGCAGCAGGGCCCGGACTCTTAGCACCATCTCGTTCACATCCACAGGCTTTGTCATATAGTCATCGCTCCCCAGGCCGAATCCCTTGCTCTTGGAATGGAAGTCATCCTTGGCGGTGATAATCAAATCAATGTGTTCTTTCTCCAGAATGTTCCAGGCTGCCTGCCCATTGTCGGCGCAGATGGTTTCATACCCGGCTTTATTCAAAATAATGCTGTAAAGCTGGCAGAGCTTGGGGTCATCCTCTACAATCAATATTTTCAGAATGAGCATTTCCCTTACCTCCCGTAACGGTAATAATTGAGGACGGTCCTGTTTCCCTCCGCCCTGAACTGCTGAAAACATTATACATCATGATCATGAACGGAAGATGAATTAAACAAAATGGAAAATATGAACATTTTGTGATTTCATCTTCCGTTCATCTTGGATTCAGGAACAGTTTATGTAGGGATGGTAATATGGGGCATAAATTTCAGGCGGCATTTTATGGAAACAGCCGTCTGCAGGAAGGGAGAACCATATGCCAACGGAACGATTTGAACGGTTATCCGAACTCAAAAAAAGGCGAATCGCAAAGGCAATAATGGATGAAATGGAACAGAATTCCATTGAAAAGCTGAACATGTGCCGGATTGCCAAAAAAGCTTCCATATCCAGGGGGAGCCTTTATCTTTACTTTGAGAACAAGAGCGATATGATCTGTTTTTCTCTGTGCAGGGAAAGGGAACGGAAGCTGGAGCAGGACAAAATCCGTTTTCAGGAAAACGGCGGAGATTTCTGGGATATGATGGCCCAAAGCCTTCAGGAACAGCTATCCGACTACGGCCGGGAGACCCAAAGCCTGTATCACTTTCTGTATTTGCCGGGAAGACAGAGTTTTTTTATGCTGCAGAAGGCGAGACGCAGACAGAGTGACCAGCTGGCGGAATATAAGGGATGGGTCTACCGCAACTGCATAAATCAGGAAATCCGGCGGCTGACAGAATCCGAGTTTGACGCCCTGGATGATATGTGCAGGGCGTTGATGATGGTTTCCATTCAGGAGTACATTTCCGGAAGCCAGGACCAGGGGAACATCATGAGTTTTTTCAGAGACAGGCTGAAGCTGATTCGCGCCAGCATAAGCCGCCAGTCATGAGGAGGATATTATGAAAAAGAAAGAAATTGTCATAGGCGTAGTGGCCGGCGCGGCCTTTCTTGCTATCGTGCTGGCCAGAGTACTGCACAGAGAACCGTTCGCCCAGGGGGTATCCCTGCCGGTGATGGAAGCCGAGCAGCCCCAAACCGGAGATATCCGGCTGACGGCCAGCGTCATCGGAAGCATCGAGCCGTCGGATGTGGTTTATATTTACCCGAAGGCTTCCGGAGATGTAACGGAGGTCAATGTTAAGGCGGGAGATATTGTGACACAAGGACAGGTAATCTGTACCATTGACACCAAACAGGTGGAAACGGCAAAAACTTCTATGGATGAGGCGGCCCTGGCCCTGCGTTAGGCTCAGAATGAGCTTTCCAGGCAGCAGATTCTCTATAACGGAGGAGGAATCTCTATCCAGGAATACCAGCAGTATCAGGACAATGTGGAGAGCGCCCAGCTGCAGTACGACCAGGCGAAGTATACATATGAGACACAGCTGGAATACAGCCAGATTACGGCTCCCATGGACGGCCTGGTGGAAATCTGCGACATGGAAACCTACGACAGTGTTTCTACCAGCGATTTAATCTGCGTGATTTCCGGCAGAGGAAACCGGGTGGTCTCCTTCTCCACAACGGAGCGGATCCGGGGATATCTGGAGGAAGGAGATACCATAGAGGTGGAGAAAGACGGGGAAACCTACGAGGGCACGGTTTACGAGGTCAGCACCATGGCTGACGAGACCACGGGGCTGTACCAGGTGAAGGCCTCCATCAGTGAGGATGTGATGCTGCCGACGGGTTCCCAGGTGAAGCTGTACGTAACCTCCCAGGAAACGGAAAACGCGATGACGATTCCGGTGGACAGCGTTTACTACTCAAACAGCGAGCCCTATGTCTACGTCTATGAGGACGGCAAGGTTTATGAGCGGGATGTGGAGACGGGCATCTATGACGACAGTGTGATTGAGATTTTATCCGGCCTTGAGATGGACGAATGGGTTATTACGACCTGGAGTTCGGAATTGTATGACGGGGCGGAGGTAGAGCTGGTCAGCCAGGACAGCGAGGACAGCGGGGAGACTGAGGACGAAGCAGCGGAGCCATCCGCTTCGGCGCCTGATGAAACAGCGGAGCAATAGGAGGGACGGATTATGATTGCACTTACAAAATAAGTCCTTAAGCGTCCCATCACCACCATTATGGCAATCCTGTGTCTGATCTATTTCGGATACTCTTCTGTGACCGGGGCGACACTGGAGCTGAGCCCGGATATGGATATGCCCATGCTGATGATTATGACCACCTATTCCGGCGCCAGCCCTGAGGACGTAAACGAACTGATTACTACGGAGATTGAGGACCAGGCGGCATCCTTAAGCGGTTTAAAATCCATCTCCTCCACTTCCAGTGAAGGCAGCTCCATGGTCATGCTGGAATATGAGTACGGCACGGACATTGACGAGGCTTATGACGATTTAAAAAAGCAGATAGACATTATCTCTACCCAGCTGCCGGATGACGCCGAAGAACCGGTGATTATGGAGATGAGCATGGACGCTCAGGCAGACATTACCCTTTCCATCAACAACAGCCAGGAAGAAGACCTCTATTCCTATGTCAACAATGAGATAGCACCGGAATTTGAGAAAATCTCCGAGGCGGCGGAGGTCAGCGTACGGGGCGGTTCCGAACAGTATGTGAAAATCGAACTGATTCGGGAAAAGGTGGAGCAGTATCAGCTGTCCATGTCTTCTATTTCAGAGGATATCGGTGACGCCAACTTATCTTATCCGGCAGGGGACATCCAGGTGGGAAGCCAGGAACTATCCGTATCCACCCGAATGGATTACGATACGGTGGAACTGTTAAAGGAGATTCCCCTGACCACGCCGGACGGCAGCACCGTCTATCTGGAGGATGTGGCAAACGTTTACACCACTTATGAGGACAGCGACAGTATTGCCCGCTACAATGGGGAGGATACCATTTCCCTGTCCATTACCAAGCAGCAGAGCTCGTCTACGGTAGATTTGTCGGAGTCCGTAAAAGAAACCATCGCCAGCCTGACTGCGGCGGATGAAAACCTGGAGATTGTGATTACCGACGACGGGGCGGATTCCATCATCGAATCCCTGTCTTCCGTGGCGGAAACCATCGTCATGGCGATCGGCATTTCCATGGTGATTATCTGGCTGTTCTTCGGAGACCTGAAGGCTTCCCTGATTGTAGGAAGTTCCATTCCGGTATCTATTCTGTCGGCCCTGATTCTGATGAATCGGATGGGGCTGACTTTAAACGTCATCACTTTGAGCGCCCTGACCCTGGGCGTCGGCATGATGGTAGACAACTCGATTGTAGTATTGGAGAGCTGCTTCCGCTGTACGGCGGACTCGGTGAAGAAAAAGGGGTTTATTGAATATTTTCAGGATGCGCTGAAGGGAACAGACCTGGTAAACGCCTCAATCCTGGGCGGTACGGTAACTACCTGCGTGGTGTTTTTGCCCCTTGCCTTTCTGGAAGGAATGACGGGGCAGATGTTTAAGCCCCTGGGCTTTACCATTGTATTCTGTTTGTCTGCATCCTATATCTCGGCCCTGACGGTGGTGCCTCTGTGCTACATGATGTATAAGCCGGTGGAACACAAGACTGCTCCCCTGTCCCGCCCGGTGGAACGGCTCCAGGACCGCTATCGGGTCTGGATTCGGAAACTTCTTCCAAAAGGAAAGCTGGTGCTGGGAATCTCCCTGGGACTTCTGGCCTTTTCCATCCTGATTGCCACTCAGCTGGATGTGGAACTGATGGCTGCGGACGACCAGGGAGAGGTCAGCATCACGGTGGAGTTCCGCCCCGGATTGATGACGGAAAATGTGGATTCGGTCTTAAAGGAGATAGAGGCAGTGATTGCAGAGGACTCCAACCTGGAATCCTACATGACCTCCTACGGAGGAGGCAGAGGCTCCTCCACGTCAGCGACCATTTCCGCCCAGCTGAAGGATGACCGGAGCATGGAGACAGCGGAGGTTGCCGAACTCTGGCAGCAGGAGCTGTCCGGAATCCAAAACTGCGATATTACCGTAGAAACCAGCGGTTCCATGAGCATGATGACCTCCTTTGGTCAGAGCTATGAGGTAATCCTGAGAGGAACGGACTATGACGAGGTGAAAGAGGTATCCGACAATATTGTAAATGCCTTAAAGGAGCGGGACGATGTGGCCGAGGTCCACTCGGATGCGGAGAACGCTTCCCCTGTGGTGGAAGTGCGGGTGGACGCCCTGAAGGCGAAGGCCGCCGGCTTTACCGCCAGTGAAATCGGAAGCAGGGTTTACCAGATGATCAGCGGCGCGAAAGCGACGGAAATTAAGGTAGACGGAGAGGATATTACGGTCAGCGTAGAGTACGCGGACGATGAGTACCAAACCCTGGACCAGATTGAGGGAGCGGTGCTGACCACCTCCAGCGGCGGCTCCATTGCCCTGACGGACCTGGCGGATATTCAGTTTGTGGACAGCCCGGCGGACATTTCCCGGGAAGATAAGGAGTATCTGGTCACCATTACCGCGGAATATACAGAAATCGCTACGGAAAATACCGAGCAGGAAATCCGGCAGGAGGTCGTACAGCCCAATCTTACCAGTACGGTTTCTACAGGAATCAACGCCACGGAGCAGTCCAGGCAGGAGGAGTTTTCTGCCCTGTATGGCGCCATCGGAACAGCCGTCTTCCTGATTTTTGTAGTAATGGCGGCTCAGTTTGAATCACCGAAATTTTCTTTGATGGTTATGACCACCATCCCGTTCAGCCTGATTGGCTCTTTTGGACTTCTGTATCTGGCGGACAGCGCCATCAGCATGATGTCCCTGGTAGGATTTCTGATGCTGATTGGTACGGTGGTAAACTCAGGTATCCTCTATGTGGAAACGGTCAACCAGTACCGGGAGGAAATGGATTTGGATACGGCTCTGGTAGAAGCGGGGGCAACCCGTATGAAGCCTATTTTCATGACAACATCCACTACGATTTTGTCCATGATTCCCATGGCTTTCGCCTGGGGCAACTCCGGTTCCATGACCCAGGGACTGGCTTTGGTCAATATCGGCGGCCTGACGGCTTCCACTATACTGGCGCTTCTTTTGCTGCCGGTTTACTACAAGCTGATGAGCCTGAAATCCGACGATGAGAAACGTCAGAGAAGGAAGGAAAAGGCGGAGCGGAAGCTGGAAAGGAGCAAAAAGCAATGGAAGGGACTGATGAAAAGATTTCTTCCAAAGAAAGGCAGTGATAATCAAGATGAAACGAGTGATACGCAGTAGAGGCAGGGCAGCGCTGGCCCTGGCGGCGGCGGTGGGGGTACTTTTCCCCCTGACGGCCCGGGCGGCCAGCCAGGAATTTGCCAGAACAGAGGAAGAATGGGCATCTTTGCGGGATGATACCATTGAATACGAGGAACTGGCGGACCTGATTCACGAGTACAATGCCACCGTGCAGAACAACGCCTACGAATACCGGAAATTCCGGGAAGATTACGGAGATACCAATGAGGAGGTTTCCTCCGCCTATTATGATTTGGCCCAGGATTTTTATAATGATATTTCCGGGGACGATGACGCCAGTTCCATGATGAGCGATTTAAACCTGGAAATCCAGGGAGACAGTATGATGGAACGGGCGGATGAGACTCTGGAGGACAGTAAAATCTATCAGCTGACCTATGAACAGGCGGAAAAAAGCCTGGTGGTGACGGCCCAGACAGCCCAGAACCAAATCAGCCAGCTGGAAAACAGTATTCAGGAGACGAAAGAGACCCTCTTCGTGCTCCTGGGCTGGAACTATAATGACAACCCGGTCATCGGGGAGCTTCCCGAGGTGGATCTTAACCGGATTGAAGAGATGAATCTGGACCAGGACCTGGAAACGGCTATTGCCAACAACTATACTCTGCAGATTAACAAGCGGCAGCTGGAGAACTCAAGAAACCAGACCACAAAGGAAAGTCTGCAGACAGCTATTTCCAATAATGAGCGGCAGATTGGGGCATCCCTTTCCAGCGCTTATCAGTCCGTCCGTTCGGCCAGAACCTCTTATGAGCAGGCCCAGGTTCAGGCTTCCCTGGAAGAGGAGAATACCAGGGTGGCGGCTCTCCAGCTTGCGGCGGGGATGATTACCCAGTCCGCCTATGAGGAACAGGTAAATACCATGAATAGCAGTCAGTACAGCGCACAGTCCGCCGGACTGGATTTGCTGATTGCCATGGAAAACTACGACTGGGCCGTTGCAGGGCTGGCGGATGCGGAGTAGGAGGTGGGCGGTCTTGAACATTTCACGCAGGAACATGAACCGGATTCTGGCCCGGGCGCTGTCTGGCAGCCTTCTGTTTACCGCAGCTCTGCCGGTTACGGCGCTGGCTCAGACAGATGATGGGAACCAGACGGAAGATGAGCGGCAGATCGCCGAGGAAACCGCGGCTTCCCTCCAGGACGGCGTCCTGGAATACGGGGAGCTTCAGGACATGATTCGCCTTTACAACCCCACCATGGAGCAGGCCCTGTCCAGCTACAACAACACCCTGGAACAGTATGCGGAAGCCAGGGCGCAGCTGAAGCGGGGGCAGTACTCCGTTTCCACGGATAAGGAAGAAGCAGAGGACAACGGCGATACGGAAGATTACGCCTACTACGCCTCCGAGGAGGCTATCGATAAGTCGGCGGCCGCAAGCTACCAGGATATGTATGAAAGTATGCAGGAAACCTCCTCCACCAGCAGCCTGCGCCAGACGGAACGACAGATGACGGTGGCGGCTCAGGCACTGATGATATCCTATGACACCATGCAGCTGGAAAAAGAAACTGCAGAAAAAATGTGCCAGCTCTACGAAAAACAGTATGAGCTGGCCCAGACGAAACAGCAGGCCGGCATGGCTACCCAGGCAGACGTGCTCTCCGCCAATGAACAGCTGTTAAATGCCCGCGCTTCCCTGGAAACCATACAGGAAAGCCAGGATGAGATATACCGCAGCCTGTGTCTGATGGTGGGGCAGGAGACAGACGGAAGCCTGACCATTGCCGAAATCCCATCTGCCGACGTTTCAAAAATCGACAGCTACGATTTGGAATCCGATACCCAGAAAGCCATTGGAAACAACTACACCCTGATGAGCGAGCGCCATACTTCCAGCGGAGGCACCACCTCCGGCGTCAACAATAAAAAGCGGAATGTGGCGGAGAGCGAGGAAAATCTGAAGATTCAGATGGAAAGCCTGTACAATGACATTCTCCAGAAAAAGCAGGAGCTGGAGGCGGAGAAAACCGCTTACGAGAAGGCCGTCCAGGAGAAAAATCTGGCGGATACCAAATATTCCCTGGGAATGATGAGCTAGACCGACTATCTGTCCGCAGAGATGGCAGCCATCCAGGCAGAGGCCGATTACCGGTCTGCGGACCTTGCCCTGGTCCAGGCCATGGATACCTATGAGTGGGCGGTGCTGGGGATTGCGGATGTGGAGTAAGGGGGTGCCGGTTGAAATGAAAGCAACGAGTAAAACGGATAGGGCGGGAAAGCGGCGCGGCGCTGGTGGTACTATCTGGACCCGGAAACGGGGCTTTGGCAGGAGAATCCCTCCATCACAGCCCAGGGGGCCTGCTGCCTTCTGGAAAACCGTCTGAAGGAACTGAATTTGTACCAGGACGAGGACAGGGAAACTTCCTGCCGCCTGGAAGAAGAGAAGAAAAACAGTTACCGGGTGTCGGTCGGTTACTATGAGAAACCGGACGTCTGGCGGAGTCTGAATTTTTTCGAGGTGGACCCGCGCACGGGAGTCGCGAAATCGGAGTCGGGGAGGTGGGAGGTGGAGCTGCTGTAACACATATTGTTGCAAATAGAATACGATAGTGCTATAATAATAACAGATAGAATACGGGAAGGAGATATTGTTATGGCACTAACTACTATAACCGCAAGGGTAGATCAGAAAGACAAGGCCGATTTTGACGCTTTCTGTTCCAATGTAGGATTAAATACTTCTACTGCTATCAATCTCTTTGTGAAAGCGGTTCTGCGTGAAAAACGGATTCCGTTTGAAATCGCCCAGAGTCCGGACCCTTTTTACTCCGAGGCGAACATGGCTTATGTGAAAAAATCCGTTCAGGAACTGCGTGAAGGAAAGGGAACCGCGCACGAGTTGATTGAGGTGGAGGATGAGTGAAAAAATTTGGTCAGATGATGCTTGGGAAGATTATCTTTACTGGCAGATACAGGATAAAAAGACAGTCAAACGAATCAACCAGCTGATAAAGGATATTGAGCGTAATGGCTGCATGGAGGGAATTGGAAAACCCGAACCTCTTACCGGTGACCTGCAGGGAGAATACAGCCGCCGAATCAATGATAAAGACCGTTTGGTTTACCATATGGAAAATGGCCGTATCTACATCGCTCATTGCAGGGGGCATTATGGGGATAAATAATTTTTGATACGAATCGGCAGTTGCGGCTGCCGATTTTTTTGAGGCCATTTGACTTTGGACTTTGTACTTCACCAAAAGAATTTCCGGACCTGGTGACAAGGAAACGAAAATTCATTATAATGATGTTGGGGTAAAAAGATGTTTGTTTAGTGGGAGGGTGGCTTAGAAATGAGCGAACAGAAAAAAAAGATTGGCTTTACGGTTGTCTGTGTCAGCGAATTTGCCAAACAGCATAACCTTAGCGTTCAGGAAGCGTTTCGCTATCTGTTCAAATTTAAAGGAATTGCGTTTATCAAGGAAAATTATGATGTGGAGCATACGCTGGATTTGGGGACGATACTGGAGGATTTAGGGGTGCTGTGCCGGAAAAATGGAGGTATGCTATGAGATTATACCATGGAAGCAACATTGTGATTAATAGTATCAATTTGGCAATGTGCAGACCTTATAAAGACTTTGGAAAGGGGTTCTATTTAACGGATATTGAAGAACAGGCGGAGAAAATGGCCGTAAGAGTATCAAAAATTTATGGCGGTGCTCCTGTTGTAAATACCTTTGAGATAGATGATAATTTTAGAGAACGCTCTGACATACAAGAAAACATCTTCGCAGTATTCATTCCATACGGAACAGAGCATCATGCTTTTAAGAAAGGTGGCTGATTAAATTGTGTAAGCAGGAGCAGTTGATTGAATATATGATACAGGATATTGTTGACATGTTCGCAACAGACCAGAATATAGAGTATGATGAGGCGATGAATAAATTTTATAATTCAAAGGTTTTTGAGAAATTGCAGGACATAGAAACAGGGCTGTATTTAGAAAGTCCGGAATATGTCTATGACCTTTTTAAGGATGAGATGAATTTCGGGCGTATTATCCAGGCAGAGATATAGTATTTACGGTAACAGTTCAGGACGGCGGGAAAACAGGGGCAAAAACAGGCGTAAAGCTTGCTTATAAGCAAGTTTTTGCCCCTGTTTTCACATCGGATGTCCTGAATTGTTACCAGGAATTTACATTAAGCACGACAGGAGAGAGAACACATGGCGCTGCAGTTTGTACTTGGAAAAGCAGGAGCGGGCAAGACCCGCTATCTTTATGAGGAGGTAATCCGCCGCTCCATAGAGGAGCCGGATTTCAGCTATCTGGTCATCGTGCCGGAGCAGTTTACCATGCAGGCCCAGAGGGAGATGATCCGGCTCCATCCCAACCACGGCATGATGAACATCGACGTGGTCAGCTTCAAGCGCCTGGCCTACCGGGTGTTTGACGAGCTGAACGTGCGTCTCCCGGCGGTGCTGGACGATATGGGAAAGTCCATGGTGCTGCGCCGGGTGATGGGACCCTGCAAAAAGAGTCTGGGTCTTTACGGCGGGCACCTGGGACAGCCCGGATTTATCAACCAGATGAAATCCCAGCTGTCGGAGCTGTACCAGTACGGCGTGGGGCCGGAGGACTTAAAAGAGCTGGGGGAGCAGACGGACAATGCCCTCCTGGCCCAGAAGCTGAAGGATTTGGAAATCATTTTCCGGCAGTTTCAGGAGTACATCCGGGACCATTATATCACAGCGGAGGAAATCCTGGACATTCTCTGCAGAGAACTGCCAAAATCGGAGCGGATACGCCGCAGCGTCATTTTCCTGGACGGCTACACCGGGTTTACGCCAGTGCAGTACCGTCTGATTCGACTGTTTTTAACCTGTGCCAGGGATGTGGTCTGCGCAGTGACCGTGGACCCGGCGGCGGACCCCTACCGGGAGAGCGGGATTCAGAACTTGTTTTACATGAGCAAGCATACCGTCTGCCGCATCCGGGAAATGGCGGAAGAGGAAAAGGTTTCCAAAAAGAAGGACGTTATCATTCATCCCAGTCCTGGGCCCAGGTTTTTGGAGAGCCCTTCCCTGGATTTTCTGGAAGCCAATCTTTACCGCTATGGCAGAAGAACGTGGCAGGGACAGCCGGGGGAGGTGGAAATTTTCTGCGGAAAGGACCCGGACCAGGAGCTGGAGTGGGTTTTGGAAACGATGGAGGATTTGGTGCGCCATCATGGCATGCGCTACCGGAACATGGCCATTGTAACCGGAGATCTGGCCTCCTACGGCCGGATTGCGGCCAGACAGCTGGAGCAGGCGGGAATTCCCTACTTCATGGACCAGAAAAAGAGCATCCTGGAAAATCCTATGGTGGAGCTGATTCGGGCGGCGGTGGAGCTGGCCCGGGATTTTTCCTACGAAAATGTATTCCGGTATCTGAAAACCGGCCTGGTTTACGACCGGGAGCCCGTGCCGGAAGGGGGCTATGGGCGTATCCGGGCCGCGGAAGAGGTCTGGAGGCTGGAAAATTACGTCCGGGCCCTGGGAATCAATGGCTGGAAACGGTGGAATGAAACCTGGGAACGGACCTTTTACGGAGCGGAAAATCTGAATCTGGAGGAGCTGAACCGTTTCCGGATGTGGGTATTGAAACCTCTGGCGCCCCTGCGGGAAGTCATGTCCGCCCCGGAGGCCACCATCGCCTCCATGACCCAGGGACTGAAAAGCTATCTGGAGGAAATGGAACTGCAGGAAAAGCTGGAGGAATACCAGTCCTATTTTTCGGAACGTGGACAGTTCGGGGATGAGAACCTTTCCAGGGAGTATGGTCAGGTTTACGACCTGGTGCTGGAGCTGTTGGAGCGGCTCACCGGCCTTTTGGGGGAGGAGAAGGTGGACCGGAAAACCTATAGCCAGATCCTGGATGCAGGCTTTGAGGAAATTCAGGTGGGAACTATCCCGGCCACCATCGACCAGGTGACGGTGGGAGACATTACCCGGAGCCGTCTGGACGGGGTGAAAGCCCTGTTCTTCGTGGGGGTCAACGACCAGATTGTCCCTCAGCGGAAGAATGGAGGAAGCCTCTTAACGGACCGGGACCGGGAGTTTTTCCGCCTCCACCGCATGGAGCTGGCGCCCACGGCCCGGGAGGAGAGCTGTATGCAGAAATTTTACCTGTACCTGATGCTGACCAAGCCCTCCCGCCGCCTGTATCTTTCCTATGGCGCCGCTGGGGCCGATGGAAAGGCCATGCGGCCTTCGATCCTCATCGGGGAGGTGCGGAAGCTTTTCCCGGATTTGAAGCTTCTGTCCGGCCAGGAGGAGACGGGGACCGTCTACACTCTCCAGGATGGCAAACATATGCTGATTCAGGGGCTGGGCCGTTACCGGGACAGCAGGGAGAAGGAGGAAGAGTGGAAGGGGGAACCGGATTTTCTGGAACTGTGCCGGTTCTTTCTGGACCATGGAGAAGAAGGAGAAAAACTGAAACGGCTGGTGGAGGGCGCCTTTTACTCCTACCAGGAAAAGGGCATCGGGAAGGCTGCCGCCAGGGCCCTCTACGGTCCCATCCTCCAGGGAAGCGTTACCCGGATGGAGCAGTACGCCTCCTGCGCTTATGCCCATTTCCTGCGCTACGGGCTGGAACTTCTGGAGCGTCAGGAGTACCGGCTGGAGGCGGTGGATGTGGGAAATCTCTTCCATCAGTCCATCGATTTGTGCTTCCGTAAGGTGAAGGAGGAGGAACGGGACTGGAGGACCCTCAGCGATGAGGAGCGGGATGACCTGGCAAAGTCCTGCGTCCGCCAGGTGGTGGAGCAGTACGGCAATACCATTCTCATGAGCAGCGCCCGCTATGCTTACCTGGCCAGACGGGTGGAACAGATGACGGAGCGGACCATCTGGGCTTTGGGGGAGCAGGTAAAGAGGGGAGATTTTACCCCTGTGGGCTTTGAGGTATCCTTCTCCGCCTCGGACAATCTGAGGGCCATGCGGATTCCCCTGGGCGAAGGGCAGGAGCTGCGGCTGAGAGGGCGCATCGACCGCCTGGATTTATGCCGGGAGGACAAAAATCTCTATGTAAAAATTATTGACTACAAATCCGGCGGCACCCATTTTGACCTGTCCGCCCTTTACTACGGCCTTCAGCTGCAGCTGGTGGTCTACATGGATGCGGCTCAGGAACTGTTGGAGCGGCAGAATCCGGGGGATGAGGTGATTCCGGCGGGAATCTTCTATTACAATATCCAGGACCCGGTGATTGAGAAAAAGGGCCCCATGACGGATGAGGAGATTCAGCAGGAAATTTTAAGGCAGCTTCGGATGAACGGACTGGTGAACCGGAATCTGGAGGTGATCCGCCACCTGGACCGGGACATTGAAACCCAGTCCGATGTGATTCCCGTTGCCCTGAAAGCGGGCATCATCCAGGAGAGCCGTTCCAGTGTTACCGATGCCAAAGGCTTTGAGGGACTGAAAACCTATGTCATCCGCAGGCTCAGACAGGCGGGCAGGGAAATCCTGGAAGGACAGACGGATTTGGCACCCTACAAGGAGACGGGGCGGACCGCCTGCGACTATTGCCCCTACCACGCGGTCTGCGGCTTTGACACCAAGACCGCCGGTTACGGCTACCGGCGGCTGAAAGCATTAAAGCCCCAGGAAATCTGGGAAGAAATACTCCGGGAGGAAGGTCCCGGCAGGACGGAGGAAGAACATGGCAGTAAAATGGACGGATGACCAGCAGAGGGTCATTGACAGCAGAGGAGGAAATCTCCTGGTTTCCGCCGCCGCCGGCTCCGGAAAGACGGCGGTGCTGGTGGAGCGGATTATCCAGATGATCAGTCATGGGGAACATCCTTTGAGCATCGACCAGCTTCTGGTGATGACCTTTACCAACGCGGCGGCGGCCGAGATGCGGGAGCGAATCGGGGCCGCCATTGACCGGAAGCTGGCAGAGGAGCCGGAGAATGAGCATCTGTGGCTTCAGGCGGCCCTGGTTCCCCAGGCCCAGATTACCACCATCGACAGCTTCTGCCTGAACCTGATTCGGAACCATTATCATGGACTGGACATTGACCCCGGTTTCCGGATTGGGGATGAAGGAGAGCTGTCCCTTCTGCGGGCGGATGTGATGGAGGAGATGCTGGAGGAGCAGTATCAGAAGGGGGAGCAGTCCTTTCTGGATTTTGTGGAGCAGTTCGGCAGGGGAAAGTCCGACGGGCGGATTGAGGAGCTGACCCTCCAGGCCTGGAATTTTGCCCAGAGCCATCCCTGGCCTATGGAGTGGGTGGCGGAGTGCAGAGCAGAGTTTCTGCAGGAAGATTTGGAGCAGATGGAGGGCGCTCCCTGGTTTCGCTTCCTTTTCTACGACCTGGGGCTTCAGATGGAGGAACTGACGGAGCAGATGGAGGAGGCCCTTGAGGTCTGCCGGGAGGAAAACGGACCCCTGGCCTACGAGCCCATGATTCAAAACGATTGCCGGAATCTCCGCCAGGTAAAGGAGGCGGCTGCGGCAGGGGATTACGGCCAGATTTACGAAAGCCTTTCTTCCATCACCTTTGACCGGCTGGCCTCCATCCGCAGCAAGGAGGTGGACCCCGAGAAAAAGGCCTTCGTGTCCGCCTGCCGGGACCGGGCTAAGAAGGCGGCGGCCAAATGCCGGGATCTTTACGCCGCCCAGCCTCCGGAGGAGATGGCCCGGACGGTAAAGGAAAGCGGCCGGGGACTTCTGGCCCTTTTGGACCTGGTGGAAGAATTTGACCGCTGGTATACTGAGAAAAAGCGGGACCGGAACGTGGTGGATTTTAATGACCTGGAGCATATGGCGCTGGAGATTTTGTGGGAGGAGGGGACGGAATCCGATTCCGATTCCTCCGACGGCTCTGCGGACCATTATGCCGGCGGCTCCACCCACCCATCCTCCGGCGGTTTCGCCCGCCGCTCCGCCCGCCGCCCTTCCGCAGTGGCAGAGGAACTTTCACGCCAGTACGAGGAGATTCTGGTAGACGAGTACCAGGACAGCAACAGCGTTCAGGAGATGCTGATTAAGGCCATTTCCCGGGAACGTCATGGCCATCCCAATGTATTTATGGTGGGGGATGTGAAGCAGAGCATCTACCGCTTCCGTCTGGCAAGGCCGGAGCTGTTTCTGGAGAAATACGAAACCTACGGCAGCAGCAGCCCCT
>ERZ1643247.1230-NODE-1230-length-24974-cov-10.946747_pt1 | contig 24974 bp, 22 predicted proteins | sample MGYA00579264_ERZ1643247 | MGnify/ENA primary metagenome ERZ1643247 (study PRJEB29033, sample SAMEA4952262) | chicken gut metagenome | biome: Broiler Chicken; feature: Gastrointestinal Tract; material: Caecum | place: Ireland | collected 2018 | study: Broiler... | reverse complement strand
CTGCCGGTCAGGCCTGCGGAAATCCCTGTCTGAGCAGCTCCTCCACGGCCGCCCGGGATGCCAGCCCGTCGGAGAAGGCGGTGGCGCTGCCGGCGGCAACCCCCAGCCGGAGAGCCCGGGCATAGTCCCCGGTATTCAGCCAGCCGGCCAGGAAGCCGGCCACCATGGAGTCCCCCGCCCCCACCGAGTTGCGCACCGCGCCTCTTGGGGCGGCGATGCGGTGGAAGGCCCCGGTCTCGTCCAGCAGGAGGGCGCCGTCCCCCGCCAGGGACACCAGCACGTTGCGCGCCCCCCGCTTCCGGAGCTCCCCGGCACATGCCCTCCGCTCCTCCTCAGAGCGGAGCTCCCGGCCGAAGACGGCCTCCAGCTCCAGGTGGTTGGGCTTGACGAGGAAGGGCCGGCAGGGCAGAACCCCGCGCAGCAGCTCCCCCTCCGCGTCCACCACCGTCCGTACGCCCCGTCCGTCCAGCCGGGCCAGGATGCGCTCATAGATATCGCCGGGGAGGGAGGACGGGATGGAGCCGGCCAGCACCAGGATGTCCTCCCCGGTCAGCCTGTCCAGCCGCCTGAACAGGGCCTCCAGCGCCCCGGCGGGAATGGCCGGCCCCTGCCCGTTGATCTCGGTCTCCTCCCCGCCCTTGAGCTTCACATTGATGCGGGTAAAACCCTCGTCCAGGTGGATGAAGTCGGTTTTGATCCCGTCCTGAACCAACCCCTGCTCCACCGCCCGGCCCGTGAAGCCGGCCAGAAAGCCCAGGGCGGTACTTTCCACCCCCAGGCGGCCCAGCATGACGGACACATTGATGCCCTTGCCGCCGAACTGGATGAACTCCCGCCTGGCCCGGTTGACGGCCCCAGGCCGCAGCCCGTCCAGCCACACCACATAGTCAATGGCGGGATTGAAGGTAACGGTATAGATCATCGTGCCTCGCGCCCCGCTTTCTCAGGGCTCCAGGCCCCGCCAGGCGGCGAACCTCCGCCACAGCAGCCAGGCCAGCCAGCCGCACAGCAGGCCCACCAGCACCCCCGCCAACACGTCGCTGGGGAAGTGCACCCCCACATACAGCCGGGAGAGGGCCATCAGGGCCGCCAGCACCACCGCCGTCACCTTCATCCACCGCCGGGGCAGGGTGCGCCACCAGGCCGACGCCGCGGCAAAGGAGGCGCTGGTGTGGCCCGAGGGGAAGGAGTTGGGGTCGTGCTCGGCAATCAGGGGCACCAGCCCCTCCACCGTCAGCCAGGGCCGGGTTCGGGCCACCAGGTGCTTGAGGATGCCGTTGGTGAAAATCAGGCTGAGCAGCAGGGCCAGCAGGCTCACCACCCCGGCCTTCCGGGTCTTTTTGAAGCAGAGCAGCAGGACGGACAGGGCAATCCACAGCATGCCGCTGTCCCCCAGGTGGGTGTACACGGTCACCAGAGGGGTGAGCAGGCCGCTGCGCACCCACTCCTGGATCCACAGCAGCACCCCGCCGTCCAGATTGAGCAGTCCCTGGAGCAAGACATCGCTTCCTTTCTCATACGGTATTGAGATGAAAAGGGCGGCGGCACAACCGCCGCCGCCCTCTGTGCGCCTTCGCTTATTCCGCGCCGCCCGCGTTCTCCGCGTCCTCACCCCAGTCGCAGTCCAGGATGATGCCGTTGATAAGCTCAAACTTGTCGGTCTTGACCGTGTGGGTCTTGCCCACCCGCACCTCCTGGGTGCCGATCTCGGTGGTGATGGAGTTCACCACATTGCACTCGATGGTGAAAATCAGATCCAGCTTGCCGCTGTTCACAGGGATCTCCAGCGTGCCGTCGGCGGTATCCACGGTGGCGGTGTGGGTGCGGCCCTCCACCGCCTCCACAGCGACAACATGGCCGTCCAGCATCTCGCCGGAGGCCATCAGCTGTCCGGGGATGTATTTCTGAATATTCTCATAGACCTCCGGCTCCACGCCCTCCACCAGGACGGTGTACCGCACCGGGGTCTTGGTGGGGTTGATGGCGCTGCCGCTGCCGCCCAGGAACTTCATGCCCACGACCACTGCGGCAATCACGATCACCAGGATCACGATCAGATCCACAATATTGATCTTACCAAACAGTCTTCCCTTTTCGTCGATCATCTTTTGCAGCCTCCGAGGTTGTAAATTGTCTGTAGAGTTGGTACAATGATCTTTACTGATACTTGGATATTGTACCATACATCCATACCAGGAAACAAGTCTTTTCTTTCCCTGGAGGTTTTCCTATGAAAGTCATCCATCTGATCTCCGGCGGGGACAGCGGCGGAGCCAAGACCCATGTCCACTCTCTGCTCCAGAACCTCACCCGCACCATTGACGTGACCATGGTGTGCTTCATGGAGGGCCCCTTCGCCCAGGAGGCCCGGGAGCTGGGGATCCGCACCGTGGTGCTCCCCGGGCGCAACCTGCTGCGCACCTACCGCACCCTCAAGCGGATGATCCGGGAGGAGGGCTATGAGATCATCCACTGCCACGGGGCCCGGGGCAATATGATGGGAGCCCTGCTGCGCCGGGCCACCGGGCTGCCGGTGGTCACCACCGTCCACTCCGACTACCGTCTGGACTACCTGGGCCGCCCCTTCTCCCGCCTCAGCTACGGCACCATCAACACCATCGCCCTGCGGCTGCTGGACTACCGCATCGGCGTGTCCGACGCCATGACCGACCTGCTCATCAGCCGGGGCTTCGACCCGGACAAGCTGTTCACCATCTACAACGGTATCGACTTCACCCCCCGTACCCCCGCCCTGGGCCGGGAGGAGTATTTCCGCTCCGTGGGGCTGGAGGCCGACGGGGACAGCGTGGTGGTGGGCATCGCCGCCCGGCTCAACCCGGTGAAGGACATCGCCACCCTGGTGCGGGGCTTCGCCATCGCCCACCAGACCTGCCCCAACCTGCGGCTGCTCATCGCCGGCGACGGGGAGCAGATGGACATGCTGAAAAAGCTCTCCGCCGAGCTGGGGGTGGAGCGGCAGGTATGCTTTGCCGGGTGGATCACCGACACCGACAGCTTCTACCACGCCATCGACATCAACACCCTCACCTCCCTGTCCGAGACCTTCCCCTACTCCCTCACCGAGGGGGCCCGGGCAGCCCTGCCCACGGTGGCCAGCCGGGTGGGCGGCGTGCCCTACCTCATCGAGCACGGCATCCACGGCCTGCTCTTCGAGGCGGGGGATGCGGAGGGGCTGGCCCGCTGCCTGGTCTCCCTGGCCCAGGATCCCACCCTGCGGGAGCACCTGGGGCAGCGGCTCTACCAGCGGGCCAAGGCCGACTTCTCCCTGGAGAGCACCCTGGAGCGGCAGCTGACCATCTACCGCACCATCCTCCGCCGCCAGGAGCGGAAGAAAAACCTCAGGGGCCGCCGGGACGGGGCCCTGGTGTGCGGCGCCTACGGCCGGGGCAACGCCGGCGACGACGCCATCCTGGAGGCCATCGTCACCGAGCTGCGGCAGATCGACCCGGATCTGCCCATCTGGGTGCTCTCCCGCAACCCGGACGACACCCGCCTCACCTACCGGGTCAACTCCATCTACACCTTCGCCTTCCCCCGTTTCCTGCGGCGGATGGGCAAAACCCGGCTCTACATCAACGGCGGCGGCTCCCTGATGCAGGATGTGACCAGCCACCGCTCCCTGTGGTTCTACCTGTTCACCATCTCGGCGGCCAAGCGCCTGGGCTGCCAGGTGATGATGTACGGCTGCGGCATCGGGCCCATCCACTCCCCCGCCAACCGCCGCCGGGCGGCCAAGGTGCTCCAGAAGAGCGTGGACGCCATCACCCTGCGGGACACCCACTCCCGGGAGGAGCTGGAGGATATGGGGGTCACCAACCCGGAGATCATTCTCTCCGCCGACCCCACGGTGATCCTCCCCGCCGCCCCGGAGCAGGTGGTGGACGGCATCCTGGAGAGCCAGGGCATCGACCCCAGGGGCCGGTACATCGGCTTCGCCCTGCGGCCCTGGCCCGGCTTTGAGGAGAAGGCCGCCCTGTTCGGCGCGGCGGCGGATTACGCCTACGAGAAGTACGGCCTCATCCCCGTGTTCCTGCCCATCGAGCGGCGGCTGGACGTGGGGGCCGCCAAGCTGGCCGCCCAGCACATGAAGGCCCCCCACTACATCCTGCCGGAGACCGGCAGCTCCGACCACACCATCGGCCTGTTCGCCCGGATGCAGGTGGTGGTGTCCATGCGCCTGCACGCCCTGGTGTTCGCCGCGGGCCAGGGGGTGCCCCTGGTGGGTGTGGTGTACGACCAGAAGATCAGCTCCTTCCTGTCCTATATCGGGCAGGATCTCTACACCGACCTGGACGCCGTCACCGTGGAGGCCCTGCGGGCCCACATCGACGCGGCCTGCGGGCGCATCGGGGACGAGGCATTCCTGTCCGGCGGCGTCAACCGCCTGCGCCAGGTGGAGCAGCGCAACAGCGAGACCGCCCGGGCCCTGCTGGAGAGGTGAGGGGATGCAGCAGATTGTCTGCCTGTCCGCCGAGCCGTGGCGGACGGTGCCCACCCGCACCCAGCAGCTGATGATCCGCCTGAAGGACGCCCAGGTGCTCTTCTTCGAGCCGCCGGGCCGCCGCTGGCGGCAGCCGGGGCGGCAGATGCGCCCCGGCCTGACGGTGTTCACCCTCCCTCCCCTGCCCGAGGTGGAGCCCCGCCACGCCCTGCTCCACCGGCAGCGGTGGCGGTGGCTGGCCCGGCCCATCCTCCGGCAGATGGAGCGGCACCGGTTCAAGGAGCCCCTGCTGTGGTGCACCGATCCGGAGCAGATCCACCTGCTGGAGCTGCTGCCCCACCGGGGGGTGGTGTATGACTGTGACCGGGACTGGTTCGACCTGCCCCCCCGGTGGGAGAGCGACCTGGCCCTGGCCGCCGACGTGGTGTTCGCCGCCTCCCCGGGGCTGGCGGATCACCTCTCCCCCTGCAACGACAACATCGCCCTGCTGCCCAACGGGGTCAACTTCCCCATGTTCACCCGCACGCCCGCCGACTGCCCGCCGGAGCTGCGGGGCCTCACCGGGCCGGTGCTGGGCTATGTGGGCACCATCTGGCCGGATCTGGATCTCTCCCCCGCCCTCCGCGCCGCCCGGGCCATGCCGGATGCCGCCTTCCTCTTTCTGGGCCGGCGGAGGGACAACCCTGCCGCCGACGCGCTGGAACGTCTGCCCAACGTGCGCTTTCTGGGCGCCCGGCGGCCGGTGGAGGTGCCCGACTACCTGGCCCGGTTTGACGTGTGCCTGGACTTTCTCCGGCTGGACAACCTAAAAAACGACATTCTCTCCCCCCGTCTCTATGAGTATCTGGCCACCGGCCTCCCCATTGTCACCCTCCTGCCCCCCGACCAGGTGGAGCCCTTTCCCGACGTGGTCTACACCGCCCACACGGACGAGGAGTTCGCCCGGCTGTGCCGCCGGGCCCTGGAGGAGACCGGCAGCTGGGCCAGGGAGCGCCGACGGGAACACGCCCGGCAGGCCGCCTGGTCTGTCCGGGCCGGGCAGGTGATCCGGATCCTGCGCACCATCGGGCTGTATTAACGGCGGCGGGCGACTCATACCGCACCCCCTGTCCCCGTAGAATGGGGACAGGGGGTGTTTGCTTGTCTCTCTCTGCTCTTTTTTCCCAGGCCGTCCATAGTCCCGTGCTGTCCCTCACCTGCGCCCTGGTGCTGGCGGTGGTGCTGGTCAACGGCTGGACGGATGCGCCCAACGCCATCGCCGCGGCGGTGGGCGCCGGCGCTCTGTCCTTCCGCCGGGCGGCCCTGCTGGCGGCGGCGTGCAACCTGCTGGGTGCCCTGGTGATGACGGCGGTAAACGCCTCGGTGGCGGAAACGCTGTATGACATGGCGGACTTCGGTTCGTCGCTGGCGGATGCCCTCCCCGCCCTGTGCGCGGCCCTGTGCGCCATTGTAGTGTGGGCGGCGGCAGCGTGGCGGTTCGGCGTGCCCACCAGCGAGAGCCACGCCCTGGCGGCGGGGCTGTCCGGCGCGGCCCTGGCCCTGCCCGGAGGACTCTCCAACCTGCGGCCCGGGCCCTGGGGAAGGATCCTGCTGGGGCTGGCGGGCTCCCTGCTGCTGGGGTGGCTGGCCGGGGCGGTATGCCGCCGCCTGGCGGGGCGCCTGCGCCCCTCCCCCGCCCTGTGCCGCCGGGGGCAGATCGCCGGGGCGGCGGTTATGGCCTTCCTCCACGGGGCCCAGGACGGGCAGAAGTTTTTGGGGGTCTTTCTCCTGGCCGCCTCCCTGTCCGGGGGGCATACGGCGGGCTTTGCGCCGGAGCCGGGGCTCACCCTCCTCTGCGCCGCCGTCATGGCCCTGGGTACCGCCCTGGGGGGCCGCAGGATTGTGGACACGGTAGGCCGGGACATGGTGCGCCTGGGGCCGGCGGAGGGGCTGGCCGCCGATCTGGGGGGCGGGCTCTGCCTGCTCTTCTGCACGCTGGCGGGCCTGCCGGTGAGCACCACCCATGCCAAGACCGCCGCCATCCTGGGGGCCGGGGCGGGCGGCGGGGTGAACCAGGCGGTGGCGGGGCGGATTGTCCGAACCTGGCTGTGGACTTTCCCCGGCTGCGGCCTGCTGGGATTTTTGCTCGCTTCCCTCTTCCGCTCCTCCCCCTTCTGTGGTATCATATAGCCCGTCCAACGGAACTATCCCACAGGAGGCACCAATGACATGTATCCCTATCAGACTGTGATTTTCGACCTGGACGGCACCCTGCTGGACACCCTCCAGGATCTGGCCGACAGCACCAACTACGCCCTGTCCGTCCACCGCATGCCCGCCCGCACCCTGGAGGAGGTGCGCACCTTTGTGGGCAACGGGGTGGGGCGGCTGATCCACCTGGCGGTGCCCGAGGGCACCCCGGCGGAGGAGGAGGCCGCCTGTCTGGCCGACTTCCGGGCCCACTACCTGCTGAACATGGAGAACAAGACCGCCCCCTATCCCGGCGTTCCGGCACTGCTGGAGCACCTCCAGGCCGCGGGCATCCGCACCGCCGTGGTGTCCAACAAGTTCGACGGTGCGGTAAAGGGGCTGTGCCAGAACTATTTTGGGGATCGAATCCCCGTAGCCATCGGCGAGTCCCAGGGGGTGGCCCGCAAGCCCGCCCCGGACACGGTGTTCCGCGCCCTGGCGGAGCTGGGGGCGGAGCCGGCGGGGGCGGTGTACGTGGGCGACTCCGACGTGGACATTGCCACCGCCCAAAACGCCGGCCTGCCCTGCATCTCGGTGAGCTGGGGCTTCCGGGACGCCGGGTTCCTGTCGGCCCACGGCGCCCGGCAGATTGTGGGCAGCCCGGCGGAACTGGAGACCCTGCTCCTCTCCCCCGCCGCCGTTTCCCAATAAGCCCGAGCACAGAGCAGCGCCCGCCGGAATCCCGGCGGGCGCTGCTTGTTTCTATATCTGTATCTGATTGAATCAGCCCAGAACCTTCTCCAGCTCCAGGGTGACGGTGCCGTCCTCCAGGACAAAGCAGGGGACGCCCAGGGAGCCCCTGGCCTTGGGGCCGTCAAACACGGGGCTGCTCTCCCGCAGGGCCAGATAGGCCTTGAGGTCGGGCAGGCTGGCGGACAGGTTCTTGAAGTCAATGTCCGCCTTGGCCTCCACCAGACGATTCAGGGCATACAGGGTATCGGGGCACAGATGGCTGCCGATTACAGTGACTTTCATGGTACAATACCTCCTTACGGGATCGATGCCGGGCGCGTCAGGAGCGGATTACTCCTGGCTCTGCCCCTTTTTGGCGGCCACAGCCTTGACCAGCCAGTCCTTGCCCTCCACCAGGCGGGTGACCATCATGGAGGCAATGGTGTCGCCGGAGGAGTTCAGGCAGGTGGCGGCGGGGTCAAAGATGAAGCCCAGGGTGGCAATGATGGGGAAAGCCTCGGCGGGGAAGTTGAACATGCTGACGATGAGCATCTCGCCCACCAGGCCGCCGCCGGGGGCGCCGGAGAGCACGAAGGCGGACAGGATGGCCACCACGATGGCCATGGCGTAGGTGCCCGCACCGGTGAAGTCCATGCCGAAGATACCATAGAGGAAGGCGATCTTCACGATGGAGCTGAGGACGGAGCCGTCCATGTGCATGGTGCAGCCCATGGGCAGCACCAGATCGCTGACGTCCTTGGGCACGCCGATGTTGTCACAGGCCTCCTTGTTCACGGGGATGGTGGCGGCGGAGGACTGGGTGGCGAAGGCGGTGATGGCGGGCGGGAAGATGTTCTTGATCATTCTCTTCACGCCCAGCTTGCCGCCGGCCAGGAAGGCGTACAGGGGGAAGAAAATAACGCCGTAAAGCAGGCACAGGGGGTAGTAGACCAGCATGGAGCGGCCGTAGTCGCCCACGATCTCCGGGCCGTAGGTAGCCACCAGGTTGGCGAAATAGGCGCCCAGGCCGATGGGGGCGATGAACATGATGACGCCCACGAACTTCATGATGATGTCGTTCAGGTTCATGAGCAGCTTGCCCATGGGGCTCTCGTCGCCGCCGCAGGCGGACACGCAGAAGCCGAAGATGATGGCAAAGATGATCAGGGGCAGCATGTTGGACTTATCCCACAGATCGGAGAAATCGGACACGGTCAGGGTGCTGACCAGCAGCTCGCCGGCGCTCTGGGCCTCGCCGGCCTCGCCGGCCGTCAGCTGGATGGAGGTGCCGGCGGAGGGGCTGAACAGGTTCACCCAGACGAGCACACAGGCCGCGGCGATCAGGCCGGTGAAGATGAAGGTGCCGATGGTGGAGCCCAGGATCTTGCCCAGGCGCTTCATGTTGGCCATGCTGCCCACGGCGGAGGCGATGGACACGAACACCAGGGGAACCACGATGGTGAACAGCAGGTTCAGGAAGATGTCGCCGATGGGCTTGATGGTGGTGCCCACGGCGGGGGCAAAGGCCCCGATGACGGCGCCGATGATGATGCCGCCCAGGATCAGGATCAGGCTTCCGTACTGCTGCCAGAAGCTCTTCTTTTGAATGGTTGCCATAAAAGGCTCCTCCTCATTTTACCAATCTCTTTTCAAATGGTCACAGGGACTTGACCGCCGCCTCCAGCTGCTTCATGGCCTGCTCCAGCACGCTGCGGGGGCAGGCGGCGTTGAGCCGCATGTAGCCGCTCAGGCTGCGGCCGAAGGTGTAGCCCTCGTTGAGGCCCAGCTTGGCCTTCTCGATCATGAAGCGGCGCAGCGCCTCGTTGTCCAGGCCCAGCTCCCGGCAGTCCAGCCACATCAGGTAGGTGGCGTCGGGGGCGTAGGTCTTGATCTGGGGGATGTGCTCCCTGCAGTAGTTGACCACGAAGTCGAAGTTGTCGGACAGATAGGCCAGCAGCTGCTCCAGCCACTCCTCGCCCTCGTTGAAGGCGGCCTGCATGGCGGTGAGGGAGAAGGCGTTGTTGCGGTGGATGTCCATGCACTGCCAGTAGTGGTCAAAGACCTGCTTCATGTGGGCGTTGGGGAACACCGCGGTGGAAGCCTGCAGGCCCGCCAGGTTGAAGGTCTTGGTGCCGGAGATGCCGGTGACCACGTACTGGGCGGCCTCGGGGGACACGGTGGCGGTGGGGGTGTGCTTCTTGCCGTGGAAGATCAGGTCGGAGTGGATCTCGTCGGAGAACAGAACCACATGGTGCTTCATGCACAGCTCCACCATGCGGCGCAGCTCCTCGGGCGTCCAGACGATGCCCAGGGGGTTGTGGGGGTTGCACAGCAGGAACAGGTCGGCCTCCTCCAGCTTGGCCTCAAAGTCGGCCCAGTCCATCTCCCACTTGCCGTCCTTCTCAATAAACTGGTTCTCCAGCACCCTGCGGTTCCACGCCTCGGTCATGTCGTAGAACTCGGAGTACACCGGGGTCTGGATGAGCACGCTGCCCCCCTCGGGAGTGAACAGCTTCACCATGGCGCTGATGGTCTGCACCACGCCCAGGCTGAAGCTCATCAGGCTCTGGTCGATGTCCCAGCCGTTGCGGCGCTTCTGCCAGCCGCGGATGGCCTCAAAATAGCTGTCCGGCCGGGCGGTGTAGCCCCAGATGCCCTCCTCGGCCCGGGCTTTCAGGGCGTCGATGATGGGCTGGGCGGTCTTGAAGTCCATGTCCGCGATCCACAGGGGGATCACGTCGTCGGTGCCGAACTTCTTCATCCGCTCGTCATACTTGGCCGCGCAGTTTTTGCTGCGGTCAACCACCACATCAAAATCATACTTCATCGCTGCTTACCTGCCTTTCCTTCTCTGGATTGGGTTTTTATTTCAGGCTGTACGCTTGCCCCTGTTTTAAGCAATCGGCGTGCCGAACTATGCCAGCTTCCGCAATATTATCCGATCTACACAATTTCTATTCTCCGCCTTTGTATAAAACAGATAAAAGCGCCGCCGGACACTCTTACCAGTGTCCGGCGGCGCCCCCGACGCAAGCCGGGGAAACAGGTTAAATCGGTTAAAAAGGTTAAATCGGTCAAACCAATTCAGAGCTTCTCCTCCGTTTCCAGCCGGCGGCACAGGGCCCGGCCGGCTGGGGTGAGCCGTGTGCCCCCTCTCCCCCGGCCCACCCGGGCCAGGCCCGCCTGATCCAGGGCGGAGAGGATGCGCCGCACCTCCTGCTGGGAGCAGGGCAGCCCCGCCGCCTTGGCGGCGGCCAGGATGGCGTCCCGGCCCAGGCTGTGCCCCTCCCGGTCGGCCTGGTAGAGCCGGGAGAGCACAAACCGCTCGTCCTCCTGGGGGCAGTCCGCCAGCCGCGGGGGCTGCGCCCCGGCCCCGCCGGCCTCCGGCAGGCCGGCGGGCAGATAGTGAAAGGTGGGCGGCAGCTCCTCCGGCCCCACCACCGGGCTGCCGGTATAGCTGAAATACTCCACCACGTTGCGCAGCTCCCGGATATTCCCCCGCCACTGGTGGGTGAGCAGCAGCCGCTCCAGCTCGGGCGACAGGGTGAAGGAGGCGCCGATGCCCTTTCGGAAGTGGTCGATGAGCAGCAGCAGATCCCCCTCCCGCTCCCGCAGGGGCGGGATCAGCACGGGCAGGGTGTTGAGGCGGTAGTAGAGATCCCGCCGGAAGGTGCCCTCCTCCACCATCTTGTCCAGGTTTTCGTTGGTGGCTGCCACGATGCGCACGTCCACCGAGACGATGCGGTTGCCCCCCACCCGCATGATCTCCCGCTCCTGGAGCACCCGCAGCAGCTTGCACTGGAGGGCGGTGCTCATGCCCTCCACCTCGTCCAGAAACAGGGTGCCCTTGTGGGCGAACTCGAACAGGCCGGGCTTGCCCCCCTTCCGGGCGCCGGTGAAGGCCCCCTCCTCGTAGCCGAACAGTTCGCTCTCCAGCAGGTTTTCCGGCATGGCGGCGCAGTTGATGGCTACAAAGGGCCCGTCTGCCCGGGGAGAGGCGTTGTGAACCGCGTGGGCAAAGAGCTCCTTGCCGGTGCCCGTCTCCCCGATGAGGAGGACGGGGAGCTGGGTGAGGGACATCTTCTTTAATATGGTGATGCACCGCCGGATGGCCGGTGACTGGCCCACCACGTCGTCAAAGGTGTACTTGGCCCGGTAGCCCTTGTGGAGCAGCTGGCTGCGCAGCTCGTTCTGCCGGTTCTCCGCGTCGCTGAACCGCTGCACCGTGGCGAAGGCACCGATGCAGGCGCCCCCCCGGAGCACCGGCGCCACCGCCACGTTCATGTTGACGCCGTTGGCGCTCACCACCTGGGCGGGCTGGGGGGCCCGCTCGGCCAGGCATCTGGCAAAGGGGACGAAGGGGTACACCTCCGCCGCCGGGCGCTGGAGGGCCCGGGCACCGGGGATGCCGGTGATCTCCTCCAGCTTGTGGTTGCTGGCAAACACCTCTCCCCGCTCGTTGACCCCCACGATGCCCTCGTCCAGAATCTCCATGAGGATCTCAAACTGGCTCTCCAGCCGCAGGCCCCTGGCAAACACCCGGTCGAAGCTGTAGGTATTGGCGGCCACATCCCGCTGGTACTGCTCAAACTCCGGGGTCTCCAGCAGCTCCTCGAAGCCCAGGCGGAGGGCCGCCTCGATCATGGTGGAGCTGTCGCACACCCGCTGGCCGATGTCGATGATCTCCCTGGCCCCGGCGGGGACATAGCGGGTCTCCTGGGGGGTGATCACAAAGTCATACTGGCTCATGTCCGGCTCCGGCGCGCCGGGATGGTAGAGATCGAAGTCCAGCTGGTTCACCCCCAGCTGGTTGAGGCGGGTCACCGCCTCCCGGCACATCTTGTCGCTCAGGTTGACGAACAGAACCTTTTTGCCGGCGGGCAGGGCCTGGAGCCTGTGCACCACGTCCCACCGGAGGGTGACGTGGATCTCCATCATCTCCCCGTCGATGGGCACATAGCGGTGCATATCTCCCAGGGAGTCGAAGGCGTCGGTGGTGACCATATAGAGGTCGTACTTGCGGGGCATGTGCTCCACCGAGCCGTCCCGCACACTGTAGGAGCACACGGCAATCCGGTCGCCGAAGAGCTCCTGCACCTGCTGGGCATAGAACTGCCCGGCATAGGCGTCCAGGGAGATGACCGCCACATTCTTTTTCAAGGGAAGGCCCTCCTTATCTGGCCAATTTCTTTGACCAGTTTAACCGATTTAACACCTATTTTGGCCGCTGCCCGCCCCTTTGTCAAGTCCCAGGGGCCGATTTTCCCCGTTTTTCCCCTCTTTTTCCCGCCGCAATGAGTTGGCACGCCGGTTGCATATCTGTCAATGCAGAAAACAAAGCCGCCCGGCCGGGGCGACTGAAAAGGAGAGAATCGCAATGAAGCAACTGACCAAGGAAGAAATGCTCACCCTGCTGCGCCAGGAGGTTGTCCCCGCCCTGGGCTGCACCGAGCCCGTGTGCGTGGCCCTGTGCGCCGCCGACGCCTACCACGCCATCGGCGGCCAGGTGGTGTCCATCAAGATGGAGGTCAACCCCGGCATCTATAAGAACGGCATGAGCGTGGGCATCCCCGGCTTCAACCGGGTGGGCCTGAAGTACGCCGCCGCCCTGGGCGCCTGCCTGGGCAACCCGGAGAAGGGCCTGCAGCTGCTGGAGGAGATCAACAGCATCGTCAGCAAGGAGGCCACCCGCCTGGTGGAGGAGAAGCAGGTCAGCGTCACCATCGCCGAGGAGGAGACCCAGCTCTACGCCCACGCCGAGATCATCACCACCCGGGGCATCGGCATCAGCACCATCCGCAACACCCACGCCAACATCGTCTACACCAGCGCCAACAACCAGGTGCTCTTTGAGAAGGAGTACACCGTGGACGGCGAGGACGCCCTCCACGAGAAGCTCAAGGACATGACCGTGGCCCAGATCCGGGAGCTGGTGGACTCCGCCACCGAGGAGGAGCTCTCCTTCATGATGGACGGCGCCGAGATGAACGAGAACCTCTCCGACTACGGTCTGGAGAACCGCCTGGGCATCGGCATCGCCGACACCCTCAAGAACCAGCTGACCACCGACGTGATGGGCTCCAGCCTGATGAGCAACATCATGGTTCGGGTGGCCTCCAGCGCCGAGGGCCGTATGTCCGGCTGCCCCTACGCGGTCATGAGCAGCGCCGGCAGCGGCAACCACGGCATCACCGCCATCATCCCCGTGGTGGAGATGGCCAAGCACGTGGGGGCCAGCAAGGAGGCCACCGAGAAGGCCCTGGCCTTCTCCCACCTGCTCAACGTGTACATCAAGATCTTCACCGGCAAGCTCAGCGCCACCTGCGGCTGCGGCGTGTCCGCGGCGGCCGCCGCCTCCGCCGCCATGGTGTGGCTGCTGGGGGGCGACGACGCCCAGATGGGGGCCGCCATCATCAACATGAGCGGCAATCTGACCGGCATGATCTGCGACGGCGGCAAGATCGGCTGCGCCCTCAAGCTGGCCACCGCCTCCTCCGCCGCGGTGATGAGCGCCTACCTGGCCATGGGCGGCGTGGTGGTCAGCGCCAGCGACGGCATCTGCGCCTCCACCCCCGAGCAGGCCATCCGCAACATGGGCCGGGTGAGCAACCCCGGCATGGTGGCCACCGACCGCACCATCCTGGACATCATGATGGAGAAGGACGAGGGCTGAGCCGGTTCCCATGCCCGCCTGAAAACAGATTCCCCCGCCGGGGCCGCGTTGCGCGGGCCCCGGCGGGGAAATTTTTGTGCTGTATCGGGAAGCCGGCAGGGTGCTCAGGGCTTCACGTCATCGGCCCGGTAGGCCATCAGGACGTACTCCCAGTGCTCCGCCTCCGCCTGGGGGGCTCCGTGGGCCCGGAGATAGTCCTCAACAATCTTCTGAAGCTCAGCCCGCTCCTCCGGCTTCAGGTGGAGGGCGCCGAACTGGAACTGGCGGCAGTCCTCCAGCTCCTTCTCCCCGTGGCTGTAGGCCGCGTGGAGGATGCCCCGGAAGGTGCCGTCCATCATCTGGGCGGCCAGAGCCTCCCGCTCGCCCTGGAAGCCGTCCTTGCGGCCCAGATCCAGGCGGATCTCCGCGTCGGCAATCCGGTAGAGGGCCGCGGGGCGGCCGCTGACCGCCACCTGCTCCACCGCGCCCAGCTCCACCAGCCGCTGCAGATGGGCCTGGGCCGCGCTGGGCGAGAGGAGCATCCGCTCCGCCACGGCGCTGGCCGTCATGGGCCGTGCCGCCCGTCGGAGCAGATGGAGAATATCCTGCCGCACCGGGTTGAGCAGAATGCGGAACTGCCGCCGCTCCTTCAGTTCTATGATCTTTGCCATGACGGGCCCTCCCCCTCTCTCCCGGCAGGGCCTCCCCAGCCGCAGCCGGGAGCCCTGCTTCTCTTCTGCGGGCAGGCCGCCTGTGCGGGGCCCGCCCCTCTGACAACATCCTACTCCTGTCCCGCCCCGTTGTCAATGGGGGGCTGGAGCCCGATGAGATCGTCCACGGGGAGGGCAAAGAGGATGCCCCTGGCCTCGGTGGTCAGGCCCGCGGAGCGGTTGATGGCCTCCATCAGCGCCCTTTTCTGCGTCTTGGGCGCCAGGATGGCCACCACCTCCTTCTCCGGCTGGAAGGTAAAGCCCAGCACGTTCTCCATGTCCTCCATGCCCACACGGCGGGCGTAGAGAACGGTGCCGCCCCGGGCTCCCTCGCTCCGGGCCGCGTCCATGACGGCGTCCACGCTGCCGTGGTTGACCACCGCCAGAATCAGGGTGTACTGCTTGGTATGCTCCATGTTCTCCGCCTCCTCCGCGCCGTCTTCGGCCAGATATTCTTTTTTGCACAGCACCTGGGGCACCTGGGCGCTCACCGCCGACAGGGGCACCGTGAACAGGATCCCCTGCCCGGGCCGGTGGATCTGGAATTTTTCCGCCGTCAGGCGGAGGATCTTCCCCACGCAGGGCTCCGGCACCAGGGTGAACACCACGTCCTTCTCCGTCTCGGACAGTCCGAAATAGTCCAGAATCCGGGAGCTGGCTGTGCCCAGCCCCATGCAGAGATAGTCGAAGTGCAGATGGTGGGCGCGGAACAGACTCACCGCCAGGGCGCCCTTGTCCCGGTCGATGATGGTGACCATCAGCTTGAGCCGGGGCAGCCTGTTTCCGTCTGTCATGCCTCCACCTCCTCGTCATAGTCGATGATGCCGTCCACCAGCTGGATCTCCCGCTCCTCGGCCGGGGTGACGTCCGTGGTGCGGCGTACCTTCCACTGGTAGAACAGACCCAGCAGCTGGATGGTGATCAGCGGCGTCATGGCCACCATGGACACCACGCCGAAGGCGTCGGTCAGCACGTCCCGGCCCAGGGCCTCGCAGGCGCCCATGGTCAGGGGCAGCAGGAAGGTGGCCGTCATGGGGCCGGACGCCACGCCGCCGGAGTCAAAGGCAATGCCGGTGAAGATCTTGGGGACGAAAAACATGAGGATCAGGGCGATGGCATAGCCCGGCACCAGCAGGAAGTAGATGGGGATGCCCAGGCACACCCGCAGCATGGCCAGGCCGATGGAGACCGACACGCCGATGGACAGGGCCAGGCCGATGGCCTTCTGGGGGATGGCGCCGCTGGTGACCTCCTCCACCTGCTTGTTGAGCACGTGAACCGCCGGCTCCGCCGCCACGATGAAGTAGCCCACCACCATGCCGATGGGCACCAGGAGCCAGTACACAGGCAGCGACCCCAGGGCACCGCCCAGGAAATAGCCCGCGGGCATGAAGCCCACGTTGACGCCGGTGAGGAACAGCACCAGGCCGATGTAGGTATAGACCATGCCCACGATGATCTTGATCACCGCCCGCTTTTTCAGGCGGATGGAGATCATCTGGAACAGGGCGAAGAACACCACAATGGGCAGCAGGCCCAGGGCCACCTCCTCCATATAGGCGGGCAGGCCGTTGAGGAACTCCCGCCCCGCGTCCTGGGAGTCCAGGACGGTGGGGATGTGGAAGGGGGTGTAGGCCACGTCCGTGGACTGGAAGCAGATGCCCAGCACCATGACCGCCAGAATGGGGCCCACGCTGCACATGGCCACCATGCCGAAGTTGTCCTCCTCCCTGCCCTGGATGCTGGCGATGCCGGTGCCCAGCGCCATGATGAAGGGCACCGTGATGGGGCCGGTGGTCACGCCGCCGGAGTCAAAGGCCACCGCCAGGAACTCGTTGGGTACAAAGATGGACAGGATAAACACCCCGATATAGAGCACCAGCAGGGTGGGCGCCAGGGGGATGTTGAACCGGGTGCGCAGCATGGAGGCCACCAGGAACACACCCACGCCCACCGCCACGGTGAGAATAATGACCAGATCGGGCACGGCGGGCACCTGCTTGGCCAGCACGGTGAGATCCGGCTCGGCGATGGTGACGAACACGCCGATGAGGAAGCACACCACAATGACCATGGGCAGCCTGCTGCCCGGGCCCAGCCTGCGGCCCATCTGCTCGCCGATGGGCACCATGGCCATGTCCGCTCCCAGGGAGAAAAAGCCCATGCCCAGAATCAGCATGGCCGCCCCCAGCAGAAACAGGAGCATCGTCCCGTTGGGCATGGGGGTCAATGTAAAGCTGAGAATCAGCACAATCACCGTGACCGGGAGCACCGAGGTCAGGGATTCCGAAATCTTTTCCTTGAGTTTTTTCCGCATGGATTCACCTCTCTTTGCATGTAGGCGCTGTTCAGCCGCCCCGTTCCTTGCCTGTATCCTTCTTCTGCCTGTATCGCATCCATATTTCACACCCCCCTCAAAAAAAGGCGGCCTCTGGTCCTTTCCTGGGCCAAGGTCGCCTTCCTCAGTAAGTCTGTTATTATTTTAACAGACTTGCTCTGGTATTTTGTGAACAAATTGTTAAGTTTCAGATTAGAAAGAATTTAATCCCGAAAAATAGGGCTAATATTTCGGGATTCCGTTACTTTTTACCCGGCATGGCCGCTTTCCGTCCTGTCCGGCCCGCCCGCGGGGATCCAGGGCGTCCCGCAGGCCGTCCCCCACACCCTGGAGGCAGAACACCGTGAGCAGCATGCACGCCGCCGGCGGCACCCACACCCAGGGCCGGCCCGCCAGCACGGGCAGGCTGACGGCGTACTGGATCAGGCTGCCCCAGGAGGCCTGGGGGGTGCGGATGCCCACGCCCAGAAAGCTGAGGCTGGACTCGGACAGGATGGCCCGGCCCGCCCGCAGGGGGAAGGCGCACCACACCGGCGAGATCACATTGGGCAGCACATTGCGCCGGAGGATCCGCCCCGTCCGCCCCCCCAGGGCCCGGGCCGCCAGGACGTACTCCTGCTCCCGGACGGAGAGGGTGTTGCCGTACACCAGCCGGGCGATGTCCGTCCAGCCCAGCAGGCCCAGCACCAGCACCAGGTTGACCGCCGACGGCCCCGCCAGGGTCACCAGGCAGAGCACCAGCACAATGCTGGGAAAGCTCTGGAGCACGTCGGCCAGGCGCATGAGCCAGAACTCCCACGCCCCCCGGCGGTAGCCCGCCAGCAGGCCCAGGGGCACCCCCACCAGGACACTGAGGGCCGCCGAGCACAGCCCCACCGCCAGGGACACCCGGCCGCCGCACACCAGCCGCGCCAGCAGATCCCGCCCCACGTCGTCGGTGCCCAGGGGATGGGCGGCGGAGGGGGGCGCCCAGAAGCCCGCCGCCAGATCGCTGGTATAGGGATCCAGCCCCAGCATCGGGGGCAGCAGCAGCACCGCCAGCAGCTCTGCCGCCAGGACGGCCAGGCAGAACACCGCCCGCCGATCCCGCAGGAGCCTGGCCCGGGGGCTGCGCCCCTCCGCCCTACCCCTTCTCATAGCGCACCCGGGGATCGGCCAGCCCGTAGACCAGATCCAGCAGCAGATTGGTGAGGAGCACGGTGAGGGCGATCACCACCGTCACCCCCATGACCACGGCGTCGTCCCGGCTGTCGATGCCGTCAAAGAGCAGGCTGCCCATGCCCGGCCAGCCGAACACCCGCTCCACCACCACCGAGCCGCCGATGATGTGGGGGATGTGGCTCAGGATGGTGGTGAGCACCGGCAGCAGCGACCCACGGAAGGCGTGGCGCACCATCACCGCCCCCTCTTTCAGGCCCTTGGCCCGGGCGGTGAGGATGTAGTCCTCCCCCAGCCCCTCCAGGCAGGCGGCCCGGGTCTGCTTCACCAGCTCCCCCACGCCGCTGAGGCATACCACCCCGGCGGGGAGCACCAGGTGGCGAAGCAGATCCCCCATCCCGGTGAACACCCCGTATTCATACATGCCCTGGGCGGGCAACCAGCCCAGGAAGACCGAGAACACCAGGATCCCCACCAGGCAGAGGAAGAAGCCCGGCACCCCGAAGCTGAGCAGGGACAGGGCGGAGGCGGCCTTATCCCAGGCCGAGCCGGGCTTCCAGGCCGCCAGGATCCCCAGGGGGAGGGCGATGGCGACAGCCAGCAGCACCCCCGTCCCCGTCAGCAGCAGGGAGGGGCCCACCCGCTGGGCGATCAGCCCGGCCACGTCCTTCCCCGTCAGGTAGGACTCCCCCAGATCACCCCGGAGCAGGCCGGAGAGCCAGTCCAGGTACTGGACGGGCAGGGGCCTGTCCAGGCCGAGAGACGCCTCCAGCGCCGCCTTGTCGGCGGCGCTGGAGGCACTCCCCTCCCCCATCAGATCCAGCACCGAGCCTGCGGCCAGGTGGAGCATCCCGAAGACCAGCAGGGTGATGCCCAGAAAGACGGGGATTGCCGTCAGCAGACGGCGGCGAATATAGCGTCCCATAGCTTGATTCCTCCTGCACTTCCGGCCTCTCTCGGGAGGCACGGGCCGTATGGGCCGGCCCTACGGAGGTTTTCTCTTCTGTTTCGATTTCTGACAAATACGCATGTAGGGCGCGCCGGCCCTTATCCCCGGTACTCCCAGTCCCACACGTTCTCGTTGGAGAAGGTGGAGGAGGGGTAGTCGATACCGTCCACCGTGGGGGAGTGGACATGGAGGGTGCGGCTGAACCACAGGGGGATGAAGGGCCGCTCCCGGGCCAGGAAGGCCTGGAACTCCGTCACCAGGGCCTGCCGCCGGGCCTGGTCGGCCTCCCCCTGGATGGCAGAGATATAGTCCGTGTAGGGGGTGAGATCCGCCACGTGGAAGATGTTGTTGCCCTCGGCAAACCGGCTGGCGGTGAACCACAGGGGCAGGGCGCCGGGGGTGTGGCTGGCGATGGCCATGTCGTACTTCCCGTCCGCCATGCCGGCAAACAGGGTGGCGGAGTCCACCGTCTCAATGACGACGGCGATCCCCGCCTCGGCCAGCTCCTGCTGCATGAGGGCGGCCAGGCCGGAGCGGTTGGAGGTGCAGGCCAGGGTGTAAGTCCGGCCGTCATAGCCCCCCTGCTCCAGCAGGGCCTTCGCCCCCTCCACGTCCCGACTCCAGGTCAGGCCGCTGTCATACCCCGTGCCGGGGGTGAGATCCGAGGCCGCCGGCTCCCCCAGGCCCTGGGCCGACTGGAGGCACAGGGCCTCCTTGTCCAGGGCCAGATCGATGGCCCGGCGGATGGCCGCGCTGGGGATGGTCTCGTTGTTGAGCATCAGCTCGTAGAAGTAGTTGGGCACCGTACCCTCCGCCACCGTCAGGCCCGCCTCCTCGGCCACCTGGGCGTCCTCCACCGACACGTTGCCGCCGAAAGCGTAGTAGTCCAGATCCCCGGCGATCAGGGAGGTGAGCAGGTTGGACTTGTCGATGACCCGGATCACCAGCTGGTCAAAGCCGGGCGCCCCCAGCTGGTAATCCTTGTTGGCCTCCAGCACCAGCTGGCTGCCCGGGGTCTCGGAGACGAATTTGCAGGGGCCGGAGCCGATGGGCTTGTCCCACAGCTCCAGATCCATGAGCTGTGACGGCTCCACCCCCTCCAGCAGGTGGGTGGGCAGCACGTAGTACTCCCGGTTCCTGTCCAGCAGGAAGTCCTCCGGGGTGGTGGGGGTCTTGAAGGTGAGCCTGAGGGTGTAGTCGTCCACCGCCTCCGCCCCCAGGGCCTCCCCCTCCACCGCCGCGCCGTTGTCGTCGGTGCCGGCGAGCACGGAGAAGGCCGCGCGGCCCAGGGTGGGGCAGTCCGGGGCGGTCAGCAGGGCGATGGTGTCCGCCCAGTGCTCCGCCGTCACCGGGGTGCCGTCGTGGAAGGCCGCCCCCTGATCCAGGTGGAACAGAACGGCATAGCCGCCGTCGGCGCTCTCCCAGGACTCGGCTCCCCGGGGATCCAGGGTGCCGTCGGCGTGGACGTAGGCCAGGCGGTCGTAAATCTTGTCGTAGATGATGCGGGAGTAGTTGCTCCCCGACGGGCTGTTGTAGGGCATCAGGGAATCCCACGCGTTGGACAGGCCGCAGCGCACCACGGCCTGCGCCCCCGCGTCCTCTCCCCCGCCGCCGCAGGCGGCTAGGGAGAGGGCCAGGAGCAGGGCCAGAACCAGAGTAAACAGCTTCTTCAATTCGCTTCTCCTCACTCCACGGTCACCGACTTGGCAAGATTCCGGGGCTTATCGATGTCGCAGCCCCGCTGGAGGGCCACGTAGTAGGCAAAGAGCTGCATGGGCACCACATCCAGGACGGGCAGCAGCACGGGGTGGGTGTCGGGCACGGGGATCACATGATCCACCGTCTTGGCCATGTCCGCCGCCCGGGAGGCCACGGTGAGGCCCAGCACGTCGGCCCCCCGGCTCTTCACCTCCACCACGTTGCTCATGGTCTTTTCAAAGAGCTTGGTGTAGCTGGCCAGGGCCACCACCAGGGTGCCCGGCTCGATGAGGGAGATGGTGCCGTGCTTCAGCTCCCCGGCGGCGTAGGCCTCCGAGTGGATATAGGAGATCTCCTTCAGCTTCAGGGAGCCCTCCATGCCGATGGCATAGTCCACGTTGCGGCCGATGAAGAAGATGGAGGGATGGTTGAAGTAGAGGGAGGCGAAGTACTGGATGTCCGCCCGGTTGGCCAGGATCTCCTCCATCTTGTCCGGGATGGCCTGCAGCTCCGCCAGGATGGCGTCGTACTCCTCCTCCGGTAGGGTGCCCAGCTTTTCGGCGCAGTACAGGCCGATGAGATACACCACCGCCAGCTGGGTGGAGAAGGCCTTGGTGGTGGCCACGGCGATCTCCGGCCCGGCCCAGGTGTAGAGCACGTCGTCGCTCTCCCGGGCGATGGTGGAGCCCACCACGTTGACAATGGACAGCACCCGGGCCCCCAGCCGCCGGGCCTCCCGCATGGCGGCCAGGGTGTCCACCGTCTCGCCGGACTGGGAGATCACCAGGGCCAGGGTCTTGTCGGTGACGATGGGGTCGCAGTAGCGGAACTCGGAGGCCAGGGTCACCTCCACCGGCTTGCGCAGCAGCCGCTCCAGGGTGTATTTGGCCACCATGCCCACGTGGTAGGAGGAGCCGCAGGCGATGACATACAGCTTGTCCATCTCCCGCAGGTAGTCCGCCTCCAGGCTCAGGCCGTCCAGCGCCACCTTCCCCTGCAGGATGCGGGGGGAGATGGTCTTGCGGAAGGCCTCGGGCTGCTCCATGATCTCCTTGGCCATGAAGTGCTCATACCCGCCCTTCTCGGCGGCAGAGATCTCCCAGTCCACGTGGTGGTGCTCCTTCTCCACCGGGCGGAGGTAGGCGTCGTACACCCACAGGTGGTCGGCGGTGAGCTCGGCAATCTCCCCGTCGTCCAGGTAGCACACATCCCGGGTGTACTTGATCAGGGCGGTTACGTCGGAGGCCAGGAAGTGGGCCCCGTCTCCAAAGCCCAGGATCAGGGGGCTGTCCTTCCGGGCCGCGATGAGCCGGTCGGGACAGTCGGCGCTGAGGATGCCCAGGGCATAGGCCCCCTGAATCAGGCCCAGCACCTTCCCCACCGTCGCCAGAATGTCCCCGTCGTAGTAGTACTCCAGCAGCTGGGCCACCACCTCGGTGTCGGTCTGGGAAACAAAGGTGACCCCCTCCGACTCCAGAAACTCCCGCAGCTCCATGTAGTTTTCGATGATGCCGTTGTGCACCACGGCAAAGCGGCCGCTCTCGCTGACCTGGGGGTGGGAGTTCACGTCCGAGGGCTCCCCGTGGGTGGCCCAGCGGGTGTGGCCCAGGCCGATGGTGCCGTGGACAGTTCTGCCCCCCTCCACCAGCTCATACAGCACCTGGAGCCGGCCCTTGGCCTTGGCAACCTGCAGTCCCTCCTGCTCCCCGTAAACCGCGATGCCCGCGGAGTCATAGCCCCGATATTCCAGCCGGGCCAGGCCGTCCAGCAGAATGGGGGCGGCCTCCTCCCGGCCAACAAATCCGACAATACCGCACATTGGGATGTACCTCCTGGTTTGATACTCTAAATCAGCAGTATACCACGTCCTGCCAATCCCCGCAACCTCATCCTGCCTTGTTTTCTGTCAACCTGACTGAGAGAACCGGGGAGGCGCCGTTCCGCTCTGGTCAAAGGGCGCCGCTCTGCCGACGCCCCCGGCCGATGCGCCCCATGGGGCCGCCCTCCACCAGGATGATGTCCGCGCCGATGCGGCGCACCGCCTCCCAGGGCACCACCGTGTCCTCCTCCCGGCCAAGCAGGCCGAAGAACCGCAGCCGCCCCGGCACCACCAAGGCCCTCACCTGCCCCGTCTCCAGATCCACCTCCGCGTCCCCCACGTAGCCGTATCGGCTGCCGTCGGTGACGTTGATCATCTCCTTGTACCGCAGCTCGGAAACCCGGCACAGCACGGCGCATCCCTCCCCTTCCCTCTACCTCTATGCGCGCCGCGGCCCGTCCCATGCCCCTTACCCCGCGGTAACCGTCTTGTTTCCCCGCCCGGATGGGACTATAATACCTATTGCGCGCATACACGAATCGGAACGCACAGGGGGATTCTCAAATGCTGGACAATCTGATCTACTGCCTCAACGCCACCGTGCCCATCTTCCTGATGATGCTGCTGGGCATGCTCTTCCGGCGGATGGGCTTTTTCGACCAGGCCTTCGCGGACAAGCTCAACAGCTATGTGTTCAAGATCGGCCTGCCGGTGATGCTCTTCAAGGATCTGGTGGACTCCGACTTCTTCTCTGTGTGGGACGCCCCCTTCGTCCTCTACTGCTTCCTGGCCACCCTCCTGTCCATCCTCCTCACCGCCGCCGTCAGCCTGTTCTGGAAAGACCGCTCCCTCCGGGGGGAGTTTGTCCAGGTGGGCTACCGCAGCAGCATCGCCCTGCTGGGTGCCGCCTTCCTGGAGAATCTGTATGGCAACGCCGGGGCGGCCAGCCTGGTGATCATCGGCGCGGTGCCCCTGTACAACGTGGCGGCGGTGCTGGTGCTCTCCCTCTCCAGCCCGCAGCAGAGCGGCGTCAACCGGGCGGCCCTGAAAAAGGCCTGCAAGGGCATTGTCACCAACCCCATCATCCTGGGCATCGTGGTCGGCCTGGTGTGGACTCTGCTGCGCATCCCTGAGCCGCTGATCATGGAGAAGACGGTGAACAGCATCTCCGCCACCGCCACCCCCCTGGGCCTCATGGCCCTGGGCGCCTCCTTTGATCTGAAAAAGGCCCTGGGCCGCTGGAAGCCGGCCGCGGCCGCCACCGCGGTCAAGCTGGTGGTGCTGGCCGCCGTGTTCCTCCCCGCCGCCGTGGCCATGGGCGCCCGGGACGACAAGCTGGTGGCCGCCCTGGCCATGCTGGCCAGCCCCACCACCGTCAGCAGCTTTGTCATGGCCCGCAGCATGGGCCACGAGGGCACCCTCACCTCCAGCACCGTCATGCTCACCACCCTGTTCAGCATCTTTACCCTCACCCTCTGGCTCTACATCCTGCGCACCATGGGGCTCATCTGACCGGAGACAGGAAACCGCACGGCCGCGGAAGCGGCCGTGCGGTTTTTTGTCTTATTTTTCCGGGGCTCCGGGGTCGTACTTGGCGCAGAAGGCCTCCACGTCGTCAAAGTCCCGCAGGCGCTCCCCCAGGGTCTCATGGCTCCAGTCCCACCAGCGGATGCGCTCCAGAGCGGCAATGAGCTCCGGCGGATAGCGCCAGCCGATGTGCCGGGCCGGAACGCCGCCTACGATCTCATAGGGGGCCACGTCGTGGGTCACCACCGCCCCGGCCCCCACCACCGCGCCGTCGCCGATGGTGACGCCCCCCATGATCACCGCGTTGTGGCCCAGCCACACGTCGTTCCCGGTGGTCACCCGGTTCTGCCGCCGCCAGGCGATCAGTCCGTCGTCATCGGGGCCCAGGCCGTAGTGGGAGCAGCGGTAGGTGAAGTGGTGGGCCGCCGCCCGGAACTTGGCCGGGTGCTGCACCGGGTTGATGCGCACGCCGGTGGCGATGGAGTTGAACCTGCCCAGGGCGGTGTAGATCACATCGTTACAGCCGAAGCAGTAGGTGTAGTCCCCCACCGCTGTCTCCTCCAGCGCACAGTGGTCGCCGATCTCCACATACCGGCCGAAGGTGCAGTTTTTGACCCGGCTGGTGGGGTGGATCAGCGGCTCCTCGGCCCGCAGCTGCCGGGTGAAGTCCAGCATTACAGGTTCCTCCAGTCCATCACGTCCCGATTCTTGACAAAGTACTCCACGCCGGAGTAGACCGTGGTGACCAGGATCACCGCCG
>ERZ1643247.1229-NODE-1229-length-24983-cov-40.775634_pt1 | contig 24983 bp, 36 predicted proteins | sample MGYA00579264_ERZ1643247 | MGnify/ENA primary metagenome ERZ1643247 (study PRJEB29033, sample SAMEA4952262) | chicken gut metagenome | biome: Broiler Chicken; feature: Gastrointestinal Tract; material: Caecum | place: Ireland | collected 2018 | study: Broiler... | reverse complement strand
GCACGCCTCGCGCAGGATGGCGGGGTCGCTGCCGAACAGCTGCGCCGCCGTCTGCTTCTCCCCTTCGCCCGCGTGCAGCAGCGCCGCCGTCGCCTCGCTCCTAAAGTGCAGGCCCTTGGCGCTGACCATTTCGGTAAAGCACAGCCCGGCGCCGAACTTATAGCACTGTTTGCGGAAGGCGAAGTCGGTATACCCCGCCAGCGGCGCCATCCACACGTTGTTTTTGACGGCGACGCCGCCGATATTGAGGGGCTCGCCTAACTTACTCACCGCGCTTTGCCCTCTCGTAATACGCCCACAGCTCGGCAGCGGGCAGGTCCTGCATGCGCCTGCCTTCGGCGGCGATGAGCGCGTCGGTACGGCAGAAGCGGGCGATGAATTTATCGGTGGACTGCTGCAGCGCCTGTTCGCAGTCCGCCCCCGCCAACCTGCCGACGTTGGCGGCGGCGAACAACAGATCGCCCGCCTCTTCCGCGATGTGGGCGCCGTCCCCTTCCGCTGCCGCCGCCAACAGTTCGGAGAGTTCTTCCTTCACCTTTTCGGAAGCTTCGGCGGCATCTTTGAAGTCGTACCCGAACTTGGCGGCGCGCTTTGCCGCCTTCTGCGCCCGCATGACGGCGGGGAACACCTTGGGCACGTCTTTGACGGTGTCGGCGGGAGATCTCTGCCCTTTTTCCGCAGCCTTGTTCTTTTCCCACACCGAAAGGGCGCCCGCCTCGCCTTCCGCCCTGTCTTTCCCGAAGATATGGGAATGGCGGAAGATGAGCTTGCGGCAGACGTCGCTGAGCACGTCGTCGGGGGTGAAGGCGCCGCGCTCCTGCCCCAATACCGAATGGAAGGCGCCCTGCATGAGCACGTCGCCCGTCTCTTCGCAGATCTTGGCGTCGTCTTTGGCATCGACGGCGTCTACCAGCTCGTACGCCTCTTCGATCATGTTGGCGCGGATGCTCTCATGCGTCTGCGCCCTGTCCCACGGACAGCCGTTCGGCGCGCGCAGCAGGCGGAGGATGGCGAGCAGGTCGTCGTATGTAAAGCGGGTCTTTTTGAGGAGCGGCTGCTCGGCGATGACGAGGGCGCAGGTGGTGTCGTACCCTTCCTGCCTGTCCGCTTCGAACAAAGCGATGCGCTTTGCCCTGCCGCCCTGCACGAAATAGGCGGGCGTTTCGTCGCCGAACAGCTCGCACAGCGCCAGCTTCACATCCCCAGCCACGAGGTCGCAGTCGATATCGTACACGGCGAGGGGAAGCGAGGGACGCGCGCACTCGGAGAGGGCATAGGCGGAGAGGGAAGTGCGGTCGCGCGAGAATACCTTCGCCGCCGCGAAGGCGGTATCCGCCTTGGATACGCCGCCGAACACGCGCACCTGCTTCCCCTTTTGCAGGACGATCTGCGCGGATACGTCTTCCGCCACGCTGCCGTCTACGCAATAGACGACGTTTCCGCCCTTTGCCGCCTCGAGCACGGCGGCGGCGAGCTTTTTGTTGAGGGTATCGAAATTGCGGCTGGAAGCGTACACGGCGTCCAGCGTTTCAAAGGGGATGCCCAGCGCCCGCACCCCCGCGGACGCGGGCGTTTCGCCCGTGCGCAGGATGACCCGTGCGCCGGAAGTGAGGGCGGCCTTTGCCCCCTCGGTAAGGTCGGCGGGGCTGCACCCCGTGCCGATAACGGTGATCATATCTGTCCTCCTCGCCGCGGTGCGGGCGCCCAGCCTTGCGCCGATGCCCATTGCGGCTTTGCTTGAAAATGCTTTTTGGGAATGAAAATGCGCAAAATGTTTTTGGGAATGAACGCCTTTGCGCCCTTCTTTCAAAAAAATAAAAGTGCTTTTGCCGCCCTGTGCCGCCGAAATGGAACGAGGGGCAGCTTTCAGCCCGTGCGGCGCAGAAAGGCGATCCGCTTTCAGCCCGTGCGGCTTTGGGCGAAATTTTTCAGCCTGTGCGGCGTTTGCGGAATTTTTTGCGGGCGATAAAGGAAAGCTCTTCCGCCGAAAAGGCGCGGAACAGCCAGGAAAGCGCCAGATAGGCGCCGCCCGCCGCCGCCAGCCCCCAAAGGACGTGTACCTCCGCCGGCGCCCACGCCGCACCCACGGCGAGGGCGGAAAAGAGCAAAAAGCGCAGGGCGTCTGCCCATACGGGCGGGCCGCCCGCTTCCGCTTGCGGGCCGCGCGCTTTCATATGCGGGCGGGCTTCCGTATGCGAGCGAGGCTCTGTTTGCGGGCCGCGTGCTTTCATATGCGGGCGGGGCTTTTTTTGCGGGCCGTGCGTTTCCGCATGCGAGCCGCCTCTTTCCGTATGCGGGCCGCCCGCTTCCGCTTGCAGACCGCCCCTGCCCGCCGCGCCGATCTTGCCCGCGAGGCCGCTTTGCCCCGCGCGCAGGCGGCTTCCCCTAATACTATAATACAAATTGAGAAGAAGCGCAACCAAATAGCAGGCGTCGGCGGCATATGCCGCCCCGAAAATGCCCACCGCGGGGACGGAGAGCAGCGCCGCTTCCAGCGCCAGCTTCACCGCCACCCCCGCCGCCATCGAACAGGCGGCCGCCCTGGGCCTGCCGCAGCCCGTGAGGCAGGCGGAAAGGGTCTGCGCCGCCGCCAACAAGACGGCGGAAGGCGACAGCGCCCGCACCAGCCCCGCAAGCAGGCGGCCTTCTTCCCCCGCGACCGAGCGGAAGAGAAAGGCGCACGTCTGCCCCGGGAATGCCAGCAAAAACGCCGCCGCGGGAAGGGATACAAACAGGGTGCATTTGAGGGCGAAGGCGATCTCTCGCCCGCCGCTTCCGCCCCGCGCCCGCGCCGCCGACACGGCGGGCACGACGGCCGCCGCCAGCCCGTAACAGACGGAGGCGGGCAGGTTGACGAGGGTGGAAGCCGCCCCCGCGAACAGCCCGTACTGCGCCGTGGCGTCTATGCCCGCGCGCGCGAGCAAGCGGACGATGAGCACGCTGTCGGCAAAGTGCGACAGGGGCAGCACTCCCGCCGCCGCGGCGACGGGCAGGGTGACGCGGAAGACGGACTTCGCCGGCGGCGAGGCGGGGGCGTACAGCGGCTTTTTTGCGGGGAGGGAAAGCGCGACCAAAAGCAGCAGGGCGAACAGCTCGCTCGCCGTGACCGAGAGCAGCGCATACGAGACCGCGCGGTACACGTCCGCGCGGAACACATAGGCAAACGAGAGCCCGAGCGCCGCCTTGACCGCCTGTTCCGCCGTCTCCGAAAGCGCCGTGGGCAGGAAGTTGTGCCTGCCCTGAAACCAGCCGCGGAAACAGGAGATGAGCGCCACCAAAAACACGGAGGGCGCCAGCATGCGGTACGCCTCCGCCGCCGCGGGCTCGCCCTGCAGGGCGCTGACGCCGCCCGCCGCCGCCAGCATCAACAGGCTCCCCGCCCCGCCGACGGCGCCGAACAGCAGCAGGGCGCGGGAAAGCACCCCGCGCGAGGGGATGCCGCGCGCCTCCCATACGGACACGATGCGCGAAAGCCCCGCCGGCACCCCCGCCGAGGCGAGCGTCAGCAGCAGGCAGTACAGCGGGTAGACCATCTGATATACGCCCATCCCCTGCCCGCCGAGCAGGTTGGTGAGCGGGATGCGGTAGAACGCGCCCAAAATTTTGGCGGCGATGCCGCCCGCCGACACGATGACCGCCCCCTCGATAAACGATTGCTTCATATGTACGGGATAGGAAAGTGCGGGGCAGCCGGCATGCCCGCGAGCACGGCCGCTTTGTATGTTTGGAACGGGAAAGGGCCCGCCGCGGAGAAACCCCTGCACAACGGCTTCTATTATATATAGAAAGAAGGCGGGTTTATGCCACGCATAGTACTATGCAAACGCCGAAAACATGCAAAACACGGAGCAGAAACACAGATCAAACGCTTGAAAATGCCGTGGCCGCTTCCGGACAGGGAGCGGCGCAGCCCGCCCGCAGCGGAGCGCGAAACGGCGGGCATGAAGGCGAGAAAACGGGGTGCGCCCCTTCCGAATGATAAATCAAAGACTGAACGGGCGCTTCCGCGCGCATTGCGTCGGAAAGACCGCATATGATACCTTCATGAAATTTGCCGCCGCCGCCTCGCGCGCTTGCCTTTGGCGCGCCGCTCTGTTATAATAGAGGGCGAAAAGAGCGGTTTAGTGTTTTTGCCCCGTCAAGGCGGAAAACTTCTTCAAAGCAAAAAAGGACGGTGCAGGTGCGGCATGTTTGAACAATTCATTCGCTGGATCAAGACGGAAATAGAGCCGCCCCCGCCGTGGGGAGCGTACCACTGGGCGATGCTGGCGCTGACGGCGGCGGGCATGGTCGCCCTGTTCGCCCTGTCGCCCCGCCTGCGGGAGCGGCCGCGCCTCGTGCGCATCCTCACCAACTGCTTCGGCGGCCTGCTCATCGCCTTAGAGGTCTTCAAACAGCTGTTCTATTCGGTGCACGTCGGCGAAAGCGGCGTGTACTGGGAGTACCCGTGGCACATCTTCCCCTGGCAGTTCTGCTCCACGCCCGCCTATGCCTGCCTCGCCCTCTTCTTTTTGCCCAAAGGACGCCTGCGCGGCTATGTCTGCTGCTTTTTGGGGACGTACGGCGCCTTCGGCGGGGCGACCGTGCTGCTGCACCCGCACGTGGTGCTCATCGAATACTGGTTCGTCAATATCCATACGATGATATGGCACATGTCGCTGGTGCTGGTGGGCGTGCTGCAATGGGCGGGCGGCACTATCCCCAAGACCCTGCGCGCCTTTTGGGGCGGCACGGCGGTGTTCGCCCTGTTCGCGCTGGTGGCGCTCGTGCTCGACTTTTCGCTGCCGCAGCTGGCGGAGGAGGGGTTCAACATGTTCTTCATCAGCCCCTACGCGCCCTGCACCATCCTGTTCTTGCAGGAATTGTGGCAGTCTGCCCCCTATCCCGTGTTCCTGGCCGTCTACCTCATCGGCTTTGCCGCCATCGCCGCCGCCATCTTTGCCGCCGTGCACGGGGGCTGCGCCCTGGCGGGGCTCGTCCGCAAAAGATATCGGGTATATAAGGAGAAATAAGGGCGCGGAGCTCTCGGAGCGGGCGCGGCACCGCTGAAAACGCGGAAACGCGGAGAAAGCGCAGAGACACGCTCAAAGCGGGCGCGTACAGAGAAAAAGAAAGCGCGGACGCATACAGACGAGATGAATCCCGCGGCGGCGCGTCCGAAAAGGGCGCGCCTTCCTTTTCAAAACAGGCGCGGTCTCACCCCTGAAACACGCGGCGGCGCGTCCGAAAAGGGCGCGCCTTCTCCTTTCAAAACAAGCGCGGCCCCGCCCCGAAAGCGGGCATATCTTTCCTTCAAAAAACAGAAAAGAAAGAAATGCCCAGCGGCGGCAAGACCATCCGAAAGCCGCCGTTTTCCTTTCCTTATATAATATATAGAAAGACGGGCGCAAGGCGCACCGCAGCCATGGATAGAACGAGCGCAAGGCGCACCGCAGACCACGCGGCGCGCCTGTTTTTTGGGCTCAGTCGAACTGGTTGGCGAGGATGTCCGCCGTCAGGCGGCACAGCTTGAGCGCCCCCTGCTCCATGCGCTCGCCCGCCTGCATGGACACGAGCGATACCGCCCCCAGACAGTCGCCGCCCGCCACGATGGGCACGATGACCTGCGCCGTCACCGCCGCGGCGGCGTCTTCGGTGAGGGGAACGATGCTGTCCCCTTCCGAAAGGTTGGCGACATAGCTGCGCCTGTCGCGCAGGATGCGGCCGAGCTCTTCGGAAATGTGCTTTTTGGCGAACTCTTTCCGCCCTTCGCCCGCCGCGTAGAGCACCTCGTCGGTGTCGCAGATGACGGCGAGATAGCCGCTCAAATCGTTGAGCGAGCGCGTCGTCCCCTCCGAAAAGCGCTCCAGCGTGGCGATGGGCGAATACTTTTTCAGCATCAGCTCGTCGCGGTCTGTGAATATCTCCAAAGGGTCGCCGTCTTTGATGCGCAGCGTGCGGCGGATCTCTTTGGGAATGACCACGCGGCCGAGTTCGTCTATCCTCCTCACGATACCCGTCGCCTTCATTGCCTTTTCCTCCCTTTGTTTTCCGTTATTTTCATATGCTCCTCCCTTTTTACTGTGCGGCGGACATGGGCCCGCCATTCGCAGTGCGGCAAGCGCAAGGCCACCGTTTGCTGTGCTGTAGGCGCGCGTTTTTGGCCGCCCTCCATTTGACGCGGCAAGCGTGCGGCTTTTCTGCGCCCCGCCATTTCCTGTACGGCGGGCGCGCGATTTTCTGTCGCCCTTGAAGCCGCGCGGTAGCGCATGAAATGCTCTGCCTGCACCAAAGCCCGCCGCCCTTTTACGACAAAAGTATGCGTAACTTTTTTCCTCTTATTCCGCCGAATAACAATTTTCGGCCTATCGGTTGGTACGGCTATTAAATTTCCCCGTTCAAATATATTCTAATAAATATACCAGGCTGGCAAGTCCTTTAGCCTCGCACGCCTGGTATAACCATCTCCATCCTATTTATCTTTTCCAACAACACAACTTTACTTGATTTATATCAAACGGCATCTTGTATAGGTAAATTATTCTTCTTCACTATCTTCTTGAATGATTGAACTATCATTTTGCGTAATATGCGGCAGGTCAGCAACGACGATCAATCTGTTCAACGCTCGCGTATAGGCAATATATTTTTCATTCACCGTCATACCTCTTTCAAAAACAACAACTTCTTTGAACTCAAGACCTTTAACCTCTCTGATCGTATAAACCTCATATCTGCCATTCATTGCATCCTGATAGATATCTATGGTTTCCCAAAGATCTTCCGCCGCCGTTGTATCTTTTACGATAAAAGTAACATTGCCACGACAAATTTCCCCTTCCTTAGCGGCCATATCTTCGATAGACGGATACTCGGCGACCTCATCCAGATCAATGCCTATTTTTTTCATTGAAAACGGGAGCCTATCGTTACAAAAAGAAATTATCTGATTTGTATTCCTGAAATTTTCATCAAGCTCAAAAACCCGGTTTATAAAAGAGAGTTCTTCCCACCGGGAAATGCATGGCGATGCTATTGTCTGATGAATATCCCCAAACAATTCCATGATAGGATATGTGGGCTTGCCCGCATGAATAACTGTATTAAAATTATAAATCAATTCCAGCTCCGCCTCGCTTAGATCTTGGGCTTCATCGACAAAGAAATATCCTCGCTTTCGATTTACCTCATTGATAAAAATACTATGAAAAGCGAATCGCAAAAACCAATAATGCTTGTAATTTTTATTCGGAATGTAGTGAAATTTACTTTTAGTGTATTCTTTGCACTTTTTGAATGCGATCTTAGACAGCTTTTTCCGTAAATCAATACCGGCATCACAATTGAAGAAAGCCCCTTTCGTTTTTATTTCTTCATCTATGACAGCCATCGTCTTGTATAAATTGATCGCTGTTTCACATATTTTTTCGAGTTTTTCAGCTGAAAAAATAATATCTTTGACAATTGAATCATGATTTATGATATAATCTACAATAGAGGCAGAAACTTCGATATAATTATTCAACGGACGAAGAATCCTTGCAAATTGCTCCTCTATCTCTTTATCGGAAAGCGTCCTGCTTTTCGCTTGTACCGATCCAAAACGGTTTGCCGCAGACTTTGCTGTCTGTGAAAGCGCAACCAGATCCCCAAAAGGCATATTTTTATATTTTTGCTTCAACTGAGAATCTATTTCTTTTATCCGCCGCTTTTCTTGCTCTTCAATCTCTGATATTTTTTGACGAGATATCTGGCCGACCCGCTCCCGCAGCTGCGCCAACTTTCTTTGATGAGCAAAACGCATAAAAACCGATGAATTAGCAAGCCGCTCTTCCTCTGATTGTATTTCAACTTCTAATCGCCGCAAATCTTCGCTATCCTTCAGCTGTTCACGGACTCTTTCCTCCAAATTTTTGAGCTGTTTTGAGGCCTCTTCCCTCTTTTCAAAATCTTTTCTCGCTTGAGTAATAAAATCATCCAGTTTTTCCTGAAGAGTCTCTGCGCTTGTCTCCAAAGCTTCTTTAATATCAACAAGCCCGTCAAACGGCAGCAATGCTTCTTTTAATGCACTGAGTGCCTGACCATATTCGGAAGCAACTTGTTCCTCGTATCTTTTCTGTTCCTCTTCGATCATTCGATTGACAATGGATTCGCTCTTGGCAAGTAAAAAATCTGATTGTTCTTTAAAGTCAATGAACACTTCGCAAAGGCAATTTACCAAAAAGCTAAAAGAATAGACTTCTTCCAAATATTCAGAAGGAAAAACTCGTTCGTCTGATTCCTCCATTTCATCCTTTTTGTCATGCGGCACATTGGAACGGTAGTATTCCATGTATGTATAGATGTTAGATGACCTTATACGAAACTCATTAGAAATTCCCACAATAAACGAACGAAATCTCTCGCTCGGAATGAGAAAATAATATTGATCGTTATCCAATAAGTTATTATAGAGTAAATACCGTAAACGATGCAGTAATACCATCGTTTTCCCGGAACCGGCGCAGCCTTGGACTGCAAACGACGAGTTACTGTCATATTCACGAATATCGTTTTGCTTTTCTTGGATCGATCGGATAATACTATGAAGCCCCTCTTGCGACCTATTCCGCAGCAACGCCTTCTGCAAAAAGCTATCTAAAATCCCCTGGAGCTCTTCGCGGCTTTTATCATATTTTGTTTCGACATGAATCACAGATCGATTTTCCATGTCAATAACTCGCGAAACCGCTATCGACCCGCCTTTTTTATGGAATAACCAAGCATTGCGTTCTTCAGAATAATTTTTATCATCCACGTTGACCAAAGCGATATCATGAACAGATTCCGGATCAAATATATAATTTTTCAAACTTCCGTCTTCATGAAAATAAATATCTCTTTGCGCTTCTTCCGAATATTGTAAAATAAGATGCCCGACATAGAGTTTATCTTTTTTATAATACCTTTTCAATAACTTTATTTTTTCTTGACGCGGCTCATTATTCTTTTTCTCTATTAATAGATTTGTCTTTTCATCATTGTCAAGCCCCGTATCATATTGAGAGATGTCTTTATACTGTATTTTCTCTTGCTCTCCTTGAATTTCCTCTTGCAATCGCGCGTAAATGTTTGCCGCATTCTTCTGCTCTTCTTCTAAAGCTAATTTATTATACAACGCATCGTCTTTCTTGCTCGTTTCTGCTTCTTGCATTGTTTCAAATAAATTTATCATATTTTGTTCTGTGCTTGTTGTCATCTGTTTTTCCCTCCGCTTCGTGATTATAAGTATTATAACACTTTATTTTTAATAAGTACACTTTTTGCTTTGACTATTCAATTTTAAATATCATTTAAAATCTTCAAACACTCTTCTATATTATCTCTTCGATCTAATCGCCTTGTTTATATTATCATATTTTCAACGATCTGTACAGGAATATTTTTGTCCTATTACTTTTCTTGCCATCATGCTTCGACCTGTATTGCATTTTTGTTAGAAATATATTATACTGTATAAGACAAAAATAGTCGTAGACTTTCCATAGAAGACATGATATACTGCCCCTATAAAAATTAAAAGGAGTTTTTTGCCTATGAGACACGAAAAAAAGATCTCCCGTTATTTGCGAGAAAGCGCCGACCGTTTCGCCTTGGAACTCAATGATGACGATCTGTTTTTTGAAAACCTGCCAATGTCGATCCCAAACAGCAAACCGCTTGATCTAAATGACCCCATGGATAATTTGTACGCGTTTTCTATCGTCTTCGGTATAACTGAGGAAGACATTCTTGCCTGCAACCAAAGCGTTATAGAGTCTTATTACAAAAAATATCCTTACTTCTATCTCATGAGGAAGCTCGATGTTGCAAAAGAATTAGCAAAAGCCACCCCCAGACAAGCCGACAATATTCTCCATAACTCTATTTTTAACGGTCAAATCAACCATCCACATCCGGCGCTGTCTCGATACTCTATCTCGGAAGAAGAATTAAAAGAACGGCTTTTACAATATTTGAAAGAACGGGCAAAGTGCTTCCCCGAAGTTTACCACAAGGACGAAACCGTCACAAATCTTTCTGCTTGCACGGCAATTGTTGCCGACTTTCCCGATCTGCCGCTTCTGCTGAAAGAATTTGTTCGCATGGTAAAGAAGGCGAAACATCTCTTCTTTAAAATTTTAAAAAAACAGGCAACGCAAGAAGAGCGCCGCGATTACAACTTTCTTGTGAGCGCTCTGCGCTTGAGAGATATTTATTCGCGCAACCCCGTGTACGCCGATTGGATCGATACGATCGCAGAAATCATTGAAAGTGAAGGCACCTTTACTTAACCCTGTTAGAACACCATATAAGATATCCGCCTGATGGAATACGGCAAAATTCGCATCTTATTTTTTAATGCCTTTCGTGGCGTCGTTGTACCACAGAATTAAGCGGCAAGTCAACGGAAAAAATTATCGCTTAAAACATATAAAGAAAGAACAGTCATGCTCTACCAAGAGTGTGGCTGTTCTTTTATTTTTACATGATTTCTAGGCGACAGGATAATCAAATGCAATAATTTTTTCTAATCGTTGACTTCCGAGAGGCTGCACTGAAAGGCTGACAGATTCGTGCTTTCTTCAGTGGTACTTAGCCCCTGCCGAAAGGCAAATATAAAAAAATAAGGAGTTAGAAGCAAATGAAAAAAGTTATTTACTCAATTACCAAGTTGGGAAAGGTTGAGAACACCAAAGTAACCGGTGTTGGATACATCACCGATGAGGACCTCATCACAGCAAACATCGGCAAGACGGGCAAAGCATACATCAGGATATACTCGTGTATAAAGAACTGCTACCAAGTAAACAACACCACAGACGAATTCAAAGGTTCCTACTATGAAATCGTCGAACACAACGGACGCGATATAGAAATCAACTACTATATCTGGTTCAAACTCGCAAAATAACAGGAGGTATAAACCTATGAAAAAACAGTATCAATTAAGCGAATTTCAGTTCTATGATGGTGAAGCGTTCATTACCTTCAATCTCATAGACATCGACACGGAAAAGAAAGAAATCACGGTCGCCGTGACGGACAGAGGCAAAATCAGCGTGCATACGTTCGCCCTCTTGGAAGATTGCGGAAGGCTCTACTTCGAGTACGGCATTGCCGGTCAAGAACACATCCACATAGACGACTTTGAGGAGGTCTGAAATGAAACTGACTCTTACCAACATCAAAGAACTCAAACGCAACTGTGAAAGCCCGCTCAAAAAGCGGGTTTTTAACTACATTATTTCCAACTGGAGCGATTACAGCGACAAGAAAAACATCTTTACAGACGTGCTGTATCACGGCTGCCAATCGGGAATTGTAGGAGAACTTATCTACTACTCCGACACCGTGCGCTTCTACAAGCAGTACAGACAGGAGATAAACGAGCTTTTGTACGACACAATGAACGAAACAGGACTCTATGCCCCTTCCGAACTATTCGGCGACAAGTGGGACAAAGAAGATCCGTTGGCGCAGGATACATACAATCAAAACCTTTTAGCGTGGTTCGGATTTGAAGAAACGCTCCGAAGCATTGCTTACAACTTCGAAACTTTACAAAATTACGTCTAAGGAGGATACGAAAATGACGAATAAGGCAATCGCAAAGAAAGAGAAAGCAATCGAACTGCTCAAGGAAATGGACATTTATAAGCCGTACATACAAGGCTTCCGTGAAAGCGACAAGGTTTGCTTCTTTGAACAATTCGGCGGTTTCTGGATCGACCAAGAGCCTGAACTCCACGCGAAGATGAAAGCCCTCGAAGAAAAGCACAAATGCAAAGTTTACGCCGTTACGCACGAATACACGGAATTCGGAGAACTTTACGACTTCCTTATCGTAACCGACTATCCCGAAGAATGGGATACCCTCGTATACAGTCAGGGCAACCGTCATACGGCTTTTGCTTACGTTTGGAACAAAGATGATGACTGGTGCTCGGAGTTCGGCAGCATTACCGTACAGAGCTTCGGCGGTGGCATCAGAAGGATCGCGTGAGGTGAAAGCCATGAAAGTATATTTGGTCGTCTTTGAATGGTCCACAGAAGATGACGCGGACGTCGACATCGAAGCCTTTGACAGCTATGAAAAAGCGGCAAACAGGTTTTATGAACGCATACAAGAGGAAAAGACGGATATGTCTTGGGTGCATGAAGCATTTGACGAAAACTATAATGCCCTCGATGGATATGATTTTGACGAATGTCCGCCCGACAAACACTTGGAAACGTATGCGTATTGGACTGTTACGCATTGCACTAATTGGCAGATGAAAGATCATATGGCAATCGTTACATTGGAGGTGAAATAATGGATGCTAAAATCGGAGATAAAATAGTTATTATCGCCATGCGAGGCGAACCGGATTATACCGGGAAATTAGGCATTGTAACGCGCATTGATTCACTTGGACAAATCCACGGAACTTGGGGTGGACTTGCAATAATTCCAGAACTTGACGCTTTTCAAATAGTAGACAGAGGAAACAAAGATGACAGCATTTAAGACACAAGCCCATATCCATTCCCTTGACGGGAAAATGGATGAAATAACAATATTGGAACAGGTCGGAGATAACGACTACATCGTGGACTACAAGGGCGTGAAATGTCACGCCCTTTTTAATTGGTTCAACGGCACATACTACGCAGACGATATCTACACTATCGTAAAGGAGAATTGAAACTATGGCAAAGATAGCTGAACTCAAGAAGTATCTGAACTACGAATTTTCGTCCGGATGCTACACCGGAGATGATTACAAGACCTTTCAGACCAAATACATAAACTACCTGAAGGCTATGTGCAAGGCAAATCATTGGCAGCTTGTAAACATTGGAAGAAACCATTATTGCTTTTCCGCCTTTATTCAAAGCAGCCAAAACAAGTTTGTGTATGCGCTTTGTTTTACGCCGCTCTTTTGACGAGCATGGCGAGCAGAGCCTTGTCCGAATTGCGGTACGGCTTGACGCTGCACTCATAGATCTCGCCGTCTTCGTCCACCGTCTGCACGGCGTAGGAATTGCCCGCGATCACTCTGCCGGTGGCTTCGTCCTTGATCTCATACGGCTTCAGAATGAGTTCCGCCGACATCTCGTTGCCGAACACGATATCCAGCACGGTATAGCCGCCTTTGTCGGGCGGAACGACCGCCACCTTGACATCCTTGCCGCGAATGACGCCCTTGATGAAGTAGGAGAAGAAAGTCCTTCCGTTCTTCTCGAAAGTCTCTCTTTCCACGAAGATCTGTTTGCCGTTGTTATTCTTTGCCATGTTTCATATCCTCCCGATTTTACTTTTTGGCTTTGCCTTTCTGTCTGGAAATGCGCTTGGCTTCCGCCTTGGACTTCCCTTCCGCGAGAGCCTTCTTGTACTTATAGGTGCCGGCATGATCGGACTGACACTGAAGATACCCGGAACGCATACCCGCTTCGTAGTCCGTGAGTTCTTTGCCCTCTTTCGGACCGTGCTGATGGACCTTTGCCTTCCTTTCCTCGGCGTAGCTCTTGGCGCGCTTGGAAGGAACGGTCCAGCGTCTTTCATCGTACTTTGCCATTGTGATGCTCCTTCTTGAATTTTTACCCATAACGCAGGGTAAGCGCGGATATAATCGCTGAACGGCTGCTTAACGGAACTCTTCGTCCCCGGCGATGACCTTACGGCGGTGGCCACATTGCGCCGTATGAACCATCGGTCTAACTCTTGAGCCGTTCACGGACTAACTTAATGGATCGGATAACGAGCGCCCGAAAAGGTCAGCAGGTCTTGCCTTGCGGAGAACCTTTCGAGAAGCGGGCAATACAGATACGAAACCTGCCAAAGCTCCACTTCCAGATGCTTGCTCCTGCATTTTTCGAAGTATCTCTGCGCCTTCACGATGTCCTTAAAGTACCTGCAACCGAAATTGCATTCCACTCTAAACCTCTGCATTTTTCAACCTCCTTTTGAAGTGCCTTCACTATTTAGGCTCGAAAATCGCATTATACAAGGGTGTCAGCCAAAAATTTTTGCAATTTTTTCTTGATACGGCACAATCTGTCCGTAATAGCCTGCTGACTGACTTGCTGCGCTTCTGCAACATCAATGACTTTTCTGCGCTCGATATAGACCATCTCGAACAGTTCGCGCTGACAGTCCGTAAGCGAGGCGATGGCGGCGTCCAACTGCTCGCGCTGCTTTTCTCGCATAAGGTTTTCGAACGGATCGGCTTTATCGTCCACAAAGGCGTCGCCTTCGTAATCGAACAGCGAGGCGGACTTGTTGTGGCGGTCGTAATTGTATTTGCTCTTACGCTCCGCTTCGTCCATCTCTTTCAAGATGTCGTACCACTTGTCCTCTACATCTATCGTGCTTTTCGTGCCGTCTGCAAAATAATAGGTGTACTTCTTCATGTTTCTGCTCCTTGAATTTGGTTTGGAAATCCGCAGAGCCGGCTTCTTTCCGCAAACGAAAAGACGGCATAAAAAGCGTTTGAGATTTGCTTTCCATTGCCGTCTTGCGGTCTGCGGATATGTTGTTTTTAGTTTTCGGGACTTACGCCGTTTTTGCGTTCTCTATCTCGACCGTCCCGTCGTCGAGAAAGCGTATCGTGGTCTTGCAGCCCTTGATAACGATCTCTACCACTCGCCTAGCCTTATCCAACCGACAGACAAGTTTGTTGCTGCTATTCCGTATCTCTTCCATAGCTTTATCCCTCGTCATTTTCCTTCTGCCGTTTCAGAATGTTCTCAAGAAACTTCTTGGCGACCGATTCCAAAACAGGCTTGGGTATCTTTGCGTAATCGGGCGTCCCGTTGACCTCGACCACATATTCCGCTGCCGCTTTCCTTTTCATTTCGTTGCTCCTTTCAATCCGAAAGTCCTGATTATGGACTTCATTACTTCGGCGTCTTTCCCTTCGAGAGAGGGCAAGAGCCTTTCCAACAATTCCTGCCGCTCGTCCTTGAGATAGGTCTTTCCGAGCCTGTACTTTTCGTCTACATGAATACCGCCTCCATTGCCTTTGGTGGTGTAGATCGGATACGCCAGCGACAGCGTCAAAATGTCGTTGCGGATCGTTCTGTCCGTAACGCCGAACTCGAACGCAAGATTGGCTACCGTATCAAACCTACGGAAGCACAAAACTTCAAGTATGGCATTCCTGCGTTCACTCGCCGTCATATCCGATTCTCACCTCCTTTCGCTTTTCTTGGCGTTAGTCTAAAATCCAAATAGGAAGGCTTTTTTCCTATTTGAAAAATTTTTTCGAACTTTTTTCGCAAACAAAAAAGCCGCCGATAAACGACAGACTTCTACCTACAGAAATCCATCATTTATCGGCGGCCTCTCATTTGCGTCTGGTTTAACCGACCGACAGATCTTGCCTTTCCTATGGCTTTACACTGTCCCTATTTCAGACCGACCATAAGCCTACGCAAAACCTATTTAGTTGTACTTTTACTAATCGTCTATAAGCTCTTGCCCTTGCGGTGCATACATATCCGTTTGTATATGTCGCCTGCTCATGACTTGCGATATTGTTACAGAGCCGCACTTAGTGCAGCGGTATTTTAATTTGCCCGTTTCATCCCTCCAAGCGACAGTCTGTTGAAAACAGTTATTGCATATCACCTTAACGGCTTTCTCTTTCAGCTTAATTTCTGTCATCTCAAAATTTTCTCCTTTTCCCGCGATAGGACAACGGATATATTTGACCTACTTGTGATACGGTCGGGAAAATCCTGCATCTAAGACGGCCACGTTGTTCTACCATAAAATACATCCATCTTCGGGGCTAAGCGGTGTATTCATTATATAAAAACCAACCAATGGAGAGCTTGGCTCTTATATCGTTAATAGTGTAATTACTTCAAGTCCTTAATGACCTTTACGGCGATACCGAGAACTTCTACGTTGTCGGAATAGAAATCTTCCATGTTATCGTTTTCGGGATGCAGCCTGAAACGCCTATTTTTATTATCACGATATATACGCTTCAATGTCGCGCTACCTTCGGGACAATCGTCACCCTCGACTAAAGCTACAACAATCTGTCCGTCATCACAGGTATTTTGCCTACGAACAAGAACCAAATCGCCCGGCTCTATGCCTACGTTTATCATGGAATCGCCTTCGGCTACCAAAGCAAAATATTCTCCGGAACCGAAATACTCCATATTGACGGGAAGATAACCGAGTATGTCTTGTATTGCCGGTTGAGGTTTACCGCAAGCTACCATACCGAGTATAGGGGCATAGCTCATTGCCCAATTATTCATAGATAACACGATATGCCTTCTGCCGGCTATATTGATAAGACCTTCCTCTTGCAGTCTTACCATAAACTTGTACGCGCCTGATACGGCACAATTTACGCCGCTTGCTATCTCTCGAACGGTAGGACTGACGCGATTCTTTTGAATATAATCTACTATAAAGGCGTAGACCTTATTTTTCATTTCATCGTTCTTCGCTCTCATGTGCTTTTCCTCCAATCGGGAACTTATGTTCACGTTTAGATTATATCAAATGAATTTTGGTATGACAAGAGTAAAGTGTCCCGAATAAGAGGCAGATAGAAAAATATTTTTGTGTCATATAAAAACAGCCCCCGAAAGGGCTGCATATCTTAATAGTTTTCCGTGATTTGCTCTATAAAGGCGTTAAATTCTTTCTTTACGTTGCTCGGCTCAACGATTTTAACCTTGCCAAGCGTTCCGACTACCCAAACAAAAAACGTCTTGCTGACTTGCACGTCCAAAACCGTTTTGAAAAATCCGTCCGTCGTTGTCTGTATGCGCAAATCAGTTCCGAATTTATCATAGACCTCGCTCAAAAGATCGGGAGTAAAGCGTATCGTAACCTTTTCCAATCTGCCGCCGAACATGGATACGACCTGCTTTCTGTATGTATCGGGATCGAAGTTTTTGAACTCTTCTCGTTCTGTACGCGGCTCTTCTTCCGGCTGCACATCTTCCATCTTGTCTATACGATAACGGGAAGTATCTTCATGCTTATCATCGTAACAAAGGAGATAGTAATTGTCCTTGCTCCAAATCATAGCAAGAGGATTGACAACATAGCGTTTCTTGTCAAAATGATAGACTTTTTCCTTTTTCTCATTCAAATGGAAATATAAGAACGAAACCTTTTTGCCCTGCTTGATAGCCGTATCTATCGCGTCAATATTGTAAATAATGCTCGGATTGCCGCTACGCTTCGTTGCGTCCAGAACGATAATGTTTTCCGCGTCCTTGAGATTTTTATGTACGCCTATCGTGGAGTACAACTTACCTATCAGATTTTCTTTCCTCGTTTCTGTCAACTTGGACGCTTTGATTATATCCACCAGCATAGTGATCTCTGCCGTATCGAAAAGCTGATGCTCGGCATAATAGTACCTCGACTTCTTGACAAAAGAGTGAACCTCATAGCCATACTTATTGAGCAAGGCTATATCCGACGGCAAAACCTTTCTTGAAACGGCTATACCGCGTTTTTCAAGTTCGGCTATGATTTCGTTCGTGGAAAGCGCATGATCTTCGTCCGTTGTCTTGGACAAAATCTCATACAACACAAGCAATTTAATAGAGGTGTCCGTATTCTTCGCCATAAGTCAATGTGTCCTATTTAAGAGATACTTACAGTATAGCATATAATCCGAAAATTCACAATGTTTTTGCCGTGATACTCCGTCTTTGGGTATAAATTCTTTCTTTTCTTTGGGAAGAGGCGTCTTTCTCCTTGTTTGGGTATCAGAAAAAGTCTTGCTGTCAAGCAAAAAAACATGGCTTAAACCTCAAAAGGTAAACCTGTACGCCGCCCATATGGTACTGCTTCGCAATATAAAAAATATGATTTCGTCTTCGTGGATAAATACATCAGAAATAATATCCGTTGTGAATACAGTTTATCGCATAGCATAATATAAATCAATGAACAATCGCCTTGAATCATTTTCTCAGAGATGTGCACAATGCTTACATGTCTATTTCCTATAAATTGTATTATTTAATTTATTTCATACCAAATTGCTCAAAATTTTAGTTTAATATTTCTATCAATTATTTTAATTACTTTATTATATCCTTCCAAATTAATATTATCCGTGCCACTTAGTATATTATCCACAATATGTAATTGATTTAACTTACCACTCTCTTTTAATTGTTTTGCAACGAAAACAAACGAATCATTGTTGTATTGCAATTGTATCGCTTCCTTTCTATGAATTACAATTTGAACATCTGGATATTTGATCTCTTTGCATATCATATCTAAGCAAGCATAATCAACCCCCAATAGATACCCTTGAAACACATAATAAGATAATAAATACCTATCTAAAATAACTATTTTGTTCATATTTGGCGCTATATCATCTAAAAAACCTTTCCGATAATCAGCACCAAATAACATAGCAGTTACTAGAGGATCTTCATTAACATATTTACGAGCAAAATCACCCAATTCAGTATAGGTCGGAAATTTAAAAAAAACAACATCATTGCGATATGCGTATTCTTCTTTCAATCGATTAATTATGGTTGACTTGCCTACCTGATGATCTCCATCTATTGCGATTAACATTTAAATCTCCTAATACTATTATTTTTCGCCCCAAAATAGTTGTCCAATTGGTATATCCAAATATTTGTTATTAAATATCCTACAATTGAATGGATCCGGAGAAGAAATATTGCCATAAAATCGCAACGCTCTTAACCTACACCCCCTATTACATATATTATTTGCAGGACAACTATCACAGATTTCATTATGTGCCTCAGGGCAAACAAATTTTTTGTTCTCCATCGTTTCATACTCTGCTAAAACATCTGTAATAGGCTTATTTAAAATATTGCCAATTAAAAACTCGTTGTGCTCCCTAGCTTCGGTGCACGGATAAACATTCCCATCATATTTTATTGCAAGCTCTATCGGATAGCACTGGCATCTCCGCTCGCTAGTAAGCTGCTCTGCTTGCTTCTTATATATCAATTGAACAGTAGATTCGAAGTCTCTATATTCCTGTGACATACCATGCATTTTATTGCTTTTTTTAGAAAAAGCGACCGGTAAAACCAAAACCCTTGAAAACCATGGCATTTGAAACACCGCGATGATATCTTTATAATTATTTTCGTCTATAACTGTTTTTGCTACGATTTTATAACCCAAATCACATAACTGAGTTACATTTTTAATAGTGCAGTCAAACGCTCCTTTTCCCCTACGAAAATCATGTATGTCTTTCAAGCCATCTACAGAAACCTGAAAATCAATTTGAGACTTATTTGTTATTTGAGCAAAATAGTCTACATTAATATCAATTCCATTAGTAAGTATGCCAATATGAACATTATTGCAAATGCAATACTCGATAATATTATAAGCATCGGGGTGTGTAAAAAACTCTCCGCCGCTAAATGAAAAAAAAGAACATCTGTTTTGAATACCAAAATTAACTATTTCTTTGATTTTATCAAAAGAGATAGTTGAAGTATTTTTTTCATTGCGACGAAAACAATGCGTGCAATTTGCATTGCACGCACTTGTTACAAGAACCTTTATTCTCTCAAAATTATATTGCATTTATCTTAATCCGATGTTTCGCCCCTTTCTTTAACTACATGGGCCTTGTTCTTTGCCGGTGCGTGAGGAGCAGAACAAAGATACTGTACGTCTACTTTTTCAGGGGAATCATTCAATACGGACATAAGATGTGCCACAAAGCTTTGATCAACAGTATCGTTTCGCAATTCTTGGTTATTATTCATAATCTACCTCCTTACTGTAATTTTTTTTATTATACCAAAAAAACCACTATTTGTCAACAATATAGACTTTATTTAAATTAATATTTTTACATTAGTTGACGCTCATATAATATCTAGCCAGCAACTTTGCAGTTGCTTCTAATTTAAATCTAAATTTAGTACACCGACAATTGCTATCAGATGCAAATTTTGCTTCTATTGGACAGCCGCCATGACAGATAGGTAAAAACTTACAATCAACACATTTCTTATCGAGTTTTAGGCCAACAAACTGTTGGTACACATCATTTTTATTCAATCCGCTATATACAGATCCTGTAGAATTTTCATCAATTAAATCATCCAGATTACATCTAAACAAATTGCCGTTAGGCCCGATCACAAAACTATGTTCGCTTTTTGCCAAACAAAAACCCTGTAACGCCTTCGGAACAAAACTATCGATTATATTATGAACTCCATTCTCATTTAATACTACACCAGTATCATAAAATAATGCGTTATACTCTTTAGTTTTATAAAACTCAATATGAGTATTATCCCCTCTAAGTGGAGACACAAAGAAGTAAAAGAACTGACTCTTAAGGAAAGGTCTTATGTCATTAATTACCGCTGCCAACTGGTTTACATTATTTTTATCAATATTAAACCGACAAAATACAGAGATATTGTGCTCTATCAATTTCCCAATATATTCCATTGTATGTTTATAACCGTTTAACGTGTGATTAACATAATTTTTCCTTGAATTGTGTTCCTCTTCAATACCATCTATTGTGACATTCACTTTTCTAATATGCCAACTATCAATAGCTGTTTGCAACAAACTGTCGTTAAAGCAAGCAATATTGGTTGTGATTACAGAAGAGAAATTGATATTTAGTAATCTGCATTTAATTTCTTCGCAAATATGCGTGATTGTAGCATGACATAATAACGGTTCTCCTCCATACCAATTAAATTTAATGTTCTCATAATTTGACGCAACAGCCACAATATATTCGACGGTCTTCTCTATCGTCGCCGCTGTCATTGTAAGCTGTCGATTGTTCATCCCAATGCAATATTTACATTGGGCGTTACAATTGGTGGTAGGCAATATAACAAATTTTACAGTCTTCGGAATGCGGGCTGAAATCTTATGCCTATATTGCGCAATCAACGAATATTCGTCTGTTTCTTTTTTTACGAAAAACCCATTACGACGCATCGCATCAAAAAGGCTCGCATCCGAAAAAGTCATTGTTCTTACTTGCTTATATTCTTGCTTATTAAGAATTATAATCGCATCAGTTACGAATGAAAAAGCAACTATTGAATCCACACTGGCTTGTTGAAAATGTGTGTATTTTGAAACAACAAAATCTTTTTCTTTATTACAAGTAAAATACTCGGGGAATGTCGTTTCTATGTCACTATGTTCTCTTAAAACATTCATAGTTGATTATCCCCTCTCATTTTTACAATTGGGCAAACCCCGTCCTTATAAACACACATTGGATCTTTCGTAAACATATTTCCATTGCGAGCTATCGCCGTTGCGCGACAACCCAAGCAAAAATTACCGTATTTGCACGACGTATTTTCAACCTGATTTTCAAGGTCATTAAACATTTTAATTATGGGAGATTCATCCAAAATTGTTTTTAGCGGCGTCTCTAAAATATTACCTATCAACATATCCTTATAAAGCAAAATCGGACACGGACTTACATTACCCCACGGATCAATCCCAATCCATTTTGTTCCCGCGCGACATGAATAACCTCTAATCCATTCTAATATTTTTTTATCATTGCTGATTTTACCAATATGATCAAATAATACGGTCCCGTATAACGGATCGTGAACATTAAACCGTATATTACTATTCGTTGACTGCCAATGATAAATCTTATTGAGTAATGAGTAGTTCTCCTCTTTTGTGATCACAACATCTTTTGATGCGCCACGCCCAACAGGCAATAGTCGTTTAAACGAAAGCGACTTTACTCCTAAAGAAATCAAAGTGTCTACAATTTTCTCAATTTGATCTAAGTTTTGCCTCAAAATTGTGATTTCAACACTAAGCGCAACATCAGTCTTCTGTATAAGTTTTATTGAATTAAGTACATATTCTGGCACAGTTGGATTACCGTAAATTGTTACAGATGAATCTATATCGAACGTCTGACAACTTAAAACAACACCATCAACACCATGATTTGACAACTCTTCAATCTTTTCTTGATTTAAAAGAGTACCATTAGAACATATATAAACCTCATCGCTTATTGTTTTCGCAATCTCAAGATAGCGATAAAAGTTAATGTCTATAATTGGTTCACCGCCAGATAAAAATGTCCGCCTGAAGGTTATTCCATTAAAATTTGCAACCAGTTTCTCGAACATTTCATCCGCAAAAGCATCCCTGATTTCAACTCCAGAATTAGGATAACAATGAATACATTTAAGATTACAAGCATTGTTAATTATCCAAGAAAGTTTTGAAATAGCTTCCATTTTTGCCTCATAGCATGATTATTAAAAATTTTACATAAGAATTATTGTGTTCAATTCCTTACTTCAGGATAATAACATCCTAAAGATAGGAGATATCGAGCTTGTTATATAAAAATATAATCTATGTTTACAACAAAAAACCAAATCATTTTAGAAATTTTCTTGGATCAACAAAATACTTCTTAATAAAGCTTGTTCTCGCTTTTCATCCAGTTTTAATATTCCCATATTCCACTGCATTGCTTTGAAATAAGACCTTGCTTTAATAATTATTTTTGTTAACTCACACAAATTATAATCTTTTGAGTATATGTTACCAGTACTAATATAATTTGAACCATAACATGTCGGACACGCTTCTCTAATCAAACATGATTGACATTTTTCATCTAACAATTCAACAGGAATGCTATCTACAAACTTTATTTCTCCAAGCTTTTTTGCCTTATCTTTGCCTGCGGAAATTGGCATAAAAAACTGGCACGGATAAACATTTCCATCGACATAAAAAGCTTTCATCGCCGTGCCCGTACCACACCATTTTTTTATTTCCTTTTTGTCTTTTTGCGTGCCCAAATGCTCAATAGGAACATTCAGCATCGAGCACGGCTCAATCTCGGGATTGCGCAGATAGTATTCAATTATTTTATTTAACTCACGCTCCAAAATTGCAACGTTATTTTTATCCGACCAATCTATACCAAACGCTAAATTACAATTTACCTTAAATCCTTTTGAATGTGCATATACTATACCATCAAATAAGAATGGTAATGTATCTTGGGAAACCGTCATTTTAATTGCTTGTTGAGGATACTGCTTAATGAAAAAATCAATATCAATTTGATCAAACGAATTTGAACGATTTATGTCTTGCATTAGTTTGTTTCCATCCAAGCTCAATCCGCATATAAAACGCTTATGATTTTTTAACCAATCCTGTATTTCATCATGAATAAGCGTTCCATTGGTTGTCGCAAACATAATCCATTGTTTATCTGGCCAATTCACATTAACATAATCATATATTCTCTTGATGTTATCAAAAGCTAAAAATGGTTCTCCTCCAAACAATTCGATATAAATCTGCCCTTCACATTCTGGCATTTCGCTATCCAAAATAGATCTAGCAATATCAAATGACATTGCAGAATCATTTTTGGAATGTTCATAACAATATACGCAATGCAAATTACATTGCGCAGTTAATGTTAGTGTAATGGATTTGTCGGGTGAAGTATGCATAACTAGTTGTTACCGTAGCAACCTTGAGAGCAATTGCTATCACAAGAAACTTCACAATCATTCCTACAGACCGCAGAACAACCACCATCGCAACCATTATTGCAACTTGCGCTGCAGCCATCAGCCACTCCACCTGAACACAAAAGACAAAAATAATTAATCTTGTCTGCTCCCTCCAACACTAATTCATTAGACGTGATAAGTTTTTTTATCTTACTCAATAGGTTGTCCGAAAGTGTAAACATCTTTATGCCCTCCTAGCTTTTTTATATTATAACACATAAATGCAAAATTTGCAACGTTTTTTGATGAAATCGCTAAATTGTACATGCAAACATTCCTATAAATTACTAATGGAAATATTTGTTTTTTTCGCCATAAATCAATGTGTCCTATTTAAGAGATACTTACAGTATAGCATATAATCGAAAATCTCACAATGTTTTTGCTGTGATACTCCGTTTTTGAGCATAAATGCATTCTTCGTTTTGGGAAGAGCCGTCTTTCTCCTTGTTTGGGTATCAGAAAAAGTCTTGCTGTCAAGCCAAAAAAATATGGCTTAAAAGTCAAAAGGTAAAAACCTGTACGGCAATATTTTTTTACCTAACAACTTTTAAGCGTAAAGACAGCTTGACCGTCTGCGCCTTTTCCCGATGTGCGGTCGGTGTCGAAAGACGATGCGTAGAAAAAAGTTGAAAGAAATTTTTCTAATAGGAAAAAAACTTTCCTATTTGACAATTATTCTACGTTCAAAGATGAAAAACGGAGGTTCAAAATGAAAACTGCGGTAATCTACGCGAGGTATAGCAGCGAACGGCAGACAGAACAGTCCATCGAAGGACAAGTCCGTGTATGCAACGACTACGCCGAACGAAACGGCATCCTGATCGTCAATCAATACGTTGACAGAGCCACAACGGGCACGAACGACAACCGCGAAGCCTTTCAGCAGATGATGAAAGACAGCGACAAAAAAGCTTTCGATTACGTCCTCGTTTACAAGCTCGACAGATTTTCCCGTAACAAGTTCGAAATGGCGATGCACCGAAAGCACTTGAAGGACAACGGGATCAAAATTCTGTCCGCTATGGAAAATATTCCGGACACACCGGAAGGCATCCTTCTTGAATCGCTCCTTGAAGGGTATGAGCACTCAAATGGACATAATAAAAAATTAAATATGGATTGAAGCGGCTTATGCGAACACGCTTATATTATATCTTCTTTATCCGCAAGAAGCAAGCAATTAACGACGGTTTCAAAAAAGCGGCCGCAATAGCGACCGCTTTCCTGTTACCCGTTTTCCGCAAGGCGTTGCCTTTCTCGCAGATGTATGAAATTGTTGTAGATACCGCCACGCTTTAAGAGCTGTTCGTGCGTGCCCTGTTCGGCGATTTTCCCCTCGGACACGACGACAATTTTATCCGCCGCGCGGATGGTGTTCAGCCGGTGCGCGATGACGAGCAAGGTTT
>ERZ1643247.1228-NODE-1228-length-24984-cov-41.559228_pt1 | contig 24984 bp, 23 predicted proteins | sample MGYA00579264_ERZ1643247 | MGnify/ENA primary metagenome ERZ1643247 (study PRJEB29033, sample SAMEA4952262) | chicken gut metagenome | biome: Broiler Chicken; feature: Gastrointestinal Tract; material: Caecum | place: Ireland | collected 2018 | study: Broiler... | reverse complement strand
ACCAGGCGCGCTTGATGTTGTTTTTGATCTCCACGCCGACGGGGCCGTAGTCCCAGGTGTTCCCCATGCCGCCGTAGATCTCGCTGCCGGGGAAGATGATGCCGCGCGTCTTGCAAAGGTTGACGATCTTGTCCATCGTCACCGCATGTTTGTCTGCCATAGCGTAACTCTCCGAAAAATACAAAATTATCCTATCTATTTTACTTTTTTATGGCGGTAAAGTCAAATCTTTTGGCCGTTTGCGCCTATATTTTCAGTTTTTTGAAGGTGAGGGGCGCCAGCGTCATCGCCGCGAGCAGCGTCGCAAAATATGTGCAGAACGAAGACCAATTCCCTTCCGGCAGAGCAAAGTGCAGGATGAGATAGGGGATCGCCGCGATACAGACGGTAATCAGCAGCCGGAAAAGGCGGTGCAGCCACTTTTTCGTGTCCTCAAAGCGGATGAATTTGTCCTCGATGAGCAGGCCGATGGCCGTTGCAAGCGTCATCGCCGAGATCTCGAACATGGACGTCGTGCCGATTCGTTCCCAAAAGAGAAGGGGCAGCGTGCAGACCGCAATGCCGAGGTAGATGTACAGCCGCGCGCCCCGCCATTTGGTATAGATCAGCTGCCACAGCGCGGCGCAGCCCGCCCCGATCAGCAGCCCGCACAGCACGTCCGTCGGGTAATGCACGCCGAAGTACAGCCGCGAGAGCATGACCAAAAGGACGAATACGGCGCACAGAACGGAGGGGAGGGCCCGCCGCAGATACAGCGCGACCGTGCCGAAAAAGCCGCTCGTAGCCGTCGCATGTCCGCTGGGGAAGCTCATGTCCGCGTCGAGGTCGACGGTGGAAACAAAGGGATTGTCGATGTCCACCCGCGTCACGTCCCCGGCGACATAGGGGCGGAGGCGCCGCACGCCGCTCTTGACGGCGGTCGTGATGCAGGAGGCGGAGAGCACCGTGACCAGCGCCTGTTCGCCCAGCCGTTTGGAAAAACAGAGGTAGATGACGGCGATGATCGCCGCGATGATCAGTTCTTCGCCGAGGGCGGTGAAGACGGAAAAAAAGATGTCGAAAAAGGGGCAGCGGATGTGTTCCAGCGCCCGCAGAATGGCAGCGTCCATGTTGGCTCCTTTCGGGTGGATCCGGATGAAAAAATTATAGCATAAAATGCGGCGGCGAGCCAGCGTTTTTTTGCCATTGCCCGTTTTTTGTGCTATAATGTGCGTATGTTATCCGTTTTATTGAAAGAACAGCCGGGTTTTCGGTTTTATTTTGTCCTGTCGGACGGATCCTGCAGCTACGGCGGCGGGCTGCGTGGGGACGGAGAGCTGTATTGCGATCCCGCCTGTCCGCAGAAGGAGCTGATGCTGCGCACGCTGATCAATAAGTGCTTGAACGAATGGATCCCGCTCGTCACGGCGCGGGATGAGTGGGGAGTAGACCTCGCGCGGTTCGGCTTTGTGCGAGAGGGGGATCTGTTCCGTTCTTCCTGGCAGGATCTGCGCCTGCCGCACGACTGCGGGAACGGATGAGCGGAGACGAAGGCATCGGCCGGATGCAGGGAGAACTTTTCGCGCGCGCTTGCAATGTGCGCCGATTTATGGTACAATAGATAAAATCGAACGCTGCGAGGAGACAGACATGCTGAGTGATATCGAGATCGCTAAGAACTGCAAAATGAAGGATATCGGCGAAGTCGCCGCCAAGCTGGGGCTTGCGGAGGCGGACATCGAACGGTACGGCAAATATAAGGCGAAGCTGTCCGTCGACTGCACCAAACGCCGCGGCAAGCTCGTGTTGGTGACGGCCATCAATCCCACCGCTTCCGGCGAGGGGAAAACGACCGTTTCCATCGGTTTGGCAGACGGCATGGCGCGCCTCGGCAAACAGGTCTGCCTCGCCCTGCGCGAGCCTTCGCTCGGGCCGGTATTCGGCATCAAGGGGGGCGCCGCGGGCGGCGGTTACGCGCAGGTGGTGCCTATGGAGGACATCAATCTGCACTTTACCGGTGACCTGCACGCCATCACGGCGGCGAACAATCTGCTCTGCGCCGTGCTCGACAATCACATCTTCCGCGGAAACGCGCTGGATATCGACCCGGAAAAGATCTATTTCCGCCGCTGTCTGGACATGAACGACCGCGCCCTGCGCAACGTCACCGTCGGGCAGAAGGGGGAGGGCTTCGAGCGGGAAGAGCACTTCGAGATCACGGCTGCCTGCGAGGTCATGGCGATCTTGTGCCTCGCGACCTCCGTCGCCGACCTCAAGCGCCGGTTGGGCAACATCATCGTCGGCGAAAACCGCAGGGGCGAATACGTCTATGCGCGCGATCTGCACGTCGAGGGGGCGATGTGCGCCCTCTTGAAGGATGCGATCAAGCCCAATCTCGTGCAGACGCTGGAGGGAACGCCCGCCATCGTGCACGGCGGCCCCTTTGCCAACATCGCGCACGGGTGCAACAGCATCCTCGCGACGCATACGGCGCTCTCCCTCGCCGACTGGGTCGTCACCGAGGCCGGATTCGGCGCCGATCTGGGCGCGGAAAAATTCCTCGATACCAAGTGCCGCGTCGCGGGCATCCAGCCGGACTGCGTCGTCGTCGTGGCGACGGTCAAGGCGCTCAAACTGCACGGCGGGGCGGACAAGGCGGACCTCGCGCAGGAGGACGTCGCCGCGCTCGAGCGCGGGCTGCCCAACCTGTATAAACATATCGAAAATATCCGCGGCGTCTATAATAAGCCCGTCGTCGTCGCGATGAACCGCTTTGCGAGCGACACTCCCGCGGAGATCGAGGCCGTCATGCACGGCGTCGAGCGCGCGGGCGCAAAAGCCGTGTTCACGGACGTGTTCTTAAAGGGCGGCGCAGGCGGCGAGGAGCTGGCCGAGGCCGTCTGTGCGGCGGCACAGGAGGCCAGGCCGCTGCATTATTCGTATGATCTCAACGACCCCATCGAAAAGAAGATCGGGGATATCGTCAAAAATGTGTACGGCGGCGCGGGGGTCGAATTTTCGGACATCGCCAAAGAGAAGATCGCCGAGGCAGAGGCGCGCGGCTACGGCAGGCTGCCCGTCATCATCGCCAAAACGCAGTACTCCCTCTCGGACGACGCCAAGCTGCTCGCGCGGCCGGAGGGCTTTACCCTGCATGTGCGGGACATCATCGTCAAGGGCGGCGCCGAATTCGTCGTCGCGGTCGCGGGGAACATCATGCTCATGCCCGGCCTGGGCGCGCACCCTGCCGCCGAGCACATCGACGTCGATGAAAACGGCGAGATCGTCGGGCTGTCCTGACCCGGCCGAACGCCTCCCCCTTTGAAAAATCCCTCTTACGGAGTCAATCTATATGCCAGACATCAAGACCGAGTTGCCCGAGGCAACCAATTTTATCGAACAGATCATCAACGAGGATATCGCCGCGGGAAAGCTGCGCCCCGAACAGGTGCAGACGCGCTTCCCGCCCGAACCCAACGGCTATCTGCATATCGGGCATGCCAAGAGTATGTTCGTCAACTTCGGCACTGCCCTCAAATACGGCGGTAAGTGCAACCTCTTTTTTGACGACACCAATCCTTCCAAGGAGAAGACGGAATTTGTCGACGCCATCCGCGCGGATATCCGCTGGCTGGGCTACGACTGGGCGCGCGAATGCTACGCTTCCGATTTCTTCGATACGATTTACGAATACGCGGTCCGCCTCATCAAGGAGGGCAAGGCGTTCGTGTGCGACCTTTCCGCCGAGGAGATCAAAAACACCCGCGGAACGCTGACCGAACCGGGAACCGAAAGCCCGTACCGCAACCGCACGCCGGAAGAAAACCTCCGTCTGTTCGAGGAAATGAAGGCGGGGAAATACAAGGACGGGGAAAAGTGCCTGCGCGCAAAGATCGACATGGCTTCCCCCAATGTCAACATGCGCGATCCCGTCATCTATCGTATTTTGCACGCGACGCATCACCGTACGGGCGATAAGTGGTGCATCTACCCGATGTACGACTATGCGCACCCCATCTGCGACTATCTGCAGGGAGTCACGCACTCTCTCTGCACGCTCGAGTTTGAAGATCACCGCCCCCTGTACGACTGGGTCGGCATCTCGCTCGGCTTTGATCCCAAGCCCCGCCAGATCGAGTTTGCGCGCCTGAACATCACCAATACCGTGATGAGCAAGCGCTATCTCAAAAAGTTGGTGGAGGAGGGCAAAGTGCGCGGCTGGGACGACCCGCGCATGCCCACTCTTTCCGGCCTGCGCAACCGCGGCATCCCTGCGGCCGCCGTGCGCGACTTCTGCTCCCGCATCGGCGTCGCAAAGGCGCAGTCTGAATGCGAATATTCTTACTTTGAGGCGTGCGTGCGCGAATATCTCAACGCGCATGCCGAGCGCGCCATGGCGGTGCTCGATCCCGTCAAAGTCACCATCACCGATTACGAGGGGGAGGAGATGCTGGATTTCGATGTCAACCCGACGGACGAAAGTGCCGGCAGGCGCAAGGTCAGGTTCGGCAAGCATCTCTATATCGATGGTTCCGACTTTTCCCTCGATCCCCCTCCCAAATATTTCCGCCTCAAACCGGACGGCTATGTCCGCCTGAAAAATGCGTATATCATCCGCTGCGACGAAGTGGCGCAGAATGAAGACGGCGAGGTCGAAGAGGTGCTGTGTTCGTATGTGCCCGAAAGCCACAGCGGCCACGATACGAGCGGCATCAAGGTCAAGGGCGTCATTCAGTGGGTGAACGCCGACGACTGCGCCGAGGCCGAGGTGCGCCGCTACGAGAGCCTGCTGCGCGATGCCGAATATGCCGGGCAGGATTTTTCCGAGCGCATGAATCCGGACAGCGAAAAGATCGTCGCGGCCAAGGCGGAACCTTACCTCGCGCAGGCAGAGGAGGGGATGGCCTTCCAGCTGCTGCGCACCGGGTATTTCAAAAAATGTACGGAGGGGGGCAAGCTCGTCCTCTCCGAGATCGTATCTTTGAAGGATAATTTCAACAAACCGCGCACGTAAGTCTTTGCAGCGCCAAGGCGGTGCGAAAAGGGCGCCGCCGGCAGATCCGCTCAAATTTTCGTTCGGCGCTTGACAATTTGCCGCGCGGCGGGTATAATGATCAGACAAACGGAGGAAAAGGCGGGAGGTGATGGCTTATCGCATCCAAGATCTGTAAACATTGCGGCATTGCCGTTGAGGAAAGTGCGCTGCGCTGCCCGCACTGCGGGGAAATGGCGGACGGCGATATGGGCGATCTGCTCGCGCGGATGCAGGAATCGGTCACGCGCTGCCGGGATGAACTGTCCGCGCCGCATGAGGTGGCCGTTGCGGCCGAAACGCGCGAGCGGGCCGCTCTCCAGTCCGAGATCGAACAGCTGCGCGGCGAGGTACACATGCTGCAGGGCGAGGTGGAGCGCCTGCGTTCGGAGCAGCAAGCTCTCACACTGCATACGGCGCATGTGCAGCCGGTCGTCTATACACAGCCGTACGAGGCGGAAGGCCCCGTCCGCTACCGGCCCTTTTTCCGCCGCGCCGTCGCGCCCCGCAAAAGGGGACGCAGCCGCAACCGCATCGTCATCGCATCCTTTTCGCTGGCATTGCTTGCTTTGAGCATCGTCTGCTTCTTTTTGCCCTGGGTAAACGGCGATTTTGCGTTTACGGGTTGGGGCGCTTTGACTTATCTGTTCGGTTCCTCTGCGGGCCCGGGTACGGCGTATTCGATCTATCTGAGCCAAGTTGTGGGCATGCGCGTCTTTTCGGCAAACGAGACGGTCTCGAACCTCTGCCGGGCCATCTGTTCCAACCTGCTCCTATACGGAACGCCGCTGTATGCGGCTTCCCTGCTGCTCGGCCTGCCGCTGGCGGCGAGCGTGCCCGGCCGCGTGCGCATCGCGTCGTGGCATCGCTTTTTTGCGTGGCTGTCCTTTGCTTCGGCGGCGCTGCTGTTCGCGATGATCAGCTGGGCGAGCGGGTTTGAAGGGGTGTCTGTATGGTTTTTGGCAGGAGGCATCGCGGATTTCGTGCGCGGCGTTTTGCTCATATTCTACCGCGGCAAGTGGGATTACTGGGGCGGACTTCATAATTAAAGACTTGTGCTCTTCGGCGGCGCGCAACGCATGTTGCGCGCCGCCTTTTCCTGTACGCGAATCTTTTAAAAAGGTAAAAAAGGTTGCATAATTGCCGTGCACGGCGGGCATAATAGGAGGCGTAAGGAGGATCTTGCGATGCAGTTTCATCAGACGAAAACGTTCACCAACCTTGCCCGTTCGTTTGCGGGGGAGAGCCAAGCGGGAATGCGTTACCAGTTGATCGCCAAGCTTGCGACGGCAGAAGAATATCCGGTACTGGCCGATATCGTCCGCACGATCGCGAAGAACGAGACCTACCATGCGAAGAGTTTTTTCGATATGCTCATTCAAAAGGCCGGCAGTTGCGATAACATTCCGCTGGATGCGGGGTATCCCTTCCGCTTCGGCACGCTGACAGAAAATTTTGCCTTTGCCGCCGAAGACGAGCGCGCGGAGTTCGAGGAGGTATACCCTTCTTTCGCCAAACAGGCGCGGGAAGAGGGCTTTGAAGATGCCGCCGCGCTGTTCGAAAGGGTCGCTTCCGTAGAACGGGAGCACGAGATCATATTCCGTTTCCTGCACAAGTCGCTCAAGGACGGCACGCTGTATAAGCGGGATAAGCCCACTCTGTGGATCTGCAGCGAATGCGGTTACCGTGCGACGACGCGCGAGGCGTGGAAGGTGTGCCCGCTTTGCAAGGCGAAGCAGGGATTCGTCGAGATCCCTTTACCCTTTGATCAATAACTATAAGGAGAAAAGAAAATGAGAAACAGCAAAGAACAGAACGAACAGAACAAGAGTGCACAGTCTGCGCAGAACAAATCGGCGCAAAACAAAGCTGCACAGGGCAAGTCGGCACAGGGGAGCACACAGAACAAGAGCACCTCTTCCGCGCAGTCTTCCCGCAGCAGCCGCGCCGCGCAGAACAAGGGGACCAAGTCGTGCAAGTAAAGGGAGGAAAGAAGCGCCCGGTAAGCCCCATGCGCTCTCCCTTTGATGAGAACGGCAGTTACACGGGTACCCCGCAGGATGGCGGAAAGCCCGTGCAGGATGCCGACGATCTGTAAGCGAGAGCCTTCCGTTCAGTTCGGGCGGGAGGAGAATAACGGCGCGGCGCCTTGCGGGCGGCCGCGCCGCTCTTTTTTCTCTCAGCGATCGTGCCGCAGGCGCAGTCATAGAGACTTGCCGGGATATGCGGAAACGGCGCGAGATTTTTCGACATTTTTGCGTAAAGAATCGGAAATCGCGTTGACGCGCGCGCCGTTTGATGGTAAAATAGAGAGAGGAGGGTTGCTATGAAGATCGGAATTTTGACCAGCGGCGGGGATTGCGCCGGGCTCAATGCCGTCATGCGGGCGATTGGCCTGTATGTCTACCGCAATATCAAAAATGCGGAGATCGTCGGTTTTCAGAACGGCTATGTCGGGTTGATCCGCGGCGAATGCGTACCGTTGCGCCGGGAGGATTTTGAGGGACTGCTCGATGTGGGCGGTACGGTACTCGGCACCAACCGCACCCCGTTCAAGCAGATGACCGTTCCTGAAGAGGACGGCGCCACCCGCTTGGACAAGATGTGCGCTAACTATAAAAAATTGGGATTGGACTGCCTGTTCACGCTGGGCGGAGCCGGCACTCACCGCACCGCGGCGCTGCTGTGCGCGGAGGGATGCAACGTCATCGGCCTCCCCAAGACCATCGATAACGACATTTACGGGACGGATTTTACGTTCGGTTTTCATACGGCGGTGGACGTCGCCTCCGAGGCGATCGAGCGCGTCCGCACCACGGCAGACAGCCACGGTCGCACAATCCTCGTCGAGGTGATGGGCAACAAGGCGGGCTGGCTGACCCTGTACGCGGGCATGGCGGGCGGCGCCGACGCCATCCTCTTGCCGGAGATCCCGTTCAATATCGATAAAGTGTGCGAGTGCGTGCAGAACACATACCGGTCCGGCAAGCGCAGCTGTATCATCGCCGTTGCGGAAGGCGCCGTCGTGGATGTGGAGGCGCCCTTTAAGAAGAGGGAGCGCGCCTTCGTGCGGGTAGACCGCGGCGAGGCGACCGTCACCGCGCACCTCGCGGAAGTGATCGGCGAGCGGACCGGCTACGAGACCCGCTCGACCGTGCTCGGCTATATCCAGCGCGGCGGCAATCCCTCTGCTTACGACAAAGTGTTCTGTACCCGCTTGGGAAGCTATGCGGGCAGATTGGCGGCGGAGGGGCGATTCGGCGTGACCGTCGCTCTATGCGGCAGCTCCATCACCTTCAACGCCTTGGCGGACATCGCCGGCCGCTATAAATTGGTCGATCCCGCTTCGGAGATCGTCGCCGCGGCGGAAGGCATCGGCATTTGTCTCGGCCGCTGAGGCCGTCCGGTTTTCGGCAAATATTTCGGGAGGTACGCCTCCCGCCTGAGGACATCGTAATGAAATATTCTGTGATCGATATCAGTTCCAGCAGCATCTCGATGATCGTGGCGGATATGAATGACCGCATCACCGAGATCATCTTCCGCGACCGCGCCAGCCTGACGCTGCTGCATTATCTGGACGGGCACGACCTGTCGCAGCGCGGCATCGACAAATTGGTCGAGGCGGTCTCCGTCATGAAAGACAAGTGTGTCAGCCTCGGGGTGGACGCCGTCTATCTCATCTCCACGGCGGCCCTGCGCGCGGTGGGCAATTTCGAGGAGATCGGCGCGGCCATCCTCAACCGCACGGGCCTGCCCGTCAATGCGGTGGACGGCCAGACAGAGGCCTATTGCGACTTTATCGCCAACCGCTTTTATAACGCCTATGAGAGCGCCGTCTTGCTCGATATCGGCGGGGCGAGCGTCGAGATCTGCGATCTCTCCGCGGATGACCGCTCGGGAATGCAAAGCATCGATTTCGGGATCCTGACTTTGCACAATAAATTTGTGGAAAAGATCCAGCCGGATGCGGAGGAAGCCAAGCGCATCAAAAAATATGTGGCGCGCAAGCTGGACAAGGCCAACGTACCGGGGGAGGGCCGGTTTGCCACCGTCGTCATGGTGGGGGCGGCGGCGCTCGCGCTGTATGACCTGTATGCCGAATATACGGATGCCTCCATTGAAAACGGCGAGCGCAGCATGCAGTATAAAAAGTTCAAAAAGCTGGTCGAACACCTGTTGACCGGCCGCGACCGCTCTAAACTCATTTTGGACGTTGCGCCCGAAAAATTGTATTCGGTCGGCATTGCGGCGGTCATCGCCAAGGCAGTGTTCCGGCGTTTCGGCGCAAAAGAGCTGCTCGTGAGCGACCGCGGCGTCAAGGAAGGGTACTTGCAGCTGGTGACCGAGGGCAAGGCGAGCGCCTCTTACTACGATTTTGCAAAGGAAGAGGCGGTCATTCTCCCGACCAAAGAAGCGGAAGGCCTGCCGGAAAAAGGTGCGGACAAGGGCGTCTCTTCGAAGGGGCAGGCTGCCGTTCAGGCGGCCAAAAAGCTTTCAGCAAAGAGCGGGGGAGATGCTGCGAAGCGGCGGGGAAGGCCGCCCAAAGAGGGAAAAGATGCCGCCAAGCGGCGCGGCAGACCACCGAAAAAGGGAAAAGAAAAAGTTGAAAAGAGTGCGGAAAACACGGCGGCAAGCAAGGAGAGTACGCAAGAGTGAAACAGCAGACATCTTTAGAGAAGGCAAAAAAGCGCTTTATGCGCGGTATTTACGTCAATCGGGAGTATTCCTGGCTGCTCTTTAACAAGCGGGTACTCGATCAGGCAACGGATCTGACCAACCCGCTGCTCGAGCGGTGCAAGTTTTTGTCGATCTTCGCCTCCAATCTGGACGAATTTTTCATGGTGCGCGTGGGCAGCCTCTATAACGAGAGCCTGACCGACCCCAACGTAAAGGAGAATAAGACGGGCCTGACCCCTGCCAAGCAGCTGGAGGGGATCATGCCCGTCGTGCGGCGGCATTATCAGAACCGCATCTCCGCGTACATAAAGCTGCGCGGCGAGCTGAACAAGGCGGGCGTGCGCATCCTCAAAGCGTCCGAACTGACTCCCCGCCAAAGCGAGGAGTGCAAGAGCTATTTCCTCGCGCACGTGCTGCCGCTGCTCTCCATGATGGTCCTGGATGCCAAGCATCCGATGATGCAGTTTGAAAACCGCAAGCACTACATGATCTACGACCTCGAGCGCGAGGGGAGGCGGATGATCGGCGTGATGTATCTCAATCCCGCCGCAGACCGCCTGTACCGCATCGGCTACGGCAAAAAGGTCAAGTTGGTGCCCGTCGAAGAGATGCTCAAGGCGTTCGGCCACCTCGGCTTCATGGGCTATACGGTGCGAGGGCGCATGCTCATGCGCGTCACCCGCAATGCGGATGTCGATACCCGCGTGGACGACAACGACGTGGAGCACGACTTTTCTGAATTTATGAAGAAAAAGATCGAGTCGCGCGCGCGGATGGGGGTGGTGCGCCTCGAAGTGGACGACGAAAACTCGCCGCTCAAAGATTTTGTGCTGCGCCTGCTCAAGCTGGATCCTTCCTATTGCTTCGAGGATCCGCACTTTTTCGATTATAAATTTATGTTTTCGCTGGGCAATTACTTCCCGCCGGAAGAGGCTGCGCAGCTGCGCTATCCTCCCTTTAAGGGAGCGATCGACGGGGAGATCGCCGATGCGCCCTCTCTGATCGATTACATCGGGCAGAAAAATATTTTTCTGTCTTACCCGTATGACAGCATGACGCCCGTCGTCGACCTGCTCGACGAGTGCGCCAAGGACAAGCGCGTGCTCTCCATCAAGATCACCATCTATCGTCTCGCCAACCATTCGCGCATCGTCGATGCCCTCTGCCGCGCCTGCGAGCGTGGCAAGCAGGTCACCGTCGTCATCGAGCTGATGGCGCGCTTCGACGAAGAGAACAACATGCACTTTGCGAGCAAGCTGCAGGAGGCGGGCTGTACCATCATATACGGAATGGAGAACTACAAGGTTCATTCCAAAATTATCTCCATCGTCCTCAAAGAAGGGGAGGACATCCGCTACATTACCCACCTCGGCACGGGCAATTACAACGAGTCCACGTCCAAGCAGTATACCGATCTGAACGTCATCACGGCAGATACCGAGATCGGCGAGGATGCGGTCGCATTTTTCCGTAATATCGCAATCTGTAATACGGATTTTCACTATAAAAAGCTGCTCGTCGCGCCGGAAACGCTCAAGCCCGGCATCATCGCCCTCATCGATCGGGAGATCGAAAAGGCGAAGAGCGGCGGGGAGGGGAAGATCCTTGCCAAGATGAACAGCCTGACGGATAAGCCGATCATCGATAAGTTGGTCGAGGCGAGCCAGGCGGGCGTACAGATCCAGCTGATCGTGCGCGGCATCTGCTGCCTGCTGCCCGGCGTGCCCGGAAAAACGGAGAATATCCGCGTCATTTCCATAGTCGGCCGCTTCCTCGAGCACTCGCGCGTGTATTGTTTCGGCGGGGAGGAGGACCGCATCCTGTACATCTCCAGTGCGGATCTCATGACCCGCAATACCGATAAGCGCGTCGAGATCGCCGCCCCTGTCCTCGATAAGGAGATCGAGCGCAAGATCTACGACTTTTTGCAGACGATGCTCGCCGATAACGTCAAGGCGCGCAAACTGTGCCCGGACGGAAAGTACCGCCCCGTCGAGACGCTCGGCCCCGCGCTGGATGCGCAGAATTCCTTTATCAAGGCCTGAACGGCGCAAAAGAGGAGCATGCGCCGAAAGGAACACGGATTTGTGAAAAAATTTGTTAAATTTTGTCGGCTTGTTGACAAATAAACCGGGGCAGAGTATAATATAGATAACTTCGCGCGGCAAAACCGCAGCAAAACAGGAGGTTTCTTATTATGGCAAAGAGCGGTAAGGGGTATTTGAACCTCGGGCTGATTTGGCTCATCAATGTGATTCTCGCGATCATCCCTGTCACGAGCTGGCTCTTAGGCGGGATTACCCGTATCATGCGCGGACACTGGATCATGGGGTTGTTGCAGCTGTTGTTTATCGGTGAAATCGTCTTTTGGATCGTCGACATGGTCACGGTCATCATCTCCGGAGATCTGCGCGTCTTTGCGTAAGCGTTTGCCGGGCGCGAAGTTTGCCGAAAATATTTGACAAATTTCCGCCGAACGCATATAATTAAATCGTCAGATCCGAACGGGCGCCGTGGGTAAGACAAATTACTCGCGGCGCTTTTGTATAGCGGCGCCGGCCCGGCGGAAGGGGCAGTCTTATGAACGGAAAGCAGAAAGGAGAAAGCGAATCGAAATGAAAGTCCCCGAAATGTTCGGCGAGAACGTCTTCAATATGCAGGTCATGCAGGAGCGTCTGCCGAAGGAAGTGTTCAAGTCGCTCAAAAAGACGATCGACGAGGATCGTCCGCTGGATGCGGGCGTGGCGGCGGTCGTCGCCAACGCAATGAAAGATTGGGCCGTCGAAAAGGGCGCCACGCACTTTACCCACTGGTTCCAGCCCATGACCGGCGTCACGGCGGAAAAGCACGACAGCTTCATTACCCCCGTCGGTGGCGGCAAAGTCATCATGGAGTTTTCGGGCAAGGAGCTGGTCGTCGGCGAGACGGACGCATCCTCCTTCCCCAGCGGCGGCGTGCGAGCCATCTTTGAAGCGCGCGGCTATACCGCCTGGGATCCGACTTCTTACGCCTTTATTAAGGACGGTACGCTGTGCATCCCCACCGTTTTCCTCTCGTACAGCGGCGAAGTGCTGGATAAAAAGACGCCGCTCTTAAAGAGCATGCGCGCCCTCAACCGCGAGGCCCTGCGCATCCTGCGCCTGTTCGGCAATATGTCCGTCAAGCGCGTGTATCCCACCGTCGGCGCGGAGCAGGAGTATTTTCTCATCGACCGCAAGATGTACGACGCGCGCAAGGACCTCGTCTTTTCCGGCCGCACCCTCTTTGGGGCAAAGCCGCCGAAGGGACAGGAGCTGGAGGATCATTACTTCGGGCCCATCAAGTCGCGCGTGGTCGCATTTATGCAGGATCTCGATCAGGAATTGTGGAAACTCGGCATCCTCGCCAAGACCCGCCACAACGAGGTCGCGCCCGGCCAGCATGAATTGGCGCCCATCTTCACCATCACCAACGTCGCTTCCGACCAGAATCAGCTGATGATGGAGACGATGAAAAAGGTCGCCGGTAAACACGGGCTGTACTGTCTGCTGCACGAAAAGCCGTTTGCGGGAGTCAACGGCTCGGGCAAGCACAACAACTGGTCGATGAGCACGGATACGGGCCTGAACCTGCTCGATCCCGGCACGACCCCCGCCGAAAACGGCCAGTTTATGCTCTTCCTCGCCGCCGTCGTACAGGCGGTGGACAACTACCAAGATCTGCTGCGCCTGACCGTGGCGAGCGCGGGCAACGATCACCGCCTGGGCGCGAACGAGGCGCCTCCCGCCATCGTGTCGGTGTACCTCGGCGAGGAGCTGGAGGCAGTCATCGAGGCGCTGGAAAACGACCGCAAGTACGAGAGCAGGGGCCGCCAGGTCATGCAGCTGGGGGTAGATACTCTCCCCGAACTGCCCAAGGACACCACCGACCGCAACCGCACTTCTCCGTTTGCCTTTACAGGCAATAAATTCGAGTTCCGCATGCTGGGGGCGACATTCTCCATCGCGGGGCCGAACATCATCATCAACACGATCGTCGCGGACACGCTGCGCCAGTTTGCGGATGAACTGGAAAAGGCGAGCGATTTTACGGGGGCGCTGCACGACTTGGTCGCGCGCACTTTCCGCGAGCACGGCCGCATTTTGTTCAACGGCAACAATTATTCGGAGGAATGGGCGGAGGAAGCCGAGCGGCGCGGGCTTTTGAACCTGCGCACCTGTGCCGATGCGCTGCCCCGCTTTGCCGACAAGAAGAATATCGAGCTGTTCGAGCGCATGGGCGTGTTTACGGCGCGCGAGGTGCATTCGCGCATGGAGATCATGCTGGAAAATTACTCCAAGGTTCTCACGATCGAGGGCCTCACCATGATCGAGATGGCCAAAAAGGATATCTATCCCGCCGTCAATGCCTATCTGTCCGATCTCTGCGCGGCGGCATACCGCAAGGCGGAGATGGGGGCGCCCGTCAACGCGGATAAAGCGGCGATCGCCCGCCTTTCGGAGGACAACGAGGGGCTGTACTTTGCGGCGGAAGAGGTGGAAAAGCTGCTCGCCGCGGCAAAGGAAGCGGGCGACGCGGAACAGACGGCGCGCTTCTTTGCGGACAACGTCATCCCCGCCATGCAGAAGCTGCGCGCCTTTGCGGACGATATGGAGCAGAACACCTCCAAAAAGTATTGGCCTTTCCCGACCTACGGGGATATTTTGTTCAGCGTGTAGGGGGATTCGCCAAAAAATGCGCCGTCAGACCGGCGCATTTTTTGGATGGGGAAGGAAACGGTTTCCCTCTCGGCAGCGCGCACGGGAGCATACGCTTTTAAGAGGGCGCGCTGCTTGCATCCTTCGTGGGCCGCGGTATCGGCCAATAGAGCCGCTGCGCAAAGTTTGCTTTTATTGGCGCGGATTCCCTTCAAAAAGTTTCCGGCGGTCAAACTTTATTTGCGGACGGGAGGGGAAACTTGCTGTCCGCTCAGCGCGGCAGACAGGTTTCCTTTTTGGCGGCATTTTAAGGACTCGCCCGTAAAAAATCGCGGACGTTCCCGGAAAAGATGCCTGCGCGGAAGAGGGCGCGGATGCGCGCGGCCGATGTGCGATCAATTTTCCTTATACCTGCCATTCAAAAGATTGAAGGCCGGATTTTCGGCGGCGCGCTTGACGGCGCGCCGCCGTTCGCTTTATAATAGAAGCAGGAGAGTTCGATTGCGTCCGGTATTTTGCGGGGTTTGGAAATGTGTTTCGGCGGGAAAGAAAGCTCCGTTTTGCGAAAAAATTGCAGAATGGAGGCGATTATCGCTTTGCACCGAGACAAAAAAAGAGTATAATAGTATGGGTCAGAGTGTTTTCGGAAACGGGCGCTCTGCAACGGAACTATGATTCGCGGAGAGGACGCACACTATGTTAGCATCGATTGTCGGCATCAACTGGGGTGACGAAGGAAAGGGCAGGATGGTAGACCTGCTCTCGAAAGATTACGATATCGTCTGCCGCTACCAGGGCGGCAACAACGCGGGGCACACCGTCATCAACGAGCGCGGCAAGTTTATTTTGAACTTGCTCCCTTCGGGTATTTTGCGCGAAGGGGTCGTCTGCGTGATGGGGCCGGGCATGGTCATCGATATCTGCCATTTGGCGGGGGAGATCGCCCGCCTGCGCGAGGCGGGAATCGCCATTTCGCCCGAAAATCTGAAAATTTCTGACCGCGCGGTCATCACGATGCCCTATCATGTCCAGCAGGACTGCCTGGAAGAGGCGCGTCTCGCCGACAAAAAGTTCGGGTCGACCCGGAGAGGGATCGCTTTCGTATATGCGGATAAGTACCAGAAAAAGGCATTCCGCATGGGTGAACTGCTCAATCCCGAGCGCCTGAAAAAGCGCCTGCCCGATATCGTGGAGTGGAAAAATCTGACCATCGTCAATGCCTACGGCGCCGAACCGATCAAGGTAGAGGACATGGAGGCTTACTTCGATACGTACGGCGCGCCGCTCAGAGATTACATCTGCGATGTCGGCCTGTATCTGAATGAAGCGAACGCGGCCGGCAAAAAGATCTTGTTGGAGGCACAGCTGGGCGCCCTGCGCGACCTCGATTACGGCATCTACCCGTATACATCCTCTTCCAACAATATTGCGGCATACGGCCCCATCGGGGCAGGCGTGCCCAATTTGAAGCTTGACAAGACCATTGGCATCATGAAGGCGTATTCTTCCTGCGTGGGCGAGGGCCCCTTTACCGCCGAATATTTCGGCGAAAAGGCGGAAAAGCTGCGCGCCGCGGGCGGAGAGTACGGCGCTGCGACCGGCCGGCCGCGGCGCGTCGGACCCTTCGATGCCGTCGCATCCAAATACGGTATCCGCTGCCAGGGCGCGGATGAGGTCGCCCTGACGAAGCTGGATATCCTTTCCGGGCACGAAGAGCTGGAGATCTGCACCGGCTACGAGCTGGACGGAAAGGTGCTCAAGGAGTTCCCGTTCACCGATGTTTTGGACGACTGCAAGCCCGTCTTTGAAAAGGTGAAGGGCTGGAACTGCGATATCTCGCACTGCCGCAAGGCGGAAGACCTCCCGCGCGAGGCCCTTGACTATATCCGCCTGCTCGAAAAGCTTTGCGACTGTAAGATCCGCTACGTCTCGGTCGGAGCGGAACGGGATGCCTATATCGAACTGTAAACGGTCCGCGCTCTGAGCGCGGCGACAAGAGAATACGGAAGAAGCCCCGCGGCCGCGGACTCCGCAAGCGGGGCTTTTTGTATGCGAAAATAGATTCCGGAGGCGGAAATGCGCAGAAAGTTTGTTAAAATGCACGGGGCAGGCAATGACTATATCTATTTTGACTGCCTGCAAGAAGATATTGCGGATAAGGGCGGTGTGGCCCTCCGCTTGTCCGATCGTCACAAGGGGATCGGCGGAGACGGAGCGGTGTTTATCTGCCCGAGCAAAGTCGCCGACGCGCGCATGCGCATGTTCAATGCCGACGGCAGCGAGGGGAATATGTGCGGCAACGCCATTCGCTGTGTAGCGAAGTACCTCTATGACAGCGGCATCGTCTCCGAGGAGGAGATGCGCATCGAGACCAAGAGCGGCATCAAGAGCCTGCACTGCTGTGCGGAAGGGGGAAAGGTGCGCTCGGTGCGCGTGGATATGGGCCCCGCCTCCTTCGATCCCGCCGCACTGCCCGTCCTTCTCGAAGGGGAGGTCATCGGCCGCACGGTGTCCGTCGCAGGTGGGCAATATGCGATCACCTGCGTTTCGATGGGCAATCCGCACTGCGTCCTCTTTACCGATCCGGACTCCGTCGACATCGAAAAAGTCGGCCCGAAGTTTGAGTGCGACCCCCTCTTTCCCGAGCGCGTCAATACGGAATTTGTCTCCGTCATCGGCAAAAATGCGCTGAAAATGCGCGTCTGGGAGCGGGGCAGCGGCGAGACGCTGGCCTGCGGGACGGGCGCGTGCGCGGCGGCCGCGGCGGCGTGTGCCTGCGGGCTGTGCGAGCGCGGCGAGGATATCACTGTGCAGCTGCGCGGCGGTACTTTGGTCATCCGCGTGGGCGAAACGGTTTCCATGACGGGCGAGGCGGTGCTCGTATTCACCGGCGAAGTGGAGATCTGAAAAAAGTTTTCGGCAAGAGTGAACCAAGGAGGGGCATTATGAAATACATATTCGTGACGGGCGGCGTCGTTTCCGGTTTGGGCAAGGGCATCACGGCGGCGAGCCTCGGCAGGCTTTTGAAGGCGCGCGGCTATAAAGTCGCCTCGCAGAAGCTGGATCCGTACATCAACATCGATCCGGGCACCATGAGCCCGTACCAGCACGGAGAAGTGTTCGTCACCGATGACGGCGCGGAGACCGACCTCGATCTCGGCCATTACGAGCGCTTCATCGACGAAAATCTGAACAAGTTCTCCAACCTCACGACGGGTAAAGTGTACTGGAATGTGCTCAATAAAGAGCGCAACGGCGAATATCTCGGCCAGACGGTGCAGGTCATCCCGCACATCACGGGCGAGATCAAGTCCTTCATCTACAGTGTCGGCGAGCAGAGCGGCGCGGACGTAGTCATCACCGAGATCGGCGGCACCATCGGCGACATCGAGAGCCAGCCCTTCATCGAGGCGATCCGCCAAGTCTCCATGGAAGCGGGCCGCGGCAACTGCTGTTTTATCCACGTCACCCTCGTGCCGTATATCTCCGGTTCCTGTGAATTCAAGTCCAAGCCCACCCAGCATTCCGTCAAAGAACTGCAGGGCATGGGCATCGCGCCGGACGTCATCGTCACCCGCGTGGACGCTCCGCTGCCCGAGGACATCAAGAAGAAGATCGCTATGTTCTGCAACGTGGGGGAGGACTGCGTCATCGAAAACCGCACCCTGCCTCTCCTGTACGAGGCGCCCGTCATGCTCGAGAGGGAGGGGCTTTCCTCCACCGTCTGCCGCATCCTCGGGCTGCCGGCGGGCAGCATCGACCTGTCCGACTGGAACGCGATGCTCGGCCGCGCCCGCATGTGCGAGGAGAGCGTGCACATCGCCTTGGTCGGCAAGTATGTGCAGCTGCACGACGCCTATCTTTCCGTCGCAGAGGCGCTGACCCACGCGGGATTTGAAAATGCCGTCAAGGTGGAGATCGAGTGGGTGGACAGCGAGGTCCTCTCTGCGGATAATGCAGCGCGCATCCTCGAGGGGGTGGACGGCATCCTCGTGCCGGGCGGCTTCGGCGGGCGCGGCATCGAGGGGAAGATCGCTGCGGCGCGCTATGCGCGCGAAAGGGGTATCCCGTACCTCGGCATCTGTCTCGGCATGCAGGTCGCCGTCATCGAGTTCGCGCGCAGCGTGCTCGGCTATGCGGATGCCAATTCCTCCGAGTTTGATGCGGACGGCGCCCATTCGGTCATCGACATCATGCCCGACCAGCGCGGCGTCAAGATGGGCGGCACCATGCGTTTGGGCGCCTATCCCTGCCACATCGCGGAGGGGAGCGTGCTCGAAAAGGCTTACGGCCGCACGGACATTTCCGAGCGCCACCGCCACCGCTTCGAGTTCAACAACGATTACCGCGACGCCTTTGAAAAGGCGGGCATGCGCATCGGGGGCACCTCGCCGGACGGCAAGCTGGTCGAGGCGGTCGAGCTGCCCGATCATCCCTTCTATGTGGGCGTGCAGTTTCATCCCGAATTTAAGTCCCGTCCCAATGCGGCGCACCCGCTCTTCCGCGCCTTCGTGCGTGCGGCGCGCATGCGCGCGGCGGAGAAGAATCCTTTGCTGCGCGACTGAGCGGCGGGGCAATCAAATCCTAAGCGGGGTGCCGGGCGCACCCTGCCGTACGCAGGAGAGGTCATCATGAAATTCAATGCAAATTATCAAAAATTAAAGGAAAGTTATCTCTTTTCGGATATCGCGCACCGCGTGAACGCCTATACGGCGGCGCATCCCGATCAAAAAGTGCTGCGCATGGGCATCGGAGACGTTACGCTGCCGCTCGCGCCCGCCGTCATCGCGGCGATGGAAAAGGCGGTCGCCGAGATGGGCAAAAAGGAGACCTTCCGCGGCTACGGCCCCGAGCAGGGCTACGACTTCCTGCGCGAGGCGATCCGCGCCGACTATGCGGCGCGCGGCATCAGCCTGGCGGCGGACGAGATCTTCATTTCCGACGGCGCCAAGAGCGATGTGGGCAATATCCTCGATCTGTTCGATGCGGACAATACCGTGCTCGTGCCCGATCCCGTGTACCCCGTATATGTGGACACCAACGTGATGGCGGGCCGCCGTATCCTCTTTGCGGACGCGACGCGCGCAAACGGATTTTTGCCCATGCCCGATCCGAAGACGGAAGCGGACATCATCTATATCTGCTCTCCCAACAACCCGACGGGCGCGGCGTATTCGGTCGAACAGCTGCAGGCGTGGGTCGATTACGCCAATGCGCGCGGCGCTGTCATCCTGTACGACGCCGCGTACGAGCGCTTTGTCGCGGGCGAGGGTCTCGCGCGCAGCATCTTCGAGACAAAGGGCGCCGAGGGCTGCGCCATCGAGTTCTGCTCCCTCTCCAAGACGGCGGGCTTTACGGGTACCCGCTGCGGGTATACGGTTGTGCCGCACGCGCTGGTGCGCGGCGGCGTGCACTGCAACAAGCTTTGGCTGCGCCGCCAGACGACCAAGTTCAACGGCGTCTCCTACATCGTGCAGCGCGGCGCGGAGGCCGTGTTCACCGAGGAGGGCAAAAAACAGATCGAGGCCAACCTCGCCGTCTACCGCCGCAATGCGCGGCGCCTCTCCTCCTGCCTCGACGAGCTGGGCATCTTCTACACGGGCGGAAAAAATTCGCCCTACCTCTGGCTGGAATGCCCCGGCTTTACGGACAGCTGGAAGTTTTTCGACTATTTGTTGGAAGAGGCGAACGTCGTCGGCACGCCGGGCAGCGGATTCGGCAAGAACGGCGAAGGATTCTTCCGCCTCACCGCGTTCGCGAGCGAGGAGGCGACGGAAGAGGCGGCCGAGCGTATCCGCAGACTTCTGCGCAGATGATCGGGCGGCGGCCGCGCGCTGGTTGCGGCGCAAAAGGCGCCGCCAAAGCAAGGAACGAAGACAGAAGGGCGGCCTTTGCCGCACCATAGCATAGCCAATAGCCATAGAAAAGGGGAACCGCCCGCAAAGCAAAAGCTTTGCGGGCGGTTCTTTTCGGTCTTTTCTATGGAAACGGAGTGGTCATAGGAGAGTGAGCGCCTGCGCGAGGAGAGCCCCCTCCCGCAGTTGTTCGCGCAGCACGTCGAACCAGGGCGCCAGTATCTCGCGCCCGAAGTGGTTGATCGCAGTGCCGACCAAAAGCGCGCCGACGATGCAGATGATGTCTGCGAGCTTGAGGCGGAAGGAGCGGCGGTAGACAAAATAGACGATCGTCCCGGTAACGAGGATGATGGTATAGGCCATTGCGAGTTCGAAGGGGGAGTCAGTGCCGATGAAGAGGACCGTGCACAGCATACAGGCGGGGATGAACGTGCGGTAGCCGAACCAGCTGTCCGAAACCTGCCCGATGTCTTCCGCCTTTTGCCGGCGCGCCGTCCAAAAGAGCCCGAAGTACGCGGCAATCGCAAACGCGGCGCCCAGCGCGTAGATGAAGGGCGCTTCCGCCCATCCGCCGCCCGTGCCGCAGATGCGGAGAGAAAAGTCCACGAACAGGCAGATGAGGGGGGAATAGCTTAAAAAGTTGATCGGGGCCGTCCAGTTGATGCTGACTCCGTACAGGCTGTCGAGTCCGAATATTTCCAGCCACAGGAAGGGCAGGGTCAGCACAAAGATCCATACGAGCATGAACACGATGCCGTCGAACAGGGTGTTGGCGCGGGTAAACAGGAAGGCGTTGATGCCGAACAGCCCGATGCCGACGGGCAGGGAGGCCGCGAACAGGATGCCGTACTGCCCGAGTTCGAAGAGGTTCTCGCTCGCCGCGATGACGGTGAAGCCCGCCCAGTAAGAGACGGTATAGGGGACAAAGATGAGGACCAGTCCGCCCAGCACGCGCACGAGGGCGAGCACATCGCGTCGGATGGGCAGCGAGTACCATAGGTCGGCGCTGCGCCGGCCCATGCGGTAGAGGAACTGCATCGGGGGGACGATCAGGCAGAGGACACCCAAGATGGCGGCGGGCACCTCGGTGAGAGGGGACATCGGCTGCGGTCCGACTGGGTCGCCGAAGGTGTTGTAGCTATTTCCGGAAATAAAGGTCGAGTTCAGCGCGATGATGACGAACAGCGCCGCCGCGATGGCGGTAAAGATGCACAGCGGCAGCAGGATCCGCTTCAGTTCGTAGAGCATGGCCTTTTTCATTGCAGGTACCCCCTTGCCTTGACTTCGCACAGGAACAGCTCTTCGAAGTCGACGGCGATCTCCTCCACGAACAGCGGGGAGAGCGCTTCGACTTTGTGCAGGATCTCGTCGCGGTCGCCGCGCGCAACGAAGCGCGCCACCCGCCCTTCCGCCTCGAAGGAAAGCAGTTCGAAGGGGAAGTCCTCTCGCCGCGGTTCGCGGTCGAGGGCGACCTGGAATTTGTGTACGCTGTCCAGCGTGCCGCGGATGTCCCCCGCCGCGGCGACCGTGCCGCCGTCCAGCAGGGCGAACTCGGAGCAGATATCCTCCAGCTCGCGCAGGGAGTGGGAGGAGATGACCACCGTGCTGCCCGTCTCTTCCTGCAGACGGATGAGCCCGCGCTTGAATTCCAGCCGCGCCAGCGGGTCCAATCCGTCAAATGCCTCGTCCAGCAGCAGGCATCTGGGGCGGCAGGCGAGGGCGATCGCCACGAACAGCTGGCGCTTCATGCCTTTGGAAAAGGTGCGCACGGGCGCCCTGCGCGCCAGATGAAATTTTTCTTCGTATTCCTCGTACCGCGCGAGGTCGATGGGGTAAAAGGCGGAGTACAGAGCCAGCAGCTTTGCCGCCGTCGTGTCCGCGGCATAATAGGGCTCGTCGGGCAGCAGGAACAGTTCCCGCTTTTTGCGCGCGTTGTCGAAGATCTCTTCTCCGTCAAAGCGGATGCTGCCCGCGTCCGCGCGCAGCACGCCCGCCAGCAGCCGCAGCAGCGTCGACTTGCCCGCGCCGTTGATGCCGACCAGGCCGAGGATGTTCTCGTCCCGGACGGTCAGCGAGACGCCGCCGAGCACCTCTTTCTTCCCGTACGATTTGTGCAGATTTTCGATCTCGATCATTCATTCCCTCCTTCGGGGCCGGATGCTCCTCCCGGCGTTCCGTCCTCTGTTTCTTCGCCGAATATTTCTTCGACGAGTGCGTGTACGTCGTCTGCAGACAGTCCCGCGCGCCGCATCGCGCGCAGCTGCCGCCGCGCTTCCTCCCGCGCGTGTTCGTCCGCATCCGCAATGCGGTGGACGAAGGCTCCCTTTTTGGGGATGGTGCGGATGAGGCCCTGCTTTTCGAGCGCGGCAAAGGCGCGCTCGACGGTGTTGGGGTTGATGCCCAGCTTTGCCGCCAAGGCGCGGCAGGAGGGGAGCTTTTCTCCCTCGCGCAGCACGCCGAGCCGTATGAAGCGCGCGTATTCCTCCACGATCTCCTCGTAGATGCTCTTTTTTCCGCTCAGCTTGACCTCCATGTGTCGTCCTCTCTGCATTATCTGTACTATCTGTATCAACTGTATTATATCATGGCGCCGGAGGATTGTCAATCCCTTTTTGCAAGTTTTTTGTTTTTCCGAGAGCGCGGCGCGGCAGAGGAGCAGAAAATGTGCCGAAAGGTTATTGAAATTTCTGCGCAGATGTGGTATAATGACTGCATGGTTCGATTCAACGAAAGGATGCCGCGCGAGCGCGCGCGCGGGATGAATGCCGTCGTCCTCGCCTTTGTGGGAGATGCGGTGTGGTCGCTGTACGTGCGCGAGGGGCTGGTGTTTTCCGCCGACTATAAGACGGGCATGCTGCAGAAGCTGGCATCTGCGCGCGTATCGGCAAAGGGACAGGCGGCGCTCGCCGAGGGGATGCTCGAAAAGCTGACCGAGGAGGAGAGGGAGATCTTTCTGCGCGGCCGCAATGCCAAAAAGCCGACCAAAAGCAAGAGCGCGTCCGTCGCCGAATACAATATTTCCACCGGGTTCGAAGCGGTCATCGGGTTCCTGTATCTCGTCGGGGACTATGCGCGCATCGACGAACTGTTTGCGGGAGAAATGCTATGAAGATCGAAGGGAGAAACGCCGTCCTGGAACTGCTCAAGACGGACAGGGAGATCGATAAACTTTTAATGCAGAAGGGCGCGGAGGGGAGCGCCGGCCGCATCTTTGCGATGGCGCGGCAGAAAAATATCCGCGTGCAGTTTGCGGACGTGCGCGCGCTCGACCGCGAGAGCGAGACGGGGCGTCACCAGGGCGTCATCGCCTATGTTTCCGAATATGAATACGCAGACCTCGACGCGCTGCTCGCCCCCAAGGCGGGCGGGCGCATGGTCATCGTCTGTGACGGCGTGGAGGATGTGCACAATTTGGGCAGCATCTTGCGCGTCGCCGAATGCGCCGGGGCGGACGGCGTCGTCATCCCCAAAAACAAGAGCGCACAGGTGACGGGTGCCGTCGTGCGCATCAGCGAGGGCGCGGCCAATCACGTGCGGGTGGCGCGGGTGCCGGGCATCAATTATGCCGTCGAACAGCTGCAAAAGGCGGGCTTTTGGGTATACGGCCTGGAGGCGGACGGGGAAGATCTTTATTCCGCCGATCTGACGGGGGATATCGCGCTGGTCGTCGGGGGCGAGGACAGCGGCATTGCACCGCTCACCCGCAAAAAGTGCGATAAGCTCCTGTCTCTGCCGCTGTATGGAAAAGTCAATTCGCTCAACGCCTCCGTCGCGCTGGGCATCGCCGCCTACGAGGCGGTGCGGCAGCGGCGATGAGGTCGGACGAGAGCCTCGCCCTCGCCGCGCAGGAGGGCGATAAGACCGCTGCCGAAGAACTGCTGCGCCGCTATAAAAATACCGTGCGGGGCGTCGCCCGCTCCTTTTTCCTCGCGGGGGGAGATGCGGAGGACCTCGTGCAGGAGGGAATGATCGGGCTGTACCGCGCCGTCACCGATTATAGGGCGGGCGGGCTCAGCTTCAAAAATTTTGCCTATCTGTGCATTCAGCGCCGCATCATCGGCGCCGTGCGCAGTGCGGCGCGGCAGAAGTACGCGCCGCTCAACCGTTCCGTGCCGCTCCCGCCCGAAAACGAGGCGGAACCGGCCCTGTACGCGGCCGAGGATCCGGAGGCGCTGCTCATCGGGGACGAGGAGCGCAGCGAGTTTTTCGCCAGGCTGCGCGGGGCGCTTTCCCCCTTCGAGTACCGCGCGCTCACGCTGTACATAGAGGGGCTGAGCATCGCCGAGATCGCCGCGCGCGAGCGGCGCAGCGAGAAGAGTGCGGACAACGCCGTACAGCGCGCAAAGCGCAAGGCGGCGGCGCTGTTCGGCAGTCAAAAGAGAGACGGAACGAGAGGATCGAGGAGGTAGCCATGTCCTATCAGGCACTGTACCGCGCCTTCCGCCCGACGACGCTGAGCGGGTTGGTGCGGCAGGAACACATCGTGCGCATTCTGCGCAACCAGATCGAGACGGGCCGTATCGGCCACGCCTATCTCTTTTGCGGGCCGCGCGGCACGGGCAAGACGAGCACCGCCAAGATCTTTGCGCGCGCCATCAACTGCGAACATCCGCAGGAAGGTTCACCCTGCGGGCAGTGCGAGACCTGCAAGGCTCTCGCCGATCCCGCCAACCTCGACATCGCCGAGATCGATGCGGCATCCAACAACGGCGTCAACGAGATGCGCGACCTGCGCGAAAAGGTGCAGTATCCGCCCGTCGCC
>ERZ1643247.1227-NODE-1227-length-24986-cov-5.993542_pt1 | contig 24986 bp, 26 predicted proteins | sample MGYA00579264_ERZ1643247 | MGnify/ENA primary metagenome ERZ1643247 (study PRJEB29033, sample SAMEA4952262) | chicken gut metagenome | biome: Broiler Chicken; feature: Gastrointestinal Tract; material: Caecum | place: Ireland | collected 2018 | study: Broiler... | reverse complement strand
GGTGATCTACCATGCCCATCCGGCAAATCTAATCGCCATGACCTATATTCTGTCCCTCACCGCCCGGGACTTTACCCGGGCCCTGTGGCAGAGCGCTACGGAGTGTCCCGTGGTGTTCCCCGGGGGTGTGGGCGTGGTGCCCTGGATGGTTCCCGGCGGCAGCGACATCGCCTGGGCCACCAGCAAACTGATGCGGGAGTATGACGCGGCGGTGTGGGCCCACCATGGGTTGTTTGCCTCCGGTCCGGATTTCGACACCACCTTCGGCCTGATGCACACCATTGAAAAGGCCGCCCAGATTTACCTTCTCGCCCTGTCCGCCGGTCAGGGGAAGATCCGCCAGACCATCCAGGACGACGATCTGCGGGCCATCGCCAAGGAGTTTGGCGTCACCCTGCGGGAGGAGTTTCTGGAGTAACCGCTTTCCTGAAAACAGAGAGGAGCCGCTGCGCACAGCACAGCGGCTCCTTCCGTTTATTCTATTGCGCGGATTACCAAAGGCTGCGGCCGATGGCTTCTGCGTTGGCGAAGGGCCCCGGAAGAAGTTCCGCACCCCGGTGGTTTCCAAAATAATCCCGGTCGAAGGTGATGGGCGTGCCGTCCGGATTTTCAAAATACTCCTCCGGCTGGAAGGCTTTGCCCAGCACCTGGGTGTCCACCATGGCGCACCGGAAATCCCCCAGCAGGTCATACAGGTTGGTGGAGAGCACAGGCTTACCCTCTTGCTCGGTCAGCTCCACCGTGACGGGATGTTCCTGATCCAGAAGAAAGTCGGTCTCGTGTTCCCAGGCTTTCGCGCCGTTTATGTACACGTTCCCCTTGCACCACACCGGCAGATGGGATTCCTGCGCGGGAGCCAGCTTGGACATGTCGGGGGTGTCCGTATCCATGTCGAACTGGGCGATCCACTCTTCGTAGGTGGGATAGCCGTTCCACACGTGGGTGCCCACCTCCCGGTTTTCCATATCCACTCCATCGGTGCTGTCATGGAGCACGGTAAAGGGGTCGGAGGGCCATTTCTGCACACAGATATTGTTGTAGAAGCGGTCGTCTCCGTGAAGGATGGTCATAAAGCCCATGACTTCCGTGCGGTGCGGCATGTGGTACGGCGTGTAGCGGGCGCGGTTTACGCCTTCCACCACGCTGTCTGTGCCGGCGCCCACGGCGGTGAGGGAGCCGCAGATTAAGTTATGTACCATGGCGACGCCCTGGGTGGCCAGCCGGAGAGAAGCGTCGGAGAGCAGAATGTTATTGTCGATGAGGGTCGGGCCGTGGCTTACTTCCACAAAGAGGTCCTGACTCATCATGCTTCCCTTCAACTGTTTGGCATAAGGCGGGCGCTGATTGTCATGGAAGAGGTTCTGGGTGATGCGTACGCCCTGAGCTTCCCAATCACACCAGATTCCCATGGTGCAATGATGAATATAATTGCGGCGGAAGGTGACGTCGATGGCGGCGTGCATCTTGATGCCGGCGATTTCCGCTCCGCCAAGCTCCATCATGTTGTTGATATGATGGATGTGGTTGTCTTCAATGACGGAGAATACTCCGCCCATCCGTCCGCAGATACCGTCCTGCTCGCAGTGGTGGATGTTGCAGCGGCGGATGATATGGCTGCCCACTTTTTCTTTGAGCCATCCGTGATACTGGCCCCGGCACACAGCGTCCCGCTCCATCTGAGTCGGACTTTTGACATGCTTGTTGGTAAAATAATGCTCGTTGTCCGGATCCAGATATTTGCCCAGGGAGATGCCGGCACATTTGCTGTTGCTGATATCACAGTCCTCGATGATCCAGCCTTTGGACCAGTGCGGGCCGATCATGCCGTCCTGGAAAGCTGCCGGCGGCGCCCAGGTGGTGGCTGCCTTCTCGATGCGAAAGCCGCTGACCGTGATATAGTTTACGCCAGTTTTCTCCGGAAAGAAGCACTCCCGGCGCACGTTGATCTCTACCTTTTCTTCGTTGGGATTTTTGCCCTGGAAGTTTGCGTAGAGGATAGTTTCATTGCGGACGGTATCCTGCTCGGAATACCATTTATAGACAAAAGCTTCCGGCTCCCAGGAATACTCGTACACCTCGCCTTTAATACAGTCTTCCAGGCTGTCTGCCTCGTACAACATCTTATCGTTGAGATAGACTGCGCCGGTATGTTTGTTCCGGCCGGCAAAATACCAGTCTCCGTAGACATAGGTTGTATAAGGGTTATATTTTCCGAAAATGGAATTAGATACCCGGCAGACCCATACATCTCCTTCATATGGCTGCCATTGCTTCATTTCCTCCGCACCGGTAATCACAGCGCCCAGGGGCTCCGTACTCCGGTAAATGATCCGGTTTTCTTCCGTTCCGGCGTGAAGAGGATTCACATATTCCCGGTAAACGCCGGGCGCCACCAGGACTTCATCCCCGGGCATAGCCATCTGCGCCGCGTCATTAATCTGTCTGAAAGGCATTTCTTTTGTGCCGTTGCCGTCCCGTCCGGCATTGGCGTCAACATAAATTCTCATAGAGAACTCCTCCTGTAAGAAATAGTGATCGGTACCATTGGTACACATTCTACATTCATGGTAAAGGATTTTGGGCAGAACGTCAAGAAAAGAAAAGAGGGAGTTGCTGTTCGCGCAGTGACCAGTAATGAGAGGTACATTTTTAGAAAGAGAAAAGTACCGGATTTCTTGACATTATAATCTTACTTATGTAAGATTATAGACATAACTATAAATGCTACAAATGTAAGATGGAGGAAAGTTTGGAAGTAAACTTCCAAATCTACCATCATTGACGCAGTAAATGCGTCAGGAAAGAGGAAATGATGAAAAAGAAAAATTTTTTATTATGTATCTGTATGGTGCTGCTTTGTGCTGTTTTATCGGCGGGCTGCACGAAAACGCCCGTTCCGCAGACAGAAGACGTGGACTGGTCTTCATATTTTGACGGCCTGAACGGAGCGGCAGTCATTTACGATCCTTCCGACAATAAATATATGATTTATAATGAAGAGCTGGCGAACACGAGGCGTTCTCCCTGTTCCACATTTAAAATCATCTCTTCCCTCATTGCGCTGGAGGAAGGAACGATCGTACCGGAAGATTCCACTCGTACATGGAGCGGCGAAGAATTCTGGAATGAGGACTGGAACAAAGATATTGATTTTGAAGAGGCGTTCCGAACCTCCTGCGTCTGGTATTTCCGGGAAGTCATTGACGAGATTGGCAAAGAGCGGATGCGGGAAGCGCTTGATACGCTTTCCTATGGTAACTGTGACATTTCCGACTGGGAAGGACGGCAGAATACCAACAATGACAACCGCGCGTTGACCGGCTTCTGGATTGAATCCTCTCTGCAGATCTCACCGAAAGAGCAGACAGAAGTGATGGAACGTATTTTCGGAAAGGATACCATATATTCCGGGAATACAATAGAAGAGCTGAAAAATGTGATGCGGGCAGAAGAGCAGAACATCGCAGACTGTACGGTATACGGGAAAACCGGAACAGGGAAGGCGCATGGGGTACTCGCAGACGCCTGGTTCACCGGCTTTGCAGAAACGCCGGAAGGAAATGTGTATTTTTGCGTGTATCTGGGAGAAAATGAGGGAGAAGACGTTTCCAGTACGGATGCACGGCAGATCGCCATGGAGATTCTGACTGATTATTGCGACCATTCATTGTAAAACTATCGAAAACATTGAATCCGTTTCCCTTTTTTGCTATACTTGTAAAAGTATTTTTGCAAAATTATGCCATTCATTGAGATGAGACTGCGGCAGTCGTGCCGGCCTCAGACAATGAATGGAGAGACGGGAGAGAAATAATATGAATCAACAGACAAAAGCCGGTCATCTGTGTGCCCTGCTGACTACGTTCATCTGGGGAACGACATTTATATCGACAAAAGTGATGCTGGCAGATTTTCAGCCGGTGGAGATTCTCTTTTTCCGGTTTGTCATGGGACTGCTGGTATTGACGCTCATTTATCCGCACCGGATGAAGAAAACCACGTTAAAACAGGAACTCACCTTTGCGGCGGCAGGGCTGTGCGGCGTATGTCTCTATTATCTGTTGGAAAATATCGCGCTGACCTATACTATGGCTTCCAATGTGGGGATTATTATTTCTGTGGCGCCGTTTTTTACCGCCATCTTATCCCGCATTTTCTTAAAAAATGAGGAGAAGCTCGGCGCTGGTTTTTTTGCAGGTTTTCTGGCGGCCATGGCAGGAATCGCCCTCATCAGCTTTAACGGCTCGTCCCTGCATGTGAATCCGCTTGGCGATCTGCTGGCATTGCTGGCCGCCTTTCTCTGGGCCTGCTATTCTATTTTCACAAAAAAGATCAGCGGCTTTGGTTATCATACGATTCTGACGACGCGGCGAACCTTTTTCTACGGTATCCTTTTTATGATTCCGGCCCTTTTTATTTTTGATTTTCGTTTTGCACCGGAAAGATTTGCCAATCCGGTGTATCTGTTTAATATTCTTTTTCTGGGGCTGGGCGCTTCTGCGCTCTGCTTTGTGTCGTGGAATTATGCGGTGAAGGTGCTGGGCGCCGTAACGACGAGTATTTATATTTATCTGGACCCGGTCATCACGGTAGCGGCCTCCGCGCTGATTCTGCAGGAGCCCCTTACATGGATGACCGCGGCGGGCATCGCACTGACGCTGGGTGGGCTGATTCTTTCAGAACGCAGATCTTCTATTGTCAGGAGAAATAGAAAAGGCGTGTCCGGAACATAAGAATATCCGGGTACACGCCTTAAATGAGCAAATGTACAGTTACTGGAAATGTCTCTTCTTTCTGGCAGAGGATACAGCAAGTCCCACTATAAATCCAATCACAGCCGGAATCAGCCATCCGAACCCGGCCTCTGCCAGCGGCAGCACGTCGGCGGCAAACTCCACAACTCCGTTCAGATGAAGAACAGCTTTCGTACTTTCCGGCAGCGCCCGAAGCAGATCAAAGAACGCCGCTGCGGTTGTAAATCCAATGGTCCACTGAAGAACCGTCTGATTATTATGAAACATTTTGCCGCACAGAGTCAGAAGAATCAGTACAATGGCCAGAGGATATAAAAACATCAGCACCGGCATGGAGTAAGCGATGATGGCGTCCAGTCCCAGATTGGCGATGAGGAAGGACAGCAGGCAGAACAGGATGGCCCATACCCGGTAGGAAGGACCATTTGGGAATATGTTCACAAAGGTTTCCCCACAGCTGGTAATTAAGCCCACTGCTGTTTTCAGGCAGGCGATTGTGACAGTGACTGCCAGAATAAGAGCGCCGGCGCTTCCAAAATAATGCTGCGCGATCTGCGCGAGAGCCTCCCCGCCATTGGCGGCGGCCGCAAACATCCCACGGCTCTGAGCTCCCACCACAGTGACAAGAACATAAATCACTGCCATCAGAAGAGAGCTGAAAATACCTGCCCGCACCGTATTTTTGGCCACAGCACCCGGTTCCGTGACGCCGAGACTGCGGATCACATCCACCACAATGATGCCGAAGGCAAGTCCCGCCAGCGCATCCATCGTATTATATCCTTCCAGAAGTCCCGTAGCGAAGGCTCCTGTCAGATACGCGCCCTGCGGATCAACGGCAGAGATTTCTCCCATGGGAGCCGTCAGCGCCCGTAGGATTAATATGGCAAGAAAAACCAGAAACAGCGGATTTAATACCTTGCCGATCCATGTGAGGATCTCTCCCGGACGAAGGGAAAAGAAAAGAACGGCTCCAAAGAAGAGCAGAGAAAATACCGCCAGTCCCAGAGACTGTCCCGTTCCCGGCAGAATGCGCTCGATTCCCACCGTGTAGGAAACAGTGGCACATCTCGGGATGGCAAAAAACGAGCCGATGGTCAGATAAAGCGCACAGGTAAAAAAGAGTCCGTACTTCTTTCCGACCCGGCTGGCAAGCCCCAGCAGGCCGTTTTCGCGGCTGATGCCCAGAGCGGCCACGCCAAGAAGCGGCAAACCGACTCCGGTGATCAGGAATCCCGCCGACGCCTGCCACATATTCCGTCCGGCAAGCTGGCCCATGGAGGCAGGGAAAATCAGATTCCCCGCTCCAAAAAACATGCCGAACAGCATGCTGGCCACTGTGATTATTTTCCTGTAAGACAATTTTTCCATGACATAATTCCTAAATGATTGCCAGAAGCACGAAGTTTAAGATAAACAGAACCGTTGCCACCCAGAGAATCGGATGGATGGTATTTGCTTCTTTCTTGCAGATTTTTACGATACAGTAGGAGATAAAGCCAAAGGCAATACCGTAAGAAATACTGTAGCAAAGCGCCATGAACAGTCCGGCAAAGAATGCAGGAACCGCCTCGGAAAAGTCTTCCCACTGGATCTCCTTAAAGGCGGAGGTCATCATAATGCCGACAACAACCAGAGCCGGAGCGGTGGCTGCGGATGGGATGGCGCTCACGAAGGTTGCCAGGAAGGCGCTGATAGCAAAGCAGATAGCTACGACAACGCTGGTCAGACCGGTACGTCCGCCGGCGCCGATACCGGAAGCACTTTCCACGAAAGTAGTGGTGTTGGATGTTCCGAAGATAGAGCCGATGGAGGTAGCAATGGCATCTGCAAAGAGAGCCTTGTCCATTTTTGACTTAAATCCTGAACTGGAATCCATGGCTTTTTCATCTTCCTCACTGAAAATACCGCTTCTGCGTCCGGTTCCGATAAAGGTTCCAAGGGTATCAAAGGTATCGGAGATACTGAAGGCAAAAATAGTTACCAGTACCAGCGGAAACTTGGAAACATCATTGAACAGGGATGGAAGTCCTTCTGACGTAAAAATTGCTCCGAAGGTGGATGGAAGAGCAGCGCATGCCTCCGAGAAGCTCACGGAATCACTGGCTGTCGTAACGCCCATAGGGATACCGATCAGGGTCGTCACCACGATACCGATCAGAATAGCTCCCTTTACATTGCACACAAGAAGTACGATGGTCAGAACAAGACCGATCAGGAACAGCCAGAAAACAGGCTGATTCAGAGTGGCAATGGCCGGAACTCCGGAATCAAAACTGATAATGCCTACATTTAAAAGGCCGATATATGCCACAAACACGCCGATACCGCCGCCGATGGCGTTCTGCAGGCTGTTTGGGATGGCCTTGATAATAAACTTGCGGACTTTAGTCACCGTAATGATGATATTAAAGATACCGCAGATAAATACCATGGACAGCGCCTGCTGCCAGGTAAAGCCCAGACCGAAACAAACGGTGTACACGAAAAATGCATTGAGACCCATACCCGGAGCCTGTGCATACGGTACATTGGCAAAAAGTCCCATCACCAGCGTACCGATGATCGACGCGATGATCGTTGCCAGAAATACAGCGCCCCATTCCATGCCTGACTGGCTCAATACGCTCGGATTGACCGCGATGATATAAGCCATGGTAAAGAAGGTAGTAAGACCTGCCATAACCTCAGTGGAAAATGTGGTGCCATTTTCCTTCAACTTAAAAAATTTTTCCATAGTGTCCTCTCTTTCTTTTGCACATAAGTTACATTTTCAGATATCCGAAGAACGATACCCCGGCATCTGTGCCGTTCCATTATAAGATAAGTCCCATGAAATATTCAAGGGTAGTTTTTTTGTGTCTGCCAGCGATTTTTTAGCGGACAGTGCCATATTTTATCTTTTATTCTACATATTGTAATAATGAGCGTAGATGCCACCCTGCTCCAGAAGACTCTCATGGGTGCCCCGCTCGGCGATGCCGTCCTCGGTAATCACGATGATTTCGTCCGCGTTGCGGATGGTAGACAGACGGTGAGCGATGGTAATGGTGGTTCTGTCCCTGGACAGTTCCTCAAGACTTTGCTGAATCCAGCGTTCGCTCTCATTATCCAGCGCGCTGGTAGCCTCGTCAAGAATCAGCACCGGCGGATTCTTCAGGAATACCCGGGCGATGGAAATCCTCTGTTTCTGTCCTCCGGACAGACGGGTGCCCCGCTCGCCCACATACGTATCATACCCATCCGGCAGCTCTTCAATAAAGTCATGAATGTTGGCGCGCTTCGCCGCCGCAATAATTTCCTCCATGGAAGCGCCCGGTTTGCCGTACGCGATATTTTCTTTGATGGTACCGCAGAACAGATACACATCCTGCTGCACCATACCGATCTGACTGCGCAGACTTTTCAGGGTCAGCGTGCGCACATCCTGGCCGTCTATGGTGATCCTTCCGCCCGTCACATCATAAAAACGGGGAAGAAGAGAGCAGATGGTCGTCTTGCCGCTGCCGGACGGCCCCACAAGGGCGATGGACTTTCCGGCCGGAATCTCAAAAGAGACATGAGAGAGCACCGGCGTATTATCATCACTATAATAGAAGGAAACGTCCTCGTAACAAACGTGTCCCTGTACATTTTCCAGCTCGTGTGCATCCGGCGCGTCCGTGATCTCCGGCTCCGTTTCCATCACATCCAGGAAACGGCGGAATCCCGACATACCTTTCTGCATGGTCTCGATCAGCTCCACCAGAATCTGGATCGGATTAATGAAGATACCGATATATAGGGCATACATGGCAAGATCCGCTGGAGCCATCAGCCCCCTGGCGATGAGATAGCCTCCGTAAACGAGGGTCACCAGATACATCATACCCTGAAAAAACAGGTTCCAGCCCATGAAACTTCCCATACAGTTATAATTATCCCGTTTGGAAAGAAGAAATGCATGGTTGCTCTTCTTGAATTTCTCCCGCTCGATGTCCTCATTGGCAAAAGACTGCACCACCCGGATGCCCGCCAGCGTATCCTGCAGGCTGGCGTTCACATCTCCAATCTTCCTCCGGTTTTCCATAAATGTTTCCTGCATCCGGCGGTTCTGGCGGAAGGAAAAAACAAACATACAGAAAACAAGAAAAACCAGCGGCAGCGCCAGACGCCAGTTGATGAGAAACAGGAAAATAAAGGAACCGATGATCTTCACCAGCGAGATAAAAAGATTCTCCGGCCCATGGTGGGCAAACTCCGCAATATCAAACAAATCCGACACCAGTTTGCTCATCATCTGACCGGAATTATTCTGACTGTAATAAGAGAAAGAAAGCTTCTCATAATGGTCAAAAAGCTGCTGGCGCATGTCCCGCTCCATATGAGCGCCCATCATATGCCCCTGGTAACTCACATAATACTTACAAAGACTTTGCACCAGATACATAGCAAAGAGCCCCAGGGCAATCAACGGAAGCGCCCGGAGAATCACTGCGCTGTCTCTGGTAAACAAAGTGTTAGTCGCTGTCCGGAGAATCTGCGGGTAAGCCAGATCTGCCAGACTGATAAAGGCCGCGCACAAAAGATCAAGAAAAAAGACCGCCTTGTACGGGCCATAATAATGAATAAACTTCTTTATGGTCTGCATCATAAACCTCCTGTGTATTTTTCCCGGGCTGCGCCTGCGCGAAAGCCCGTCATGATTTTTCCTTCAGCGTTCGCTGACGATATTCGGCCGCTACTGCCGCCCCGGGCAGCAGGCCACGACAATCTTAGCATAAGCCGGTTTGCCTTGGCAAGAAGGAAAAAGGGAGAGGCTTCCGGCAGGAGGAGGGAATTTGTTATTGTTCACGCAGTGACCAGTAACGAGAATTTTTAAAATACGGCTGTTGAAATTATTTGTGATTATGCGTATAGTAATAAGTAATCACTGTATCACTGAAATTATTACGCCATCGGCCATTCCAATAGAATTACTGGCAGAGAGAAACAGTCTGTCAGATTATGAAGGAGAGAAGCATGAAAAAGATATATTTTACCTTAACAGGAACAAAACACTATTTTGGTTCCGACTTTCTGGAACCGGGCATGAAGGTGAAGCTGGTAAAAGAACCGGACAATGAATACGATCAGGAGGCAATCAAAGTGCTGCTGAAAGGGGTTGGTAAAATCGGTTACGTGGCCAACAGCCCTTATACTGTGCTGGGCGAATCTTTGAGCGCAGGACGTCTTTATGACAAGATTGGTAATAAAGCAAAGGCCCGAATTCTGTTTGTGACTCCGAAGGGAGCGATATGCAAGGTGTGTAAGAAGAGCCTGACAGATAAATAACACAGGAGCGACAACAAATGTTTTTTATTATGGGTATCACCCAGGGAAGAAAAGACTTTAACTTTAATCAGATGGTCATCTGCAGCCACTGCGGGTCTTATGGCAGATATCAGGTGTACATGACTTACATGTGCCTGTCTTTGTTTTTCCTTCCCGTTTTCAAATGGAACAAACAATATTATGTGCAGATGTCCTGCTGCAATACTCTCTATGCCCTGGACCCGGTCATCGGAAAACGGATTGCCAGGGGAGAGGATATTGAGATATTACCGGAACACCTGACGGAGGTGCAGACTGGCTGGAGAAGCAGGTATAAGCGCTGCGGCAACTGCGGTTTTGAGACACAGGAAGATTATGAATACTGCCCGAAATGCGGAAGGAAGTTTTAGTTTATGGGAAAACAACAGTCAGAAGAAATTTTAGCCCTGCAATGGGACAAGCTTCTCCGTATTAAAACTACCGGACGGGATGATTCCATGGCGGACCAATACCGGTATCCTTACGAACCGACGCCGTACTCTGTCCTGGAACGGCTGGCCGGCAGCGGATACATTTCCAAAAGAAATGTACTTCTGGACTATGGCTGCGGGAAAGGTCGGGTGGACTTCTACCTGTCTTATCAGACCCGATGCCGCACCATGGGAATCGAGTACGACCCTCGCATGTATGAACGTGCGCTGTCCAATCAGCAGACGGCAGTGTCCGGAAGGAGAGCTTCCTTCGTTTTGGCAAATGCAGAGCAGTACCCGGTTCCCGCTGAAGTGGACCGGTGCTATTTTTTCAATCCATTTTCTGTGGAAATCCTGCAGAAGGTGATGGCGCGGATTCTGGATTCTTACTATGAGAATCCCAGAAACATTCAGCTTTATTTTTATTATCCGTCCGATGAATATGTGGCGTATCTGATGACGCAGGAGCTGCTGATGTTTGTGGACGAAATAGACTGCGGTGATCTGTTTGAGGGGAAAGATCCGCGGGAGAAGATATTGATATTCGAGATTATGTAAGGAGAAAGGACAGTATAATGGGACATGTATATTTTGTTCGTCACGGTCAGACCGTGTGGAACGTGGAAAATAAAATCTGCGGGGCAACGGATATTCCGCTGACGGAGCTTGGCCATCAGCAGGCCATCGAGACGGGAAAGAAGATCGTGGAGGAAGGCATACAGGCCGATGAGATTCTCTACTCACCTCTCAGCCGCGCGGCGGAGACTGCCCGGCATATCTTCGAGATCACCGGTATTCCAGCCAGAATGGAACCTCGGCTCGTCGAGCAGAATTTCGGCAAATGGGAGTCCACTGCCAGAGACGGGCTGGAATTTAAGAAGGCGAAAGAAGACTTTTGCTGCCGCTATGACGGCGGCGAATCCATGCTCCACCTGGCGCAGAGGATTTACAATCTGCTGGACGATGTAAAAGCAGAATCCGATGAGAAAACATACATACTGGTGGCCCACAACGGCATTGCCAGAGTGGTACAGTCGTATTTTTATGAGATGACCAATGAAGAATATGCCGCATTCGGCGTGAAGAACTGCGCTGTGCTGCGGTATGATTTTTAACTGAAAATATCATTTGGAACAGGAGGGTTACTATGGCAGTAAAAGGTGCAGTGATGGTTCCTCATCCGCCGCTGATCATACCGGATGTGGGACGAGGACAGGAGAAGGCAATTCAGGCGACCATCGACGCGTATCATAAGGCGGCGAAGAAAATCGCTTCATGGAAGCCGGATACGGTGGTGGTGCTGTCGCCACATTCCATTATGTATGCAGATTATTTTCACATTTCACCGGGAACAGGCGCCCGGGGAGATTTCGGTCAGTTCCGTGCGCCGCAGGTAAAAATCCAGGTGCAGTATGACACGGAATTGGTGGAAGCCCTGTCTCAGGAAGCCGAAGCCAGAGGAATTCCTGCCGGAACCATGGGGGAGCGGGACAGCAGGCTCGATCATGCCACTATGATTCCCCTCTGGTTTCTCAATCATTATTATACGGATTACAAGACAGTGCGCATCGGACTGTCCGGTCTGCCATTGTCGCAGCATTACATGCTGGGGCAGTGTATACAGAAAGCGGCGGAGCTTTGCGGAAGAAACATTGTCGTTATCGGCAGCGGCGATTTGTCTCACAAACTCAAAGAAGACGGACCTTACGGTTTCCAGAAGGAAGGGCCGGAATACGACAGCCGCATCATGGAAGTCATGGGAGCCGCCGCCTTTGACCAGCTTTTTGATTTTACGGAAGAATTCTGCGATAAAGCGGCGGAATGTGGGCACCGTTCCTTTGTTATCATGGCCGGAACGCTGGACCGCCTGGCAGTAAAAGCGGAAAAGCTATCTCACGAGGGAACCTTCGGCGTCGGGTACGGCGTCTGTACCTATGAGGTGGAAGGACGGGCGCCGGAACGGGACTTTCTGCGCCAGTACGAAGAGAAAATCGCCGAAGAAGCAAAACGCCGGAAAGAATCGGAAGACGCTTACGTTCGGCTGGCACGTCAGACTATCGAGGCTTATATAGGTGAAAGAAAGCAAATCTCTATCCCAAGAGACCTGCCGGAAGAAATGTATGAAAGCCGGGCAGGCGTCTTCGTTTCCCTGAAAGAAGAAGGACGTCTCCGGGGCTGCATCGGCACCATTGCTCCGGTACAGAAAAACATTGCGGAAGAAATCATCGCCAACGCCATCAGTGCGTCCACAAAAGATCCGCGTTTCCATCCGGTACAGCCAGACGAACTTGACAAGCTGGTTTACAGCGTTGATGTCCTAGGCACACCGGAAGCAATCACCTCTCCGGACGAACTTGATGTCAAACGCTACGGTGTGATCGTAACAAAAGGCCGCAAGCGGGGACTGCTGCTGCCGAATCTGGACGGAGTGGATACCGTCGAAGATCAGATCACCATTGCAAAACAAAAGGCGGGCATCTCTACTTACGATGATGATGTTCAACTGGAACGGTTTGAGGTGGTGAGACATTTCTAATGAAGCAAAGAGAAGGAAATCGTATCATCTGCCTGGTCTGTCCTCATCACTGTTCTCTGGCAGAAGGACAGTACGGCCGATGTCGGGCAAGAAAAAATGAAAACGGAACGGTCATCAGCACAAGCTACGGAAAACTTACAACCCTGATGCTTGACCCCATCGAAAAGAAGCCACTGCACCGCTTTTATCCGGGCAGTCAGATTCTGTCGGTGGGCAGCTTCGGCTGTAACCTGTCCTGCTCATTCTGCCAGAATTACGAAATCTCCATGTGCAGCGAGTCGGAAACCGGCTGCCGCCATATGTCGCCGGAAGAGCTGGCAGACCTGGCAGAGCAGTGCAAAATGTACGGAAATATCGGTGTGGCCTTCACTTACAACGAGCCATTGATCGGCTACGAATACGTCCGGGACACCGCTTGCCTGGTACACGCCCGCGGCATGAAAAATGTACTGGTCACCAATGGCACGGCGGAACTGTCCGTTCTGGACGAGATTCTCCCTTACATTGACGCCATGAATATCGACCTGAAAGGATTCAGCGAAGGTTATTACAAAAAACTGGGCGGAGACCTGAAGACGGTGAAACATTTCATCGAGCGGGCCGCAGGCAGGGATGCAAACTGCCATGTGGAACTGACCACCCTCATCGTACCCGGAGAAAACGATTCCGAAGAAGAAATGGAACAGGAAGCACAGTGGATTGCTGCCATCAATCCCGACATTCCCCTCCATGTGACCAGATTCTTCCCGCGATACAAAATGACGGACAGAGAGCCGACAGATGTGGAGAAAATATACCGGCTGAAAGCAGTGGCCGAGAAGTATTTGAAGTGGGTGTATGCGGGGAATTGCTGAGGAGAGATATGCTTTACGGAGCGTATGGACAATAGGAATTATTTTTTATGAGGAAAATAATGAAATGAAGGGAGGCTTACATGTCATCAAAGAATAACTGGCAAATGGATTTAAGTGAATACATTCGACAGGGAGAACCTTCACAGAAAGAAAAAAGTGAAGCATGGATGACGGCCATCGGTCTTCAGGATGTGGATGGGCTGCAGACGTCTCCTTATTTATTGGATACTGCAAAAAATCATATCGAAGGTAAAATATCGATTGAGGAAGCAGAGAAAAGACTTTTCAGTTATTATGAGGAGCGGAAGGAACGAAATCAGATAGAAGAAAAAACCCGGGAGGCAGATATTGTTTCTTCCAGGATTGCCAGATTGCTCGGTGAGAAATCGTTTAATTTTTCCAGTGTGGAATGGATTGGTATTCACAGAAGATTATTTGAGGGTGTTTTGAAGGAAGCAGGAAAAATTCGTGATTATAATATTTCCAAACGGGAGTGGGTTTTAAAAGGAGAATCGGTTGTGTATTCTTCTTATACAAATATCCGGGAAACAATGGAATATGATTTTAATACGGAAAAGCAATTTTCTTATAACGGGCTTTCCATGGAAGAGATCATTGATCATTTATCAAAATTTACCTGTGATATTTGGCAGATTCATCCTTTTTATGAGGGAAATACGCGGGCAACAGCGGTATTCATGATTAAGTATTTGAATACTCTTGGTTTTCAGTAATCTGCTTTTGGGAACAAATTTTGAATTGAAGAACAGATATCTGCATTTGGATTATGTTCCGGATGCAGACAATACTGCTGAAGTTCTAACCGCCAATAAAAAATCTTCTAACCGCCAAAATGGCGGTTTGGATGACGATTTAGAGCTTTATGTCAGATGAAAATCTGGTTTTAAGTTTTATTGAAGAAAATCCTGACATCGCACAGAAGATGCTTTCTGAGAGGACGGGAAAATCAATACGAACCATTCAAAGGATTATAAGCAGATTAAAAAAGAAAAACATTCTGCAGCGTGTCAACGGAAGAAGCCGCGGAAAATGGATAATAACAAAGGGGATTTAAACAATGATAACAATAATTATTGGAATATGCATCGTAATAATTTTGATTGCAATTGTATTTTTATATTGCATCAGGCCAAATACTTCAAGGCGGCAGGAAATGGCTGTTTTTGAGAAGCAGTATATCGCTCACAGAGGACTGTTTGATAATGAAAACGGCATACCGGAGAATTCGATTCCGGCGTTTAAGCGGGCCGTGGATCAGGGATATGGCATTGAACTGGATGTTCAGCTGACAATGGACCATAAACTGGTAGTATTCCATGACGAATCACTGAGGAGGCTGTGTCGCGCAGACCGCCTTTTACGTGATTGTACATATGCCGAATTACAGGAATGTTCTCTGGGAATATCCAGAGAGAGGATTCCTCTGTTTGAAGATGTTCTGAAGGTTGTGGACGGAAAAGTTCCGTTAATTGTCGAGGTGAAACCGGAGAGGAACTGGAAAGAAACGACAAAAGTCATGGCAGAGATTATGGATGGTTACTCCGGCTGTTATTGTATGGAGTCCTTCCATCCTCTTGCTGTGGAATGGTTCCGAAAAAACCGGCCGGCTGTGATTCGAGGACAGCTCAGCACTAATTTTTTCCTGGACGAGCCAAGGCGGAAATGGTCAGAAAAATTTATTCTGACTAATTTGCTGCTGAATTTCAAAGCCAGGCCTGATTTTATCGCTTTTAACCACATATGGAGTGGCAGCCTGGCTTACACCTTGTGCAGGAAGATCTATGATGTGGAAAATGTAGGCTGGACCATCAGAAATCAGGATGAGCTGGAAAGGGCGAAGGGAATCTTTCAGGTTATTATTTTTGACAGTTTTGTGCCGGATGAGAAGAAAAATGTTAAATAATTGCAAAAAAGAACAGGAGCAGCAAAAATGAGCAGAATCAGAATCATAAAAAAGAACGACGAATTCAGCCCGGAGTATGAGATTGGGGATATTTTTGAGATAGAGGGAACCTGGTATGGCGGCGTACATATTTCCGGCAGAACCGGCGTGCCGGTATCTCTGGATAAAGAGGAATATACGGAACTGGATACAGAGCCGGAAGCACCGAAAGAAGAAAACGCAGAAAACATCCGGAGAGATATCCATGTGGGAGATATTGTGAGACATTTTAAAAGAGAATGGGTGTCTGCGGAGACATCAGAGTATCTTTATAAGGTTCTGGCCTTTGCGCAGCATACGGAGACCGGCGAGCGGCTGGTCATCTACCAGGCGTTGTATGCGCCGTTTAAGGTGTGCGCCAGACCGTACGCCATGTTTATGAGTGAAGTGGACAGGGAGAAATACCCGGAGATTAAGCAGAAATACCGGTTTGAGAAAGTGGAAATGTAAGGAAGCATTATGAATGATGCGGGAGTAAGGAGAAATATACGGAGCTGAAAAACGGAATAATAGATTGATCCTGTCGTGAGAGGGAAGGAGCGGACAATATGTGCAAAATAAATATTCCTGTGGGCGTTTCTGATTTTGAGCAGATTCGTAAAAATGAATATTACTATGTCGATAAAAGTGGTATGATTGCTGAAATATTGAGCACAGAGTCCACATTGGTCACATTGATTACCAGGCCGCGGCGTTTTGGAAAAACGTTGGGGATGAGTATGCTTGCCAGTTTTTTTGATATCCGAAAGGACAGCAGAAATATATTCGCAGGTCTGGAGATTGCTGAGAACCGGGAACTGTGCGATAGATGGATGAACCAGTATCCTGTTATTTTTTTATCGTTTAAAGATGTAGACGGCCTGACTTTTACCAGTGCGTATGAAATGCTTGCGGCCACCATTACAGATTTATATAAAGAACATTTGTATCTTCTTGGCAGTGATAAAATCAATCCCTATGACCAAGAGATCATCAGACGTCTCGTGGAAGGAAAGGCATCTGTGACAGAAGTAAAAAGAAGTCTGTCCCTGTTGATTACATTCATGAAAATGTATTATGGTAAGCCGGTGATTCTTTTGCTGGATGAATATGATGTTCCTGTTGCCAAAGCAAGTGATCATGGATATTACGTTCAAATGCTGGAGATCGTGAAAGCTTTGATGAGTACATCATTGAAAGATAATCCGGCTCTTAAGTTTGCGGTTCTCACCGGGTGCCTGAAAATTGCCAAAGAAAGTATTTTTACCGGTACCAATAATTTTGTTTCCGATACAATTTCTGTTTCCCGGCTGAATGAATATTTTGGCTTTACACAGACAGATGTTGATAAGCTGCTGACGGATGCGGGCAAAGAAGAACATGCGCAGCAGATAAAAATATGGTATGACGGATATCATTTTGGCGATGTGGATGTTTACTGTCCATGGGATGTGATGAATTATCTGCGGGATTTGCAGAAAAATCCTGACACGAAACCGGAAAGTTATTGGAAAAATACCAGTGATAATGCCATTATCCGGTCATTTATTGATTATGCGGGAAGCAGTATTACCAATAAACTGGAATCTTTGATGGCCGGAAATTACATTACACAGCATATTGAAGATGACCTTACTTATGATTATCTTCATTCATCAGAAAATAATTTTTGGAGTGTATTGTATCTGACGGGATATCTCACACAAGTACGTGAGCACGAGATGGTTACTTCTTTGCCAGATGGAATATCTGCTCTTAAGATACCCAATGCTGAGATCCGTGAAATTTTTGAAAGTACGGTGCAGACCTGGTTCATGGAAAATGCAAAAAGCTGGAACCGAAAGCATCTTTTTGATGCGGTCTGGAATGAAGATGTGGAAAAAATGACAAAAGAAATGAACAAATTGCTTCGTATGACCATCAGTTATCACGATTACAGAGAAGATTATTACCACGCCTTTCTGGCCGGAATATTTGCAGGGGCTGGTTACATGGTGGAATCTAATAAAGAACATGGTGAAGGACGCAGTGATATCGTTATCACGGATGTAAGGGAAAGCCGGGCAGCTGTTCTGGAGGTGAAATACGCCAGAACACTGGATAAATTGGAATCCTCTTGTCGGGAGGCGCTCCGGCAGATTGATGAGAGAATGTATGCGGAAGAGTTTCGTGATAATTATGACCAGGTACTTTGTTTTGGAGTCGCATTCTATAAAAAGAAATGCCTGGTAATGAAAAAATAAAGAGAAACAGAAAAGAGGTGTCAGCATGTCCCTTTACGCTCTGGGCGACCTGCATTTGAGCTTTCAGGCCGATAAATCCATGGATAAGTTCGGGCGGGTCTGGAAGAATCATGAAAGAAAAATAGAAAAGTATGTCAATAAAATCGTAAAGCCGGAGGATACTCTTGTGCTCACCGGCGATCATTCTTGGGGGAGAAAGCTGGCGGAATGCGAGGAGGATCTGGCGTTCATCGAGCAGCTTCCGGGACAGAAGATTCTTCTGCGGGGGAATCATGATATGTTCTGGGGCGCCAAAAAGACCAATCGCCTCAATGAAATGTACAGCGGAAAGCTGTTTTTTCTGCAGAATAATTTTGTCCCGTATGAAGATTACGCGCTGGTAGGAACCAAGGGCTATACCTTTGAGGGACCGTTCTATCTGAACCGCCGGGGGCAGATTATGGGCTGGGACGAAGAGAAAGAAGCCCATGCCCGGAAACTGGTGTCCCGGGAAATGGAACGTCTGCGGGATTCGTTCCGGCAGGCAAAGGCGGCAGGATACCGGAAGTTTATCATGTTTCTTCATTATCCGCCGACAAACATCCTGGAAAAGACGTCCCCGTTTACGGAGATTGCAGAAGAATACGGTGTGGAGACAGTGGTATATTCTCACTGCCACGGCGAGAGCCGCTTCGGGGACAGTATCCGGGGAGAGTATCGCGGCGTCAACTATATGCTTGTGTCGGGGGATTATCTGAATTTTCGGCCGGCGTTAGTGTTGTCATGAGCAAATGGGTACTTCTATGAATTAACCATACATTACAACCGCGACGAAGAAATAGAATTTTATAAAGGAGGGTATCCATGCGATTATTTATAGCAATAACACTCTCTAAAGAAATGAAAAATGCTCTCATCACCTATATGCACCAACTAAAAAAGCAAGGCGTGGAAGGCCGTTATGTTCCGGCACAGAATCTTCATATGACACTGGCTTTCATCGGGGAATATGGAGATCCGAGCAAGGTGAAAAGAGTGATAGAGCAGGTTCCGATGTCTCATTTTCGACTGACTTTGTCAGAGCAGGGCCGTTTCGGCAATCTGCTCTGGGCCGGCGTGAAAGGGAATCAGAAGTTAAAAACATACGTCAAAGAGCTGCGGACAGCTTTACAGCAAAACGAGATTCCCTTTGACCATGACCATTTTGTGCCGCATATCACGCTGGTCAGAAAATCTTCAGCCAAAAAGCCGTATCAGGTGAAGCTCCCAAGAGCGGAGATGATGGTGGAGAAAGTGTCGCTCATGAAGTCGGAGATGAGAGGTGAAAAAGTGATTTACCGGGAGTTGTGAAAGAAAGACCTCGGGGCGCAGCCACTTCCCAAACCAGGCGGAAGTGGCTGCGCCCCTGTCTGTCTGCCCCTGCATTTTCTGCTATGCGTTTCAGTTAGAGCAGACTGTATAATTGGCATTGTACATTTTAAAGGCCGCTCATTATAATGAAGGCAGAAATTGAGAAACGACAGTTCCTCACGGAGGAAGCTCCGTCAGGACTGTCACAGCAATACATTTAAAATAAATGGAGGTATCTGTTATGAGAAAAAATTTTGGTGCGAAACCTTTCCTGTTCCCACAGCCGGTGATGATCATCGGCAGCTACAATGAAAAAGGAGAATCCAACGCCATGAACGCAGCATGGGGCGGTATCTTATAAAAATAACTTGTATTATCGTGTCTGAACACATAAAGCAGACAGCAGCTAACCCTTTTTATTATCTGTGGTAACTATCAGGAGGCGATAAAATGAACAACGAAGCAAAGAAAAGAGTGCAGGATTTGTTTGAGGGCATGGAAGAAAATACACTTTCTGTCACTGACCCGGAATGGGTGGACATTGTGGCAAATTTTTCTCAGAATGAAACCGTGAAGGAGAGTAAACTGACACAGAAGGAGCAAATGCTCTGTATCCTCTCGGCGCTGCTGGGATGCCAGGGTCTGGGCGAGTATCAGAATATGCTCTATGCCGCATTAAAAAGCGGCGTTGACCCGGTGTCCATCAAAGAAACCGTATACCAGGCAACCGCCTATCTTGGCATCGGGCGCGTCTATGATTTCCTCGTTGCCACCAACCGGATCATGGAAAAATGCGGGGTGACACTGCCGCTCGCTCCTCAGAGCACAACTACCGAAGAGAGTCGTTTCCAGGCGGGACTCGACAAACAGGTCGCTCTGTTCGGGCCGGGCATGAAAAAACAGCAGACCGATGCTCCGGCTCTGCGTCGCAATATCAACCGCTGGCTGGCCGACAACTGCTTTGGTGATTACTACACCCGAACCGGCCTCAACGACCAGGAACGAGAAATGATCACATTTTGTTTTATCCTCGCACAGGGCGGCTGTGAAAATCAGCTTCGCGGCCACACGGCAGGGAACTTGTCCGTCGGAAATGACAAAGAAAAGCTGTACAGCGTGGTGGAACAGTGCATGCCATACATCGGATATCCCCGCAGCTTAAATGCCATGGGGATTATTGATGAAGTGACAGAACAGCTTTCTGCCGGTGCAGATGCATAGAATATAAAAATATCTTTCTATAAAAAATGATTTCAATATGTTATTTTATAAAATAGATGCAGAGGAGCGAAATCCTCTGTTTCATCGGGCCAGTCTGCTTTTTGCGGGCTGGCTCTTTTTTCATTTCTTGACATTTCCGGAAACCAGTATTAAAATACTTAGAAAACTAAGTAATTGTAATTTGGACGCAAACCAGAAGGAAGGAGTACATTTATGGAAACGGGAATGATCATCAACAAAATATCCCACCGCCTCCGCCGGCGTTCCCAGGCGGTGCAGGAATCCATCGGCATCAGCGAGGCGCAGGGACGGATTCTTAACTATATTCTGGCGGAAGGTTCCCGCCGTAATGTCTATCAGAAAGATATCGAGGAGGAGTTCGATCTGCGTCCGCCCACGGCTAGCAGTATTTTAAGAAATCTGGAGAAGCAGGAGATGATTTCCCGGGTACCCGACGAGACCGACGGCCGGCTGAAAAAACTGATTTTCACCGAAAAAGCGGACAAGATTCGCTTAGCTCTGGAGGAAGAGATCGTGGAGACCGAGCGGCGGCTCCTGGACGGCATCACCGACGAGGAACAGAAAATGTTTCTGCGTCTGGCAGAGAAAATGTTTCATAATCTTGAGGAGTGACTGTGCCGTAAAGATATATTAATAAGATGACAAGAGAGGAAGAACAACGATGAATGAACATGAATTAATGGCAGAGATGAAAGTGTCAAAGGCGGTGGCGAAGATGGCCGTGCCGAGCGTCGTCAGCAGTTTAGTTACTGTGATCTACAATATGGCCGATACATTTTTTGTGGGACAGACCGGCGACGCCCTGCAGGTGGCGGCAGTCAGCCTGACAAACCCGATTTTCATTCTTTTGATGGCTTTTGCCAACATGCTGGGAATGGGCGGCAGCGCCGTGGCGTCTGTGGCACTGGGTAAGAAAAAAGAAAAGAGAGTAAAAAACGTCACATCGTTTGTATTTTTTGCGTCGCTGGCTGTGGGCGTGGTCTTCATGATCCTGCTGCTTGTTTTCATGCGCCCTATACTGACTCTGTTCGGCGCCAATGCCGAGACCTACGCCTTTGCGCGAGGGTATACGCTGCACATTTCTTACGGCGCGCCGTTTATCATCTGGTCCGCGGCCTCCAGTTTCATACTCCGCGTGGAGGGAGCCAGCAAGGAGGCCATGATTGGTAATATGATCGGAACCATCGCCAACATCGTGCTGGACCCGATTTTTATCTCCGGGCTTGGTATGGGCGCGGCGGGCGCCGCCATTGCCACTACCATAGGAAATGTACTGGCCTGCCTGTATTATCTCTGGTATTTCCTGAAGAAGACGAAGATCTTTTCCATCAGCCCGCGCTATTTCACATGCGGTGAGGGGATTCTCGTCAAGGTATGCACCATCGGGCTGCCAACAGCGATTTTTTCCGGCCTCATGAGCATTTCCACTATTATCCTTAACCAGATTCTGGTGGTCTACGGCAATGCGCCGGTGGCGGCAATCGGCATTGTGTTCAAAGCAAACATGTTTATCACTTTCCTGCAGATGGGTCTTGCCAACGGTGTGCAGCCACTGCTGGGATATAATTACGGAGCGGAAAATATGCAGCGTTTTCAGGCGGTGGAGCGTTTTACAAAAATATGCTGCATTGTCGTGGGCATTGCCTCGGTTATCCTGTATTATGTATGCAGAGAGCCGATCATCCGTATATTCATCAACGACAACGACGTGGTCGCTTATGGCGTGCAGATGCTCATCGGCTACATGCTGTCCGGCCCGGTCATCGGCATCCTGTTCATGAACATGAACTGCATGCAGTCGGTGGGACACGCTTTCCCGGCAACCGTGCTCTCCGTGCTGCGTCAGGGCATCCTGCTGATCCCGCTTCTGTACCTCCTGGACGGGCTGTTTGGGCTGAATGGCGTGATCTATGGACAGAGCATCACTGACTATATCGCAGTTGTGCTGTCGGTGATCATGTGGAGACACATTAAGAAGAAGTTATAGTTTTCCTGATAAATACATTTTCTGTGAAAAAAGAGCAGGAGCAAAATGTCAAAAACTCCTGACATTTTACTCCTCTTTTGTTATCTTAAAAATGTCAAAAGTATTTTACATTTTGTTTTGCAGAAAGGAGAAAAACCATATGCCGATTGGAGCCATATTATTTTTAGGGGTTATTTTCATTGTTTTTATTGCTCTGGACGTTATTATGCTGGTATCGTTATCCCGGCCGGGAGATGAGCGTAATCAGATTATCGTGTGGAAAGCCAGCACCTTTACGTTGCTTGGGACAGCAGGAGCAAAGATGCTGGACATCATTGAGAATCTGGTTCGGTCACAGCCTATGACCGCTAATCCTTTTATTGAGCTGGAAGTGGCGGCCATCATTTATTTTGCGGCCCTGATGTACTACAGAAGGAAGCATGGAGGCTGAGATGGAAAATATCATAAGAATAAGAAGAAAAGAGCTGGGCCTGTCACAGGAACAGCTTGCCAGAAAATGTGACGTTTCCCGGCAGACGGTCAACGCCATTGAAAATAATAAATACGATCCGACCCTTTCGCTGGCCTTTCGCCTCGCGAAAGAGCTGCAGCTCACCGTGGATGAGCTTTTCACTCCATCATAAAAACTGCCGTAATATACACAGACGGCGGGAAGGAACATGAACGTATTGACACATACGTGCGATTCCTTCCCGCCAGAACTGTGGCTTGCAGCAGTTTTTTTTATTTTGTAATATTCTTCACCCAGCGATACTTACGATAGTACCAGATTTCCAGCGGCATCTTCGTGAACTCGTCCAGATTCAGGAGGAAATATACCACCGGAACCGGCAGATGCAGGACAAAGGCGGCGATGCATCCCACGGGCACGATGATAGCCCACATATTGATCGTATCGCAGATCAGTCCGAACCGGGTATCGCCGCCGGCGCTGAATATACCGCCGATGACGGTGGCGCTGAACGATTTGCCAATCAGATAGTAGGAGCAGACAAACAGCATGAACCGCAGGTAATCCTGCGCCTGCGGGCTGAGCGTGCCTGCGAATCCCTGGATGACCGGGATGCAGGCAAAGAGAATCACGCAGGAGCTCGCGCCGGTAATGAGAGAGATAATGCACAGCTTGTTTCCCGTCTTCTTTGCCTGCGCCAGATTGCCCTGTCCCAGCTCATTGCCGATGATGATGCCGGCTCCGGTTCCGATACCCAGACACAGACAGGCAGCTAGATTCTTCGCAATCTGCGCGATGGAATTGGCAGCCACCGCGTCAGTTCCCAGATGCCCCATGATAACGGACGTCATGGTAAATCCGCAGCCCCAGATGACCTGATTGGCAAGAGACGGCCATGTATAATGTATGTAGTCTTTCTGAAGCCAGGAAGGCGGACGCAGGATATGTTTCATGCGGATCCTGATCTCTTTCTGCCGTACATTTTCAAAGAGAATGAGTGCCAGCTCCACACCACGGGAAATACTCGTCGCGATAGCCGCGCCTGCAATGCCAAGTTTCGGAAAGCCAAGCAGACCGAAAATGAGGATGGCGTTTATGATAATATTTAAAATGACGGAAGAAGAACTGTAGAGAGTACTCAGTAAAGCCCGTCCGGTATTTTTCATGATACACAGATAAATCTGCGAGATTCCCATAAAGAAATAGGAAAACGAGGTTATTCGCAGATAGGAAGCGCCGAGGCGGATCAGTTCCTCATCGTTGGTAAAAATCCGCATCAGAAGGTCCGGCGCACACAGCGCAGCCATGGTAAAAAGGAAGGATACCAGGATAGAAAACCGAAGCACAATCCCGAGAATCTCCTCCAGACGATGCTTCTCACCTTTCCCCCAATACTGGGCGGCAAGAACAGACTCTCCGATAGTAAACGCGCCTAAAAACAGGCTCAGAACAAACTGCACCTGTCCCGCCAGCGATACCGCCGACAGAGAAGACTGATTTAAAAATCCAAGCATGAGCGCGTCGGAGGCGCTCACCAGCGACGCCATAAGGTTCTGCAGCGCCATAGGAAGAACCAGCACCAGCAATTTTTTCACCAGAGTTTTATTTTCTGAATTCATAATGAAAACTCCTTTAAATTTTCTCGATGCTATTCTATACTATTTTGCCTCTGAGGACAAGAAGTGAATTCATTTCTTGCCTTTCTGGAAGAGGTCACATGAGCCCGGAACGGCGCTCCGTCATACTGCCAATTCCCCTGTATTATTCAACCTCAGCTTGGTTTTCCCGTCCCTTAATGGTAAAATGTTTTTAAATGATAAAATATTTATACTTTACTAAGACTTCCCATACCTGAAATGGGCTTCGCTCCTTGAAAATTCAATATT